>Ga0228536_1001239_pt1 | contig 27251 bp, 22 predicted proteins | sample SJ1Smetagenome_FD_168611 | JGI IMG/M metagenome (GOLD analysis project Ga0228536, IMG submission 168611) | Enriched culture of PCE-dechlorinating microbial communities from Ithaca, New York, USA - SJ1.S | ecosystem: Engineered > Modeled > Simulated communities (microbial... > Unclassified...
GGCTAAGTGAAAAGCCGGGTTGGCCTGTAAGCCGCATTTACCCCTCGATGGGGTTTTGGACATGGGATGGGCTAAGTGAAAAGCCGGGTTGGCCTGTAAGCCGCATTTTGTCCACGAGAGGGTATCCCGAAGGACGGCTCCCATGGTGGTGACCATCTCTCTCGGCGGGCTGTTACCAGCACGCTCCAGCAGTCTACCCGGAACTTAAGGGAGACGAGCAGCCTCCACATGTTCCTGCTTGACCTTGCTCCTGGCGGGGGTTGCCTGGCCGCTGCATTACTGCACACGCCGGTGGTCTCTTGCACCGCCATTTCACCCTTGCCGCTTGCCGTCTTCCCTGGTGGGAAGGCAGCTTGCAGGCGGTATGTTTCTGTGGCCCGATCCGACAGGTTGCCCCGTCCCGGGTGTTACCCGGCGCCATGCTCTCAGGAGTGCGGACTTTCCTCGGCGCAGCCAGGGGCTGCGACGCGGTCACCCGGCCAACCCGGGCAAATTCATCATACACGGAATAAATTCATTCGTCAATCAGTTCGGGGGATCATCCGCCGGCAACAGGAGGGATGAATTCAAGAATATCCCCTTGCTTCAGCCTGGTTTCCATGCCCAGAGGCAGTGTGGATACATCTGTTCCATTCAAAAATGAATGTACGTGGACGTGCAGAACACCCTCCTGGTTCAGCCAGTGAGGTTTCAGGGCAGGGGCAGATTCAAGAAAGATATGGATTGCCTCACCTATGCTTACTTGATCCGGCAACACAAGCTCGAATTCTTTTTGCCCCGCAATCAATTTGAAGGTTGCATACAGGTGAACTTTTACGGTGACAGGCATGGGGGTATTAAACCATATCTCCGGCAGATATGCGACCTGAGTGTGTGTCTCTTGATATAATTCTGGCATGCCAATACATATCCTTTCAGATGCAGTCGCTTCCCAAATCGCTGCCGGCGAAGTGGTGGAGCGACCGGCTTCGGTGGTGAAAGAACTGCTGGAGAACAGCCTGGATGCAGGCGCCAGCAAAATCACTATTTTGATCCAGCAGGCGGGTAAACAGCTGATCGAAGTAAACGACAACGGCACCGGAATCCCGGCTGGTGAAGTCTCGCTGGCAGTGACAAGACATGCCACCAGCAAACTGGCTTCGGCAGCAGACCTGTTTGCAATCCGCACCCTGGGATTCAGAGGTGAGGCGCTGGCATCTATCGCTTCGGTTTCGCGCAGCACCCTCACAACCAGGACGCAAACAGAAGAGACCGGTTCCCGCCTGGTGGTGGATGGCGGTGATGGCGGAAGGCTGGAACACCTGGCATACCCGATTGGTACAACCGTCAGGGTGGAGAACTTGTTCTCGAATGTACCCGCCCGGTTAAAATTCTTGAAGACCGATGCGACCGAAAGGCAACAGGTGCATTCCCTGGTGACCCGTTACGCCCTGGCGTATGCCGGGGTGCAATTCACCCTGATGGATGATGGCAAAACCGTGCTGCAAACCAGCGGCAGAGGCGACAGGCGCGAAGTACTCGCCAGCCTGTACGGGGTGGATACTGCCCGGCAGATGCTCGAGGTGGTGTTTGATGACGGTGAATTTACCATCGAGGGTTTTACCAGCCCGCTGGCATTAACGCGCTCGAACCGCAGAGAAATGACCTTCTTCATCAACGGCAGGTGGGTGCAGGATACTGCATTGAACGCAGCACTGGTGCAGGCGTATTCCGGCTTGCTCATGGTGGGGCGTTTCCCCATTTCAGTGCTCTTCATCCAGTTGCCGCCCGAAGAGGTAGATGTCAATGTCCATCCAGCCAAGGCTGAGGTGCGTTTCTGTAACAGCGACCGGGTCTTTTCCGCTGTTCAGCGGGCTGTGCGCCGGGCTGTAATGGCATACTCTCCTATTCCGGCTATCCCTCCACAGAAACTTTGGGGTACTGCAGCCGCACAAACCGGGGTTACCTCATCGCAGGCAGCCGGGTTGGATTGGCAGTTTGCTCATGAAGGTGGAATATCTGGAGAAGGGCAGCCCCCAATCCCTCAGGCAGCCCAGCAAGCGGCATCTATTCCAGATAGTCTGCCGGCCGGAAGCCTGCCCTTGCTGCGCTTGATTGGGCAAATTGGCGCTACATACCTGGTGGCAGAAGGACCGGACGGGCTGTACCTGATCGACCAGCATGCCGCCCATGAAAGGGTGCTGTTTGAAAAGTTGATGGAACAGCGCAGCACTGAGGTTATTATGCAGCCCCTGCTGCAGCCAGTCACTGTCCAGCTGGCACCCCACCAGGCAGCGTCTCTGGCAGACAGCCTGGATGCCCTGAACAGCCTGGGATTCCTGGTGGAAGAATTTGGCGGGAATGCGTTTCGTGTTCGTGCTCTGCCGGCTGTTTTCAGTTCAAGCGATCCCGAGACCTTGCTGAGGGCAGTGATCGAAGATATTGAAGAAGACGAAAGCCCCATGCAGTCTGAAATCGAAGCCAGGATTGCTTCCCGGGTTTGTAAACGGGCTGCAATAAAAGGCGGAACTGTTATGGCGCAGGAGGAGCAGCTTGCCCTGTTACGGGACCTGGAAAAGTGCCAGTCGCCGCGCACCTGCCCGCATGGGCGGCCGACCATGATCCACCTGTCAGTTGACCTGCTTGAAAGGCAGTTCGGCCGCAGGGGAAGCCGTTAAAGGTTTGGTCCGAGAGGGAGTTTAACCGTAACACCTGTTCCAGAACCCAGCTTACTTTTAATGGTGATTTCCCCACCATGAGCCTGGATGATACTCTTACATAACGAAAGGCCTAAACCAACACCCGGCGTGGCTATTTCTGCGTTTCTGGCACGGTAGAATCTTTCAAAAACTTTCGGCAAGTCGCCCGCCGGGATTCCATTTCCATTATCCTGCACATGCACAATCAGTTGTCCTGCTTCTGACCAGGCAGTGAGCAAAACCCTGCCGTTCTTCCGGTTGTGCAGGACAGCATTTGACAGTATTTGAATAACCACCCGTTCCATGAGGACGGAATCCAGGTCAATGGAGGGGAGTACTTCCAGCATGTTGCAGGCAAGCCTGACACCGCGCTCAGCAGCCAGGGGCATTACCTTCCGGCAGGCAGAATGCAGCAATTCCATCATGCCGGTTTCCCGTTTTTGGATAAGCGTTCGGCCTTCATCCAAATCATCGATTTCTTCAAAAACATCGATCGTTTCATTAAGACGCGAAGATCCGGTTCTCAATGCGCTGGCCAGTTCCAGCCGTTTCTGGTTTGCCAGGTCAGGCTGCTCCAGCAGGTAAGAGATGGTATTGAGGGTGGTAAGGGGTGTGCGGATATGCTGAATCAACAGACGGGATTGCTCCTGCCTGGTGATGGAGTATCTTAGCCGCAACCTGTTTGCTGTGACTGCCGCCAGGTGCAGCAGCATCTCCTCATCCTGTTTCTGAGGCACATTGGGGCAGTTAATGACCTCCAGCGCACCGATGACACGCCTGCCGGCAATCACGGGTACAAGGATAATATTTCTGACCATCCTGGAAATTTCGGCTTCTCCATCCGGGCTTTGGGACGGGTCAATGCCTGAAAAAATTCTGGACCGGCGGTGCTGAATGACCCAATCTGCCAGCGGATTGATTATCCTGTTGTTTATTGAATCGATTTGGTCCTGTGACCAGGAGGCATACAAGAAAGCAGAATTGCCTGCCCTGCCAGCCAGGTACAGCTGCGCTGTCTCTGCTTTTAAAATGCGGGCAGAATGGTAAGCCAGTGAGAACAGCAACCCCCGGGCAGACAGCGAATTTTCAAGCGCGGGAAGCGCACTGAACAATCGGTAGTAGACGTTTTTTGTTTCCGGTACGGTCATTCGCTCAGCACCATCCCCGTCAGCAAGGGCAGTATCTCCGCCGAATCTAACGGCAGCAGGAGGTCTGCATCTCTGTCCATGGGAGTGGTGCTCAGGGTATTGATGATCAGCATGGCGCCGTTCTGTACGGCAAGCTGCGGCAGTTTGCTGGCAGGATAAACCTCCAGCGAAGACCCTGACACAAGGATGACATCCGATTGTTCTACCTGCTGATACGCCTGGTTCCAGATTTCCATGGGCAGCATCTCCTCAAACAGGACAATATCCGGTTTCAAGTACCGGCTGCAGGTTGGGCAGCGCGGTATTACATCCCGTTGCAAGAAATCTTCCAGGTACTGGATGGTGGGGAATCGGGCATGGCATTTCACACAAACCAGTTTATCCACGGATCCGTGCAGCGGCAGCACGGTTTTCGTGCCGGCTTGCTGGTGCAGCAGGTCAATGTTCTGGGTGATAACTGCCTTTATCACACCTGCATTTTCAAGCCTGGCAATGCTGAAATGGGCAGGATTGGGCCTGGCAGCAGTAATTGCTGAAAGCAGGGGTTTGAGCCAGGCAAAAAAACGTTCGGGGTGAACATTGAATGCAGATAAGGAAGCAACCTGCATCGGATCGTCTTTCATCCAGAGCCCGGTGCTGGCTGTACGGAAATCAGGGATACCTGAAGGCGTGGAAATTCCCGCTCCGGTAAAGACGACTGCATGCTTGGCTTGTTGAAGTATCCTGGCTGCTGGTTTTAGGTTTTCCAGGGCAGCCCGTTTGGTCATTTAGCTAACCGCTCCAGAAAAATATCCGCCAGATGTTCAAACTGCTGGGTAAGGAACCCTTCAGGCTGCAGCTCGACCAGTGGAATATGCTTTTGGGCAGAGAAGAATGCCACCTCTGGCGCGGGCGGGATCATTTGCAGTACTTTCGTTTTCAACTGGTCCTGTATCTGGGTCAGGGTGAGCTGCATATCAGCCCGCACCCGGTTCACGACGATTAAGTGGAGCAATATGGATTTTCCAACCCCGAGCTCTTCAAGGTCTTTCAACAATACACGGGTGCTTTCCATGCAGGAAGGGAAAGGCTCCATGACAACGATAACTTCATCGCAAGCTTCGATCACCTTGTTTATATTTGGCAGTAATGGCGCGCCGATATCCACCAGGACAACATCTGCCATCTCGGGTAGAACCTGCATGAGTTTATAGACATTTTCAGCTTTGTGGCAGGTATCGACTTCTTGCAGCCCGCTGGATGCCAATAGGAGTTGCGGCCCAAATGTAGTTCTTACCAGTTCCCTTTCCAGCAGGGCATGGTTGATTTCAAATAGTTGGCTTAGCAATACGTTTTTTAATCCGGTAGGCTGGTTGAAACCAAGCTCAATCGCCCAGCTACCGCATCCGGGGCGCAGCTCTGCAGCAATGACTTCCAGCCTGCTCTTTTTAGCAATACTGATCGCCAGGTTGAGTGTCAGCGAAGAAGCGCCCAAACCGCCTTTGCTGGCGATGACGCCTATCAGCGTGCCTTTCTCGGCACCTTTAGTCATTGTTTCAATCCGGCGGGTTGTGCGGGAGAGCAAAGCCTTAATATGGGCGATCAATTCTGCCGGGTGAACCGGCTTGGTGAGATAGTCATCAGCCCCGGCATTGTAGCCGGCGATCTTATCATCCACCTGGGTTTTGGCGGTGAACATCAGGATCGGGATATCTTCCGTCTGTGGACTTGCCCGCAGGTGGCGGGCAACCTCATATCCGTCCATACCGGGCATCATGATATCCAGGATGATAAGGTCTGGTTGTTCAGCGTTGGCCAGTGCAAGCGCTTGTTCGCCGCTGTTGGCTGCAATGATCTCGTACCCCTGGTGCTGAAGCATCAAACCAACCATTCGCAGGGTTTCAAAATCATCATCCACAATCAAAATTCTTCCGTTCATCATTTCACCTGTTCATATTCATCAATTATATTATGCAGGGTAAAAAAAACAGATGCTCTTGAATAAAAGTTGATTAAAGTATAATCAAATTAATGGATTTACACAAAATTATTTCCAGACTTGAAAGTAATAACATAATCCGTTCCCAACCGGTTGTAGTTGGCATTTCCGGAGGTCCAGACAGCCTTGCCCTGGCGCATATTCTCCACACTGCCGGTTTCAACATCATCCTGGCACACCTGGACCACCTGATCCGGCCTGACTCTGGCACAGATGCTGATTTCATCTCTGCACTTGGCAGGGAATGGGGTGTGGAGGTGGCAGCCAGGCAGGCGGATGTGCCAGGATTGGCCTTACATCAAAAGCTTTCTTTGGAGGAAGCGGGCAGAATTGCACGCTACCAGTTCCTATTTGAGACAGCCCGCAGCATGAATGGCCAGGCTGTGCTGGTGGGTCATAATGCCGATGATCAGGTCGAAACAATGCTGATGCACTTCCTGCGCGGCGCAGGTTTGAATGGGCTGAAAGCCATGCCGCTGGCAGGCATTCTGCCCGAATGGGATGATAAGATTCCCCTGATCCGACCGCTGCTTTACACCTGGCGGGATGAGATTGAGACTTATTGCAGGGAATACCAGCTAACCCCCCGGATTGATTTAAGCAACCGGGAAAACACCTTTTTCCGCAACCGCCTGCGCAATGACCTGATTCCTTATTTGCAGACGTACAATCCTAATATTAAAGAAGTGCTGCTGCGCAGCAACATCACCCTGGCGGATGACCATTCCTGGCTGCAAACTGAGCTGGAGATTGCCTGGAAGGTGCTGGACCCTGAGCTGCATGAAGACTGGGTAGCTTTTCTGCAGCCTTCATTTCTCCAATTCCATGCGGGTGCACAAAGGAACCTGATGCGCAGGATGATCGCCAGCTTGATCCCGTATGCGCGGGATATTTCGTTTGAGACGGTGCAGGCTTGCCTTTCCTTTGTAGCTCGCCCGACCCGCACGAATGAGCTTGCCCTGGAGCAGGGTCTGAGCATTCGGCTGGTGGAGAACAATGTTTTCCTTGCAAGGGAAGTTGAAAATGCCCTGGAACAGCAGGAAAATGTACTTCAACTTGAAGTACCTGAATCAGTCTTAACCGTCCCGGGGCAGGTCAACCTGTCATCCGGAAAGCATATCTTCGCTGAAATGCTTTCAGCCGGTGCAGCCCGCAGCCATCCGGGGTTCTTCTCAGCAGGGCATGCATTCCTGGATGCAGCAAAGACGAGTGGGGATTTGCAAGTACGCAACCTGAATCCGGGTGACCGTTTCACTCCCCTCGGGATGGACGGGAAGTCCATGAAGCTTTCAGATTTTTGGATAAACACAAAGGTCCCGCGTGAACTGCGCCAGCGCTGGCCGCTGGTATGCCAAGCAGGGATTATATTGTGGGTGCCAGGGTTCCGGATTAGCGATGCTTCCAGGGTAACTGATTCAACCAGGCAGGTTATTCATTTATGGGTGGAATAAAAAAGCCAGGGATGGTAAAAAAACAAGCCCTGGCTTGATAGAATAAAATGTAGCTTACTATGCTTTAAATTCAGACAGCTGGCGTAGTTTCATGCTGATCTCGCGGAACTGGATCTTGGAAACACCCATTTTCTGGCGGATTTTCTCCGGTTCGATCCCATCTGTCCAGTCATTCACTGCACAGGTCCAGCGGCACATATCAAATGAAAGGTGCTTGGTCAACCCGGCTTTTTCGCCGATATCTTCCAGCAGGTATTCCAGCCTGCGGGGAGACCAGGGGAAAACCTGGCCGTCTGGGTGGTACTGGGCCAGGTATTCCTGGTAGACTGCCACCCAATCCCCCGGCAGGTCAATCTTTCGCTCCTTGTAACGGTTGCGCGGGCTGGCATAACGTACGAACAGGATCGAACCGTTTGGAGCATCCAGTTCAATGTGGTTGATATGGATGCCCAGGCATTCGCCTTTCTTAATCCCGGTGGCGAGCAGAAGCGTCAACAAAGTGTATGGTCTTACGTCAGGGGAGGGAGTTTTCCGAAAACTGTCTGCCGCTTCTAAAGCTTTCTGCTGTTCCTCTACAGTTAAAACCTGCGGGAGAGGACTGATGACAGAGCGCTGCAGGATCTTCTCGGCAGGGTCCACCAGGATAACGCCATTTTTATTCAGCCAGCGGAAGAAGGATTTGATCGACGTGATCCTGCGTGCCAGGGTCTTTGCCGAGCAGGGCACTCCGCGTTCATTCTGCAGCCATTCCAGAAAGTGGTTGAGGTCTATATTTGAAATCTGACCCACGCCTTTATCAGGCGGCAGGTACGATGCCAGGAGCTGCATATCCCCGCTGAACGATTTTACGGTATAACTCGACCTGCCCTGGTCGTGCAGGTAGTACTCCCAGGCTGAAATAGCTGGTTTTAGAGCTGAGCCTGGTGTGATGTGTACGATCGTTGGGGTTTGGTTACTCATGGCAAGACCTCCAGACGGGGTAAACCTTCGTATAGTTAATTTTCAGTGTATAACACATATGGTATTATGTCAAATTCACCAGAGAGTAAAATCAGGGGGTTGTGGCCTGCTGCAGGATAGGATAAATCGCCTCCAGGTTTGGCAGCAGGACCATGGCACCGCCTTCGGCAACGTAGTTCCAAACTTCTGCCTGGCCGATGGAATACATCCGGATATGGCCTTCTTTAGCCAGCCTGGGTGCAAGTTGAACATAGGGCAGGATGTCATCCAGGTTGAGGTCGGTTTCCACATTTTCCCGCAAGATATCATACAGCTCCGGTGCCCGGCTGAGACCGTCAATGGTCAGGAAGCGGTTGAACAATGCCAGCAGCACTTCCTGCTGGCGACGATTGCGGTCAAAATCACTGGTTGACTTGCGTGAGCGGACGTACCAGAGCGCGGTCTGCCCATCCATCGGCTGTACACCAGTCTGGATGATGCAGTAATCACCGTAAGCTATGGGGAGTTTACAGGTGTCCACCAGTTCCTTGCGGACATGGACATCGATTCCATCCAGAGTATTCACGATATCCATGAAACTATTGAAATTCGTCATCACATAGTGGTGCGGGCGGATGCCAAAGTTGTATTCGATGGTATCTGCCAGACCGCTGAACCCGCCCATGTACATGGCTGTGTTGATCCGGTTCATGCCGTAATAAGGGATGTAAACATATAGATCGCGCGGGAAGGACACCACACTGGCTGTCCCTTCCGATGGGTTGACGATCACCAGCAGGATTACATCGGTGCGGAATCCGCCGCCCGGTCGTTCATCCGAGCCAAGCACCAGGAATGTCTCCTGGTCATCAGGCAAGTCCAGGTCAAAGTACCACGCGGTCGGGGTAAAGGGTAGGGGAGTTTCGGTTGGAGTTGGTGTAGGCGTTAGTGTAAATGTAGCAGTAATGGAAGGAGTGATGGAGGGAAGCGGCGTATGGGTGGAGGTTGGCGGGATTGGTTGAAAAGGAGTCCGGCTGGCTGTCGGGGCGGGGCTTTTCACCAGGCCGACAGGTGCTGCCTGGATGTTAATGCTGGATCCAGGAACAGTACAGCCAGCCAGCATCAGGAGCATGGTGATCATCAGGATGACTCGCTTGCAGCCTTGTGACATTCCGCTAACCATCCTGGGTTGTGATCGGTTGGGGAACCACCGTTGGAAGGGCACCCGGTGTTCTGGTTGGTAAGTTCGCAGGATCCAGCGGCAGGAAGATCACAGTTCCAGGGTTTAACCCTGCATCTTCTGTCATGCAATTAGCCGCCTGTAGCTCCCGTACGGTTACTCCAAGCAAATCTGCCAATCCAACCAGCGAGTCTTTCTCCTGGACGGTGTATTTAAACCAACCTTGCGGCAGCTTGCAGGCAGCGGGGGTAGGGGTTGCAGTGTTAATCGATGGCAGGTAGAGCTGCATTCCTGCCGAGAGCTTGTTGGAGGAAAGGCAGTTTCCCTTCAAAATGGCATCCACGGTTGTTTTCCGCTTTTTCGCCAGGGTCTTTAATGTGTCCTTTGCTTTTACCGTGTAAGGTTCCCATCCTTCAGGAACAGGGCAGGCAGTTGCAGTAGGGGTTTGGGTAATGGTGTATGTCAGGCTGGGTGTAAAGGTGAGGGTGATGGTTGGCGTTGAAGTTTGGGTGCTGGTGAACTCCGGGGTGTAGGTTCGGGTTGGAGGCAGGGCAGTGGATGCAGGCGATGCCGTTTGGGTAACAACTGACCCTGATGCGGCAGGTATACCTGTTTCTGCCGCTGCCAAAAAACCGCCCGCCAGCAGAACCAGGATAGAAACTCCCGCAGCTGTAAAGCTGCGCAGCAGGTCATCCTTGATCTTCATCAGCGTCTTTCACAAATCCTTGTCCTGCAAAATCGAAGGGTAAACTGATGTGAAAGGTTGTCCCTTCTCCCACCGCACTTTCAACGGATATCTCGCCGCCGAGTGACTCCACCAGGGAGCGGGTAACCTGAAGGTCGGCGGGAAAATCACCAAGGCCGCTTACCTGGATATCTTCCCCATTATCAGGCGCCAAAAAGACTTTATCCAGGTCTTCAGGCAGGATGCCTTCTCCACTATCTGTCACTTCCACCAGCAGGATTTGCTGATCCTCTGCCATGTCGAGCCGGGCATCCAGCTGGACCATCCCTCCAGGCTGGCTGGCCGTAATCGCGTTGTGCATCAACTGGCAAAGGATGCGCTTGAAGGGTTCAGAGCTGCCTGCAATGGAAGGGATTGTCTTGTCCACATTCAGGTACAGGCTGCAATTCTTGGCCTGAAAATCTGTGCGTGTTTCAGCTACTGCCAGGTCAATCACCTCAACCAGGTCAAAAGCTGATTGGCTATCTTCCATCGCGTTCGAAAACAGGTCTTCAATTAGCAGCTGGATCCGGTCCGAATCATTTTTAACCTGGCTCAAGAATTTGAGCTGCACAGGGGTCAGTTCCCCGGCAGCACCTGTGATCAACAGATCGGTCTTCCCTTTTAACGAATCCAGCGTGTCCAGGATTCTGCGGGAATTCCGGTTGAAGGCTTCCTTGTTCAGCTCGCTGGCTGGCGTGGTGTCCAGTTTGTTTGTTTCCAGGTCTGCCAGCTTCTGGTGCGCTTCGGTCAGTTGATCCTGCATGTGCCCCATCTCTGTGAGGGCAAGCTGTAATTCCTGGCCGACCGCCTGATCTTCACCGTCTTCGCTAAAGCCGGCAAGCGCATCCAGCTGAATGGTGTCCATCTCCTGTTCGAACTCGCTCAGCTGCAACAATACCTGCTGGAATGCTGCTTCCAGGTCTTGATACTCCTTTTGCCCTATGTCAGTTTGTTCCTCTTTATTGCTGGCTTTCTTTCCGGTGCTGCTTAACAGGTCCAGGATGGGTTGGCTGATACCTTGACCGAATGTGATATCTTCATTAGACCAGGCCCGGTTGTTTCGGGTTGTAAGGAAGAGCAAACCGCCCCAGTTGGAATTCGCATTTGCAAGCGGAATGTACAACATGCTGGCTGCAGTTCTCAGCCCTGCAAGATCTGCCAGGTTGTCCAGTTCCAGGTCCGGCGCAGGTCCGGTGTTCTTGATGAGCGGTTCTGCCTGGTTTACAGCCGCTGTTATTGCAGGGAAGGCGGATTGGGATTTGCTTACACCTGGCAATTCTTTTTCATGGGCGGTGTCGAACCCGCACAAAAAGACCAGGTGATTGCCTTCACCTGGTAAAGGGAGTAAATAACAAAAATCAGCCAGCAATGTTTTTGCTGCCGCCCTGGCTATTACCGGGCGGATGTCAGCTGCACAGGTATGGCTGGCTGCTTGCAGCCAATCTTGAAGGGTGGAAAGCTCGGCAGAATAACGCCTGCGGTCGCCGTACAGCAGGGCTTGTGCTTTGGTGATTTCGTTTAAAGGGGGCGGGAAAAGACGTTGGGCTGTTAACAGCAGGAGCGGGAAGGCTGCCAGCAGCCCGAACCGGATAAAGCCCGGATAATCCCCAACCTTGCCCGCCGGCGAAAATTGCAGCAAGCTGCCAGCCAGCACCAGCAGGAACATAACGAAACCAAAATACCACTGGAAATGCCGTTTCCTAAAAATAGAACCAGCCGCACCAGCACACAGGAGAGCGGTCAGCCCGTTCCAGACCGCTGCCAGCCAGGTGGAATTAAAGGTCCCATTTTTCATTAGCGGAGGCCACAATACCAGGGTCACCCCGAGTAGAACCACCAGCAGCGTTGAGAGGACCCCAGCAGCCACGGTTATCCGCTTTTCAGGCTGAACCTGAAGCCACAACCAGCTGATCCAAACCAGGCTGCCTGCAGTGATACAACGGTCCAGGGGAGGCAAGATAAGGCGGGCATCCAGCCGGGTTGCCCAGGCAATAACTGCACCCAGCAGCATGGTCATCTGGATCCCAAACAGGATCAGCAGACCCAGCCGCATTTGCCTTGTGTACAGGTAGCGGCTGTTACGGCCTATCATGGCGGTTGTGACAATGACCGCCAGGATAAAGAAAAGTAAAATCAGGTGGTATGCCAGGTTGCCAGGGTATTCCTGCAGGAAAAGGCCGAGAAGGGGTAGAGGTCCGTTCATATTCGCTCCATTCTGTATTATAGCATCGCACAAAAATGCAATCATTTTTAGGCAAATTGATGTTGTCTGACAATTGACAGCCGGATTAATTCTTGTTAAACTACATGTATGTCAACCCTTCTTATTCGCCATGCTTCCATGCTTGTAACTATGGATGACCACCGCAGGGAAATACCCGATGGTGGTCTTTTTGTCCGTGACGGAATCATTGAGCGGGTTGGTCCCAGTGAAAGCCTGCCAGACTCGGCAGATGAGGTGATGGACATGACCGGGCATATCGTCCTGCCGGGTTTGATTAATACCCACCACCATTTCTTTCAGACACTTACCCGGGCAGTACCAACCGCACAGAACGTTAACCTGTTCAACTGGCTGATGGCGCATTATCCTTTTTGGTGCAAAATCAACCCGGAAGATATCTTCACCTCCACCCAAACTGCCCTGGCGGAACTGGCTCTTTCAGGCTGCACCACTGCTTCTGACCATTTGTACCTGTACCCCAATGGCATCAAGCTGGATGATGAGATCGCAGGGGCTCAAGCGATCGGGCTGCGGCTCCAGGCCTCACGAGGTTCAATGGATCTTGGCCAGAGCCAGGGAGGAATACCCCCAGACAGCATGGTTGAAAAACTGGATGACATCCTGCGGGATACCCAACGGCTGGTGGAGCAATACCACCAGGCCGGCACCGGGGCGATGCTCCAGGTCGTGGTAGCGCCTTGCTCTCCGATCAATGTAACCCAGGACCTGATGCGCGAATCAGCCAAGCTGGCCAGGCATTACGGGCTTCACCTGCATACCCACCTGGCAGAAACCGAAGATGAAGAAGCTTTTTGCCGTGAGCAGTTTGGTTACCGCCCGATGGAATACATGGAAAAGGTAGATTGGGTGGGGCAAGATGTCTGGTTTGCCCATTCCATTTACATTAATAAAGATGAAATTGATACCTTTGCCAGGCATAAATGCGGTGTGGCACACTGTCCATCATCCAATATGCGTCTGGCTTCCGGCATAGCCCCTATCCAGGAGTTCCTGGCAGCCAAGGTCAATGTTGGGCTCGGTGTGGATGGATCGGCCAGCAATGACGGCTCGCACATGCTTGCCGAAGCAAGGCAAGCCATGCTGGTTGCCCGTGTAAGGGCAGGATTGATGGGTGCATCGCTTTCCACATCTACAGTCCCGGTTTTCACTGCCCGCCAGGCACTGGAACTGGCAACCCGCGGTGGGGCTGCGGTACTCGGAAGAAGAGATATCGGCTCCCTGGAGCCGGGAAAATGTGCGGATTTCATCGGCATCGATCTCAACAAAATTGAGTTTGCCGGCGGGCTGCATGACCCGGTTGCTGCTGTGGTGTTTTGTTCTCCGCAGCATGTGGATTGGAATGTGGTTCATGGCAAACCGGTAGTTAAAGATGGTGAACTGGTAGGGATTGACCTGCCTCGCCTGGTGGAAAAGCACAATAAAGCCGCGGCGCGGTTAACCGGAATAGAAATCCCTGTGTTTAAAGGCATCGACCAACTGGAGACCGAATGCAATTAGCATATTACAGTTCCAAAGCCCTTGTAGATTGTGCCATGGGGCGCACTCCTGCCGACCTGGTGATCAAAGACGGTCGCTGGGTGTGTGTCCAAACGGGTGAAATTGTTGAACATACCGATGTGGCTATCCTGGATGGAAGGTTTGCTTATATCGGCGAGGACGCAAGCCATACCATCGGTGAAGGAACACGTGTGATTGATGCCCAGGGCAGGTACCTTGTGCCGGGATTGCTGGATGGTCACATGCATGTAGAATCCGGTATGCTGACGGTGAGTGAATTTGTCCGGGCTGTCCTGCCGCATGGTACCACCGGCATGTTCATTGATCCGCACGAGATCGCGAATGTCTTTGGGCTGCGCGGCGTCAGGCTTATGGTGGAAGAAGCCCGCCAGCAGCCGATCCATGTTTATGTGCAAATGCCATCCTGCGTGCCTTCTGCTCCCGGGTTTGAAACCCCCGGCGCAACCATTGGTCCGGCTGAGGTTGCTGAAGCCATGACCTGGCCGGGTATTATCGGGCTTGGCGAAATGATGAATTTCCCGGGTGTGTACAACGGTGATGACAAGGTGCATTCCGAGATGGCAGTAACCCGCCAATCGGGAAAAGTGATTGGGGGTCATTTTGCCTCCCCGGAATTGGGGCTGCATTTCCACGGGTATGCTGCAGGCGGACCGCAGGATGACCATGAAGGCACCCGCAAAGAGGATGCATTGGCGCGTGCCCGGCAGGGGATGCGCGTGATGATGCGCTACGGTTCCGGCTGGAAAGATGTGAAGGAACAGGTTAAAGCGATCCTGGAGGATGGACTTGAGACCCGCCTTTTCTCATTATGCACTGACGATTCCCATTCTGAAACCCTCATTAATGAAGGGCATATGGACAGGGCGATCCGGCACGCGGTCTCCGAAGGGCTGACCCCTATGGCGGCAATCCAGATGGCTACCATCAATACTGCAGAGCATTTCGGCCTGACCCGTGAAATGGGTATGATCGCCCCGGGCAGGCATGCCGATCTGGTGCTGGTTGCCGACCTGAATGATTTCAGGGCAGACCTGGTGATTGCCCGCGGTGAAGTGGCAGTTGAAGATGGAAAACTGCTTACCGACCATCCCCAGGTGCGCTACCCGGATTGGGCTTTGCATTCCGTTCATTTTCCCCACATGCTTACCCCCGATGATTTTGCCATACCGGCTTTGCGCGACTTTCCCCATACAGCCCATGTAATCGGAATCATCGAACACCAGGCACCAACCCGCCACCTGTTGATGACTGTCATCCCGCAAAACGGCGAAATTCAAGCTGATATGAAACGGGATGTAATGAAGCTGGCATTGATCGAGCGCCACCACAACACGGGAAAGGTGCAAATGGGGCTGGTGCAGGGTTTTGGATTCAAATGCCCTTGTGCAGTGGCCTCAACAGTTGCGCATGATGCCCATAACATGATTGTGGTGGGGACCGATGGCGAAAATATGGCAATTGCTGCAAACCACCTGGCTGCCATGGGCGGCGGGCAGATTGTAGTGAAAGACGGGAAAGTGATCGGCAAGGTTACCCTGCCAATCGCCGGTTTAATGTCTGATCAACCGGCAGCCAGGGTAGCCGAAGAAGCTGCCACGGTGTTGGAGGGGCTAAAAGAATGCGGCTGTAACCTGCAGAATGCCAATATGCAGCTGAGCCTGTTAGGGTTGGTTGTTATCCCCGAATTACGGATTTCCGATCTGGGGCTGGTGGATACCGTCAAATTTGACTTTGTCCACTTACTGGAATGAATTAGATTTACCTTGGCTGATAAAAGGAGGACTGGTTTTCCAGAAGTAATACCTGATGGCCGTGAATGAAACGCTTCACCCTTTTCAAAGACTGCAACAGGAGCTGGCAATATTAATCGCCGAAACTCCGGCTGGCGAGCGGCTGCTCTCGGAACCTGAACTGGCGAACAAGCTTGGGGTTTCGCGTGCCACCTTGCGCGAAGCCATGCGCACCTTTGAAGGGCAGGGATTGATCCGGCGCCGGCAAGGTGTGGGCACCTTTGTAGTAGGGCATTCCCAGGTGCTCGATTCCGGGCTGGAAGTCCTGGAGAGTATCGAGAGCATGGCTGGCCGGATTGGGCTGGATGTATCAATGGGTACTTTACGGATCCAGCAATTCGCAGCTGAAAAAGCCCATGCGAAACTGTTCCAACTGCCGGTTGCTGCTGAAATGGTGACGGTCAGCAGGGTCATCCTGGCGGAATCCCGCCCGGTGGCATTTCTGGTAGATGAGCTGCCGGCTGAAGTGTTAACCAATGAAGAATTGCAAAACGGGTTCACCGGTTCGGTCCTGGACCTGCTGCTCTCTCGAGGCGACCTGCAATTGGCTGCTTCGGTTGCAGCCATCCAGGCAGTCGCAGCTTCATCTGAAATTGCGCGGGCCATGCAAATCCAAAGGGGTGATGTTCTACTCATGATGTCCAGCAAGCTTTATGATGCTGGCGAGCGGGTGATCGATATCTCAACAAGTTATTTTCTGCCCGGTTACTTCCGTTTTCACGTTGTGCGCCGGGTAGAGGGAACAAAATCTTAATTTACCTAATACAGGAGGTACTAAAATGCGTAGTTTTGCAGGTCGTGATATTCTCTCACTAAAAGATTTCGAGAGAAATGAATTCTTCCATGTGCTGGATGTTGCCCGGCAGCTTGAACCGATTGCGCGCTCACGCCGCAATTCGGATCTGCTCAAAGAAAAAACCATGGTAACCGCTTTTTACCAGCCCAGCACCCGCACCCGCCTTGCCCATGAAGCAGCCATGCACCGGCTTGGCGGCCATGTTACCGGTTTCTCGGATGCCAAAATGACCCGGGCCGGCGACTGGTACCAGGAGAGCATCAAAGACACTGTTAAGATGCTTGAGTTCTATGGTGACGTGATCGTGATGCGCCACTTCCAGCAAGGCGCTCCCCATGAAGCTGCCAAGTGGGCTTCTATACCGATCATCAACGGCGGCGACGGCTGGGGTGAACACCCAACCCAGATTTTGACCGACCTCTTCACCGTCTGGACCGAGAAAGGCCGCATCGATGGTTTGAACTGGCTGGCAGTAGGTGATATGCGCATGCGCACCATGCACTCCCTGGCTTACGCCCTGACCCAGTTTGACTGCCCGATCACCTTTGTGGCCCCGCCCGAAATGTCCCTGCTTCCCGAATTCAAAGAAGAATTGCAACAATACAACCTCAACTTCACCGAAGCAGAGCATGTTGAGCAGGCGATTGCCAAAGCCGATGTCATCCTGGTTGAACCCGTGGTGCAGCCCGATTACACCAAATCACGCCAGGAAGCCGGCGAGCACGGCTTTACACCGGCCAACTACAAGATTACCCGCGATCTTCTGGCCAATAAAGCCAAATCCGATGCCATCCTGCTGCACTCCCTGCCCCGCATGGATGAAATTCCGCCCGATGTGGATATCACCCGCTGGTCACGCTACTGGCAGGAAGCCTACAATGGTGTTGTAATGCGCATGGCGCTCCTGGCGCTTGTCCTGGGCGCGATGGAATAAGAATAATCCAGCTCCATCCTGGTGAATTTCCGGGATGGAGCTATCTCGAATGGAGATATATTATGCAAACATTTTTACACGGCCGCGATTTGATTGGAGATCTTGATTTCAGCAAAGAGGAAGTCGAGACCGTTATGGACGTTGCGTTTGACCTCAAACGCAAACGCGCCTTGAATGAATCAACCGCCTTGCTGCGCGATAAAGTGCTGGCCATGCTGTTCTTCTTCAGCAGCACCCGCACCCGCGGTTCTTTTGAGGCGGGTATGGCACACCTCGGCGGGCATGCGGCATTTATTGAAAGCCGCACCACCCAGATCTCACATGGCGATACTCCCAAAGAGATCGGTGAGATCTTCGGCCGTTATTTCGACGGCATCGCCATCCGCCATGTGGATTGGGGTGTCGGGAATAAGTACCAGAACGCGGTAGCTGCTGCATCGCGTGTTCCGGTTCTGAACATGCAATGCGATATCTACCATCCTTTCCAATGCCTGGCTGACCTGATGACCATCATTGAAAAGAAGGGGCGCGATCTGCGCCGCAAGAAGATGGTTGTCTCCTGGGCGTATGCAGCATCCTACCAGAAACCCATGTCTGTCCCCCAGAGCCTTGTGCTGCAAATGCCGCGCTTTGGCATGGATGTCGTCCTGGCCCATCCGCCAGAGTTCAAACTGATGCCCGAGGTTATGGACATGGCGCGCGAGCAGGCCCGCAAATTCGGGGTTGGTTTCGATGTGACCGATAACATGGAAGAAGCCTTCAAAGATGCTGACATCGTCTATGCAAAATCTTGGGGTGCCATGGTGCACACCCCGGATCCGGATGAAGGCGCAAAGATCATCAAGAAGTACGAGCACTGGATTACCGATGAACGCAAGATGGCGCTGGCAAAACCGGATGCGATTTACATGCATCCCCTGCCAGCTGACCGTAACATTGAGGTTACTGACGGTGTAATGGATGGTTTGCAGTCTGTCGTTTATGATGAAGCGGAAAACCGCATGCATGCCCAAAATGCTGTCATGGCGCTGACAATGGGATAAAATATATCCTCTCCCAGGATTACATTCTGGGAGAGGATAAGCATTACATTCTTATATTCTAGAAAATTTGAGGTTCGTATGTCAAAAAAGATTGCTGTTGTCGCCATTGGCGGAAATTCGTTGATTAAAGATAAGAATCATCAGACAGTTGAAGACCAGTACCAGGCTGCGAAAGAAACCACCTATCATATTGCGGATATGATCGAAGCCGGCTGGGATGTCGCTATCGGTCATGGGAACGGCCCGCAGGTTGGGTTTATCTTGCGCCGCTCTGAAATTGCGGCCAAGGTGGAAGGAATGCACGAGGTTCCCCTGGATGTTTGCGGTGCAGACAGCCAGGGTGCGATCGGTTATTCACTCCAGCAGAACCTGCAAAATGAACTGCATAAGCGCGGGATCAAAAAGGCAGTGGCCACAGTGGTTACCCAGGTGGCTGTTGACCGTAATGACAAGGCCTTTACCAATCCTTCCAAACCCATTGGCGGTTTCATGGATGAAGCTGAAGCCAAGCACCGGGAAAAAGAACTGGGTTGGAATATTGTCGAAGATGCCGGCCGCGGCTGGCGCCGGGTTGTGGCATCCCCTATCCCCGTCAAAGTGGTTGAGCTGGATGCAGTTGAAGCCTTGATCGAAGCCGGTGTGATCGTGGTGACTGTCGGCGGCGGCGGTATCCCGGTTGTCGAAAAAGAAGACGGTTCGTATGAAGGTGTTGCTGCTGTGATCGATAAAGATTTTGCCAGCAGCCTGCTCGCCCGCCTGGTAAAAGCGGATCTGTTCCTCATTTCAACCGCGGTAGAGAAGGTTGCCATCAATTTTGGCAAACCCGATCAGAAATGGCTTGACAAGATGACCCTGGCCGAAGCCAAACAATACCTGGCTGAAGGGACCCATTTTGCCAAGGGTTCAATGGCGCCCAAGATCCAGGCTATCATCTGGTACCTGGAAAATGGCGGCAAGCAGGCATTGATCACGAACCCCGAGAATATCGGCCGTGCCCTCAAGGGTGAGACCGGTACCTGGATTGTTCCTTAAGAGATTTGAACGTGGGCAGCATTACTATGCTGCCCACGACTTTTCTTGGTTTTTTGAGGTTGAAAATGGATTAATGGTATAGTTATTGTGTTAAAAGGTTCATAACAATTTAATGGTTCCCTCTGAAGAACGAATAAGGAGGTGGTTGATCTAAAAATATAAACCGTAAAGCACAATTCCAAAAACCAGCGTACCAAAATTTAAATATGGAGGAGAATATGTCTCGTAAAAATGCATGGATTTTGATCAGTATTCTAATGATCATGGTCTTAACCTTGACCGCCTGCAAACCTGCTGGAACGGTTGAGGAGCCTGTCGCTGAAGAACCAGTGGCTGAAGAGCCTGCTGTAGAAGAGACTGAGGTACAAGAAGTTACTGAAGCACCTGTAGCTGAAGCTGAGCCATTAACAGTCGGCTTGCTCCTGGTTGGTCCTGCCAATGATGCCGGATGGAGCCAGGCGCATTTTGATTCCATGGCATATGTACAGGAGAAACTGCCAGGAACAGAGCTTCTTTACCTTGAAAATGTCTATACTGGATCAACCGCACATACGCAAACACCTGCCGAGCTGGCAGCCGACATGGCAGCCAAAGGCGCTAAAGTGGTGATTTTCAACTCGGATGATCAGAAAGACAACGCCATAAAATTTGCCCAGGAAAATCCAGATGTGTATGTCATCCACGCATCAGGTGACAGCGCCTGGAAAGAGGGCAAGAATTATGTAGATCTGCCCAACCTCAAGAACATCATGGGCCGGATGGAATACGGCAAGATGATTGCCGGCTGTGCAGCAGCACTGACCACCCAAACAGGTAAAATCGGTTTCCTTGGTCCATTGATCAATGATGAAACCCGCCGGTTTGCTGCATCCTCCTACCTTGGTGCAAAATACTGCTGGACCGAATACCTTGGTAAAGATCCCGCAGACCTCGAATTCAAGGTAACCTGGATCGGTTTCTGGTTCAATATCCCCGGCGTTACCCTGGATCCAACCCAGGTTTCGGATGATTTCTTCAACACCGGTTATGATGTCATCATCAGCTCCATTGACACAACCGAGGCGTTGACCGAAGCCAAGAAATTTGCTGCTGACGGCAAGCAGGTCTGGGCTGTGCCTTATGATTATGAAGGTGCGTGCGAAGGCGCTAACGATGTCTGCCTGGGCGTTGAATACTTCAACTGGGGCCCGTCATACGTGGCTGCCCTTAAATCCATTCAGGATGGCACCTGGGAATCCAGCTTTGAGCTGGTTGGGCCTGACTGGGCTGACATCAACAACCCCGACACATCCATGATCGGGTTCAATAAAGGCGGCGCCCTCAGCGCTGATAATGCGGCCAAGATCGACCAGTTTATTTCTGAACTTGGCGCTGGCCTGAACCTGTGGACCGGTCCGATCAACCTGCAGGACGGTTCCACGTACCTTGCTGACGGCGAAGTAGCTACAGATCTGCAAGTCTGGTACCTGCCGCAATTGCTGGAAGGTATGGAAGGACAGAGCGAATAATTCGTTCGTTGCCCATGGGGGAAGGTACACCCTTCCCCCATGTTTTTAAAACTTTGAGGGTCTCTGCATGAAGATTTCATTTCAGCACATCAATAAGTGGTTTGGGAAAGTTCATGCAAATAATGATATAAACTTTACGATCCCTTCCGGCACCATTCAGGGTATTTTGGGGGAAAATGGGGCAGGTAAAAGCACTTTAATGAAAGTGCTTACAGGGTTCTACCAGGCTGATTCTGGTGAAATATTCCTTGACGATAAAGCGGTAACAATCTCTTCACCGGAGGATGCGGTCATGATGGGAATCGGCATGCTCCATCAAGACCCATTAGATTTTCCACCCATGAAAGTGATTGATAATTTCCTGCTTGGTACCAGGGGAGGGTTGTTCCCAAACAGGAAACAGGTTGAAAAAGACATTACCCGGCTTTCGCAAGAGTTTGATTTTCAGATTAACCCTGATTCGTTTGTTGAAACTTTAACTGTGGGCGAGCGCCAGCAGCTGGAAATCTTGCGGCTGCTCTGGTTGGGGGTTAAAGTCCTTATCCTGGATGAACCAACCACCGGTATTTCAGCAAACCAGAAAGAAAAGCTGTTTGCCACCCTCCTCAAACTAGCCAGCCAGGGATTGACAGTGATCTTTGTCTCTCATAAGCTGGAGGAAGTAGAGCAGCTTTGTTCCAGGGTGGCTGTTTTCCGCCAGGGTCAGCTGGTGGGAGAAGTAATGCCGCCTTATGATACTGACCAGTTTGTGTACATGATGTTTGGAAAATCCGTGGAGGTTGCTGATAAATCAACCTTCCGCTCAGAAGTACCATATATCAAGTTGGAAAATATTTCCCTGGAAGACTACCGCCTGCGGCTTAGAGACATCAACCTTGAGATTAACTGCGGCGAGGTTATCGGGCTAGCCGGTATGGAAGGGTCAGGACAGCGCCTTTTCCTGCGCATGTTGACAGGATTGATACGGCCAGTGGGCGGCAGCATCCTGTACGGGGGGCATAACTTTACCGGCCGGACTTACCCGGCATTCCAGAAAGCCGGGGTGGCGTATCTACCTGCTGCCCGCCTGGAAGAAGGGCTGATTCCCGGGATGACACTGACTGAGCATTTCATCCTGTCGGAAGAACACCATGAGCTTTTTGTGAACCAGAAAAGCGCCATTGACCTGACTGAAGACAGGATCCGCGAATTCTACATTAAAGGCACTCCAGCCAGCCAGATTGAGCAGCTCTCCGGCGGTAACCAGCAGCGGGCTTTGCTGGCGCTGCTGCGTAATAAGCTACGCCTGATATTAATGGAACATCCCACCCGCGGATTGGACATAGAATCTGCCATCTGGATCTGGTCAAAAATGAAGGAGCGCTGTAAAGAATGCACCAGCATTGTTTTCACTTCATCTGACCTTGATGAGATCATCCAGTACAGCGACCGGATTCTCGTCTTTTTTGGCGGGCTGGTGTCAAAACCGATTGATGCCAATACAACTTCGGTGGATGAATTGGGGCAATTGATCGGAGGCAAGGGATGGTAATCTTCATCGTAGGAGCATCGGGATGTCTTTAGAACCTCGGGCAGGCCAAACTCCCTCACTTTTAAAAAAGAGCACCTGGATTGATTTCGGCATTCGACTATCTGCAGTGATCCTTGCTCTTGTTTTTACTTCACTCATCCTGGTAATTGCCAAAGCTCAACCCCTGGAAGCTTATAAAAGTATCCTGCAGGGGGCGTTTGGCACCACCATTAAGTTCACATCGGTAATCGCTTCCTGGGTACCACTGGTTATCGCCACCTCGGGTTTGCTGTTCACCTTCACTGCTGGTCTGTGGAACATCGGCATGGAAGGCCAGATCGTGATGGGTGCTGTCTTTACGGTAGGCGCCTTTCGGATTTTCGATGAAACTGGACTGGATCCATCCCTGGTGATCTTCCTGGCATTCCTGGCCGGGGCAGCCGGAGGTATCTTCTGGGCGTTGCTGCCAGGCTTGATGAAAATCTATGGCGGTGTGAATGAGATTTTTGGCGGTCTTGGATTAAACTTTGTTGCCAAAACGGCTGCCATCTGGCTCATTTTCGGCCCCTGGAAACGCCCGGGTGTGGCTTCTGGATCTGGAACAGAATGGATTGATATCCCATTCAGGCTGCCATATATCCCTGGTACCAACCTTAGCCTGACGATCCTGATCATCGCCATAATCGTGGTGGTGTTTACCGCCATCATGCTGAAAGGGACACACTTCGGTTTGCGGTTGAAGGCAATCGGCAAAAATGATAAAGCAGCATATATCCTTGGCATTCCTACCACCCGCTATTTTCTGCTGGCCTTTGGTTTGTGCGGCCTGTTTGCTGGGATAGCCGGCGCAATCCTGGTGACTTCAAAGCAGTACAGCCTCATCCCGGATGCCGGTTTTGGGTACGGCTTTCTGGGTCTTCTGGTTGCCATGCTGGTCAACTACCATCCCATCTGGTCTGCAGTGATTGCTTTCTTTTTTGCAGCCCTCAGTATTGGCAACACAGAGCTGCAGTACATGGGCTTGAACTCATACTTTGCGGGTGTCTTACAGGGTTTTTTGGTACTGTTTGTCGTGCTGGTTGACGGTGTCAGAAAACGGCTGGTTACAAAGCTTTAGGAGAACATTCAATGGATGTTGCGACTCTCACAACGCTGGCCGGAATTGTTGAATATGCAGTACCTGTATTGTTTGCATCGATCGGCGAAAATTTTACCGAAAAGGCAGGTTTGATCAACCTTTCGGTCAACGGTACGATCATCCTTTCAGCCATGAGTGGATTTGTGGTTGCAATGACCGTGGACAGCATTTTTCTCGGGTTCCTGGTCGGTGCGGTGGTTGGTGCTATTGTGGCTGCAATCGTGGCTTTCAGCAGTATCACCCTCAAACAATCCCAGGTGGCGATCGGGTTCGTGCTCGCCTTGCTGTGCCGCGACCTGGCTTATTTCCTGGGCGCTCCATACACCAATAAGCCCGGCTTATTCCTTTCTAAGGTGCCAATTCCCGGGTTGGCTGATATCCCCTTCATTGGGCCGGTCTTCTTCAACCATTCATTGGTAGTGTATGCATCCTACCTGTTTATAATCATTGCCTACGTCTTTATGTTTAAAACCCGTTCAGGCCTGATGCTTCAGGGTATTGGCGAGCGGCCGTCTGCTGCATTTGCCCGCGGGGCGAATGTGAAAGCCTTGCGATACTTTTATACCATCCTGGGTGGTCTGCTGATCGGGCTGGCAGGGCCGATGTACTCGCTGGCAGTGAAAATTGGCTGGGCCGGGCAGCTCTCCGGTTTGGATGGTATTGGCTGGATTGCTCTCGCCATTACCATTTTCGGCGGATGGAATCCACTGCGGGTTGCCTTCGGCGCTTACCTGTTTGGGGGTCTACAGCAGCTGGGGATTACTCTGCAATCTACTACCAATATCCCGATCCAAATCTTGCAGGCAGCTCCCTTCCCCTTAATGATCTTCACCCTGCTTCTTGTCAATGTCGGGCGGGCAGAATGGGTTGAACGTGAACTGGCCGCCATGCCTGAGAAACCGCGCATAGTGCTTTCAAAAATCCTGCGGGCGCTGCGCACTTCGCCGCCGGCATCGCTGGGTGTGCCATTTGAGAATGAGTAACTTGAACACAGGTTATGGATCATATTAACTAAAGAGGAGATTATGACTAATTTTGTTGGTTACCACTGTTCACTGTGCGGCAAGGAGTACACTCCCGACCAGGTAACCTATACCTGTCCGCTGGATGGCGGCAACCTGGATGTTGTGCTGGATTACGAACATATCAATCAGCATTATGAGATTGGGGACATCACATCACGGACTGATTACTCGCTCTGGCGCTACCTGCCTTTGCTGCCAGTGGAAGACCCGGGTGGAGAAGGAACGACCCTGCGGTATGCCGGTTGGACCCCTCTTTATACCCTGCCTTTGGTTCAGAAAAAGTACGGCCTGAAGTCCTTCTGGATGAAGGACGAAGGAAAAAATCCAACTGCATCTTTCAAAGACCGGGCCAGCGCGGTGCTGGTAGCGCGGGCTTTGCAGATCGGTGCTGAAGTTGTGGTAACGGCTTCAACCGGGAATGCCGGTGCTGCGTTAGCGGGCATGGCTGCCGCAGTGGGACAAAAAGCAGTCATTTTCGCCCCCAAATCTGCACCTCCCGCCAAGGTTGCGCAGCTGCTCATTTACGGAGCGCAGGTCATCCTGGTTGACGGCAGTTACGATGACGCTTTTGACCTGACCATACAGGCTGCCAATGAATTTGGCTGGTACTGCCGCAATACTGGCTACAACCCGTTTACGGCAGAAGGCAAGAAGACGGCTGCGCTGGAAATATGGGAACAGGTGCTGCTTGGGCTGGAGCCGGATGACGCACCCCTGAACATCTTCGTATCGGTAGGGGATGGCAACATCATTTCCGGCGTCCATAAAGGTTTCAAAGACCTGCAGAAACTGGGCTGGCTGAAGGTGATGCCGCGCCTGTTTGGTATCCAATCCGAAGGCTCAGCCGCAGTTGCCAATGCATTCCGCGATAAAACCGAAACGATCACCCCGGTTTCAGCAACAACAATTGCCGACAGCATTTCAGTCGACCTGCCGCGCGACGGGGTACGGGCGGTTAGGGCTGCAACTCAAACCAACGGCGCATATCTGACGGTAAAAGATGACGAAATCATCGCTGCCATTGGAGAGCTGGGCAAAGTGGGTGTGTTTACCGAACCCGCCGGCGCCACAGCCTATGCTGGCCTGAAGAAAGCCATTGAAACAAGTGTCATTACCGGCGAAGACCGCGTCCTGGTTTTGAATACAGGCAACGGGCTAAAAGATGTTCGCGCTGCGATGATGGCTGTGAAAGAAGCCCCGGTAATCGCACCGAACATGGATGCCTTGAAAAAGCACCTGGGTGCTTAAGGAACAAGTATGAAACCAACATTTTCCATCATTGCGCCTGTTTTTAATGAAAAAGATTGCCTTGCCACGCTGGTTCAGCGTGTGGGTGAAGTGATGGATACCACCGGTGAACCCTGGGAACTGGTTATCGTTGATGACGGCAGCCAGGACGGCTCAACAGACATCATCCGCCGGCTGGCAAAGGAAGATAAACGTGTGCGGGCGGTTATCTTTGCCCGCAACTTCGGGCACCAGATCGCCGTTACTGCCGGGATGGATTACAGCCACGGAGATGCCGTTATCATCATCGATGCTGACCTGCAGGACCCCCCGGAAGTGATGCTGGAGATGATCCAGCGCTGGAAGGAAGGGTACCAGGTAGTTTACGGGGTACGCTCGGAACGGGAAGGTGAAACCTGGTTCAAAAAAACCACCGCATCCCTGTTCTACCGTATGATCGCCCGCATTACCGATGTCAAGATCCCGCTGGATACCGGCGATTTCCGCCTGATGGACCGCAGCGTGGTGAATGTGATGAACAGTATGCGGGAAAAGCACCGCTTCCTGCGCGGCATGTCATCCTGGGTGGGATACCGCCAGATCGGGGTTTCTTACCACCGGGCAGCCAGGTTTGCTGGTGAGACCAAATACCCGCTGAAGAAAATGTTGAAACTGGCATTGAACGCAGTCACAAGCTTTTCCTATTTCCCCCTGCAGCTGGCAACTTATGTGGGTTTTATATCCGCTGGAATCAGCATTGTGGCCATCCCAATCGTCATCATCATGCGGCTGACTGGCAGCCAGGCATTCTTCGGCCAGGCAACCACTTTGCTGGCGGTACTCTTCCTGGGAGGGGTGCAGCTGATCAGCCTGGGGATTCTTGGGGAATACATAGGCAGGATTTACGATGAGGTAAAAGGCAGGCCTTTATATATCGTTAGTGAAGCGCCTGACGATTAAATTTTTTTAACCGATAACAGGAGTGTATTGAAATGGCAAAAATCGATTTATCTGTAATAAAAGATCGCCAGGAACGAGCGGTGAAGAGGGCGAAGGAACAGAACATTATCATCCCTACCTTCGCTGAGCAGCGCAATCCTGAGCTGGTTCCTGCCAAGATCAAGCAGGAGTTAAAGGGGATCGGGCTATGGGATGTCCACCCGCGCAACCTGTTCCGCATTACATGGAAGAATGAACCTGTAACGTCGGGTGGTGGCTTTGGGGGTGTCAACTATATTGAATTACCTTCCAGCCTTACCGGAACCGATGCCCGCATTTTTGCCATCGTCGGCAAATGGTTCCCAACAGGCGCCCATAAAGTCGGCGCGGCATTCGGATGTCTGGTACCCCGCCTGGTAACCGGTCAGTTCGATCCCACCACCGA
>Ga0228536_1001244_pt1 | contig 27084 bp, 26 predicted proteins | sample SJ1Smetagenome_FD_168611 | JGI IMG/M metagenome (GOLD analysis project Ga0228536, IMG submission 168611) | Enriched culture of PCE-dechlorinating microbial communities from Ithaca, New York, USA - SJ1.S | ecosystem: Engineered > Modeled > Simulated communities (microbial... > Unclassified...
CTTCTTTCAGGATTGCCACGATTTGGCTCTCGCTATATTGTGACCTTTTCATTGTAGACCTTCTCCTGCTTCTATTATCTCTGTTGTGTCTACTTTTCAGTGGTCTAATTTTAGGGGATCCTTACCGGTGTAGATCATATCGTTCGACATTTGCGCAACCAGGGCCTGGCGCGCGGTTTCATGACGGGATTAAATGCCTGCATTGAACTGGGGGCAGATATTATTGTAAATACAGATGCAGATAACCAGTATTTTGCCGGTGACATTCAAAAATTAATCCAGCCCATTTTGGACGGTAAAGCTGAAATTGTGGTTGGCATTCGTCCCATTGCCGAGATTGAACATTTTTCGCCGGTTAAAAAACTGCTGCAAAAGATCGGCAGTTCGTTTGTGCGGGTGGTGAGCCGAACCGATGTCATGGATGCTCCCAGTGGATTCAGGGCAATCAGTCGGGACGCCGCCATGAAGATGCATGTCTTTAATGAATATACTTATACACTTGAAACAATCATTCAAGCTGGTCAAAAGGGCATGGCAATCACTTCTGTGCCCATTCGTACCAATGCTTTTTTGCGTCCCTCACGACTGATACACAGCATTCCAGCCTATTTGCGAAAATCAGTGCTGACCATTTTACGAATCTTCATGACCTATCAGCCATTTTCGTTTTTCCTAACCCCTGGGATCATTTCTTTTGGACTGGGCTTTTTTCTTGGTATCCGTTTTCTTTATTTTTATCTTTTCGCCGGAACCGGCACAGGGCATATTCAATCGCTCATCCTGGCAGCTTTGTTAATGACAATGGGAGGTTTCCTGGCTGTAACCGGTTTGATTGCGGATCTCATTTCAGTGAACAGGAAGCTTTTAGAAGATATAGATTATCGAGTGAAAATTGTGACTGAAAAGGTTGACCACATCGATCACAAAAAGGAAAAATAGTCATGAAGGAAAAATCGAGTGGCGTGACCGCAAAGATACTCGCCAAACCATGGGCGCCAAAAACAGTGCGCAAGATGGTTGGCGAGTATAAAAAATCATATTTCTGTTATGCCGGCAAAGCACAAATCCGGGAAAATGCAGCCTCCGGGGGAAGTATTACAGGGTTGCTGGATGCAATGCTCAATCAAAAGCAAATAAACGGCGCTTTGGTGTGCCGGACAGTGGTTGCGGATGGCAAAGTCAGACCTGAATTCTTCATAGCCCAAAATCTGGAAGAATTGAAATCTGCCCAGGGCTCAAAATATATGGCTGTGCATTTTACGCGAGATGCCATCCCTTTGATAAATAAGTTTGTTGGAAAACTGGCAGTGGTAGCCTTACCCTGCGATACGCATATTCTACGGCGCTATTGTTCAAAAGACCCGCAAATTGCCCAAAAAATTGTGTTGGTGATCACCCTGTTTTGCGGGCATAACTCGGAACCGGAATTGACAGAGGCCATTGCTCAAAAACTGGCGCCTCCTGATGCAATCCTGACCAATTACCGCCATCGTTTTGGCACCTGGCGTGGAAACCTGAAGGCCGAATTTAGCGACAGCAGCCAGGTTGTGAAACCATTTTCCTATTTTTCTGACTATCAGAACTTATATTATTTCTGCCAGCCTAAATGCCATCACTGCCATGATCACACCGGTTATGAAAGCGATATCTCCGTGGGAGATATCTGGTCGATGCGAATGAAAAGCAATCCCATCAAGCATAATGCCTTGATTACCCGCACGACAGTCGGAGAAGAATTGGTGCGGGAAGCGTTGCTAAATGGTGTTTTAATTGGACAGGAAGAGCCCATCGGTGAAATTTGCGAGGGGCAGGCGCGGACCATGCCGTTTCATTACAATATCAGCGCACGGGCTAAAGCAGGAAAATTATTCGGTTTAGAAATAGAAGACAGCCTGCATGAAAAAGTGCACTGGTATGAATACTTGACTGCATGCATGGTTTTGTTTAATGAACGCCTTTCCAGGTCGAAAAGTGGGCAAAAGTGGATCATGAAAGTGCCGCGCTTTTTCCACAGGGCGGCCCTCTATTTCATGAAAGGTCTTGAAAGCCTGCATCCCTTTGAGAAGAAAGGCTCCATTGCGATTATTGGCGGCACCATCTGGGGTAACCGCGGAGCTGAAGCCATGCTGGTGACCACCATTGGACGTATTCGTGAGGTCTATCCACAGGCGCACTTCAATGTTTTTTCTTACTACCCCAAATATGATCGCGAATTGATCAATGATCCGCAGGTGCGAATCCTCGACAGCAAACCGATGGCACTGGTACTCAAACATTTTCCGTTTGCTATTTTGGAAGCTATGTTTAATCTTGTTGGGATTCATTTACCTGGGAAGATTTTACCGAAAGAGGTCAAAGCGCTGCGAGAATCCAGCGTATTGCTGGATATTGGTGGGATCACATTTTCAGATGGGCGTGAATTATTTTTGCCGTTCAACATCATTACCATCTGGCCGGCTATGATGTTGAAGACACCGGTGATCAAGATGGCGCAAGCGTTGGGGCCATTTAAGAATCCCTTAAACCGAATGGCTGCCAGAATATTCCTGCCTAAATGTGGTCACATTTTTGCACGCGGTGAAAAAACCGCGAACCATTTGGCCGAATTGCCGCTGGCTGTTGAAAAATGGGACCGTGTGGTGGATATTGCTTTTTTGTACGAGCCCGAATACAGCCTGACCAATGAGAATGTAGAACGTGTGAACAACTTGGAAATTGCGTTGAAAAATGCCCGAGAAACTGGCAAGCATGTTGTGGCATTTTCACCCAGCTCACTGGTTTTAAAAGAAAGTGAAAAACGCGGCACTGATTATCCATTGAAGTTTTTGGACATCATGCGGGCCTTGGAACATGATGCAAGCCGGTTTGTTGTTCTTCCCAATGCCACCCGTGAAGGTTCAGACAAAGAGCGTAACAATGATATCCTGGTAATTCAAGCCATTCGCGCACGCGCACAGGCTGAATTGTCTCCTGAGTTGAACGAAAAAATTGATTGGATGGATTTTGATATCAATACACGCTCAATCAGGCGAATTATTGCCCAATCAGACGTGCTGGTGACCTCACGGTATCATGCCATGATAGCAGGACTGTCCCTGGCGGTGCCTACAGTGGTATTGGGGTGGGGGCATAAATATAGCGAAACCCTGGCCGACTTTGGTGTGCAGCATTTCTCGGCAGATTTCAATGATCCATCGGTTGACTTTATTGGTCTGGTTAAAGAAGCTTTGGAAAAACGAGATGATATTCACAAGCACATTGAAGCTGGATTGAACCGTGTACGTTCCATTTCTGAGACACAGTTTAAATACCTGGAGAAATTCTTGAATTGAAAAACAATAAAGATAAGATCATCCAGGTTTTTAAATGGGTGTGGATTGCAATTGTTTTTGTCGGTGCGGCTGTCTACCTTCATAAGCATTATCAGGAAATTGCAGTTCATTTTCGAGAAATCGCTGCCTGGCGGCTTGTCATTGCGTTTGTCATGTTGATTGCCGGGAAAATGACTCTAGCCGATCTCTCCCGTTGGTCGGCTGCCGGCGAGGGCTGGACGCCTCCTTATTCCAAAATGCTAACCGTTTCAGCTGTGACGCAGTTGGGTAAATATTTGCCCGGGGGAATCTGGCATTTTGTGGGAAAATTTGGCATTTATCGCGCCAATGGAATGAGCAATAAACAGGCGACCAAAGCCATGCTGGTTGAAAATTTTTGGTTGTTGGGATCTGCGTTTATGATTGGCGCAACTGCCATGGCCGGTTTCAGTAGTAAGGTTTTGTGCCAGGTGCTTTCTCAAAAAACCGTTACAATCTTCCAAGAAAACAGCTTACAAATTGCAGCTATCCTTCTGCCTATCATATGGATCATTATCCTGTTAGTGGTTGAACAATTTGCTGTTGCTGTTCATACTGAAAAGCGATGGAAAAAATTGGTTCGTATCCTGGTTGATCAAATCTTAACCTGGGTATTATTTGGCCTAAGCCTTTGGGGGCTTTTCCCGGAAACCGACTTGAATCTAATTGGGTTAACATTGGGAACGTTCAGCGTCAGTTGGTCAGCCGGATATGTGACTGTGTTCGCACCAGGAGGAATTGGAATTCGGGAAATTCTTTTAACCACTTTGCTGGGGGTGGTATTCTCTACAGAAAGGATCGTGGCTTATGCTGCTGTTCACCGTCTGTTGTGGACAGCTGCAGAAGTTGCACTTGGACTTGCCAGCGGATTATTATTTGGTTTCCCAAAATTTGAGAATGATAACCAAGGTAAAGAGCAGGAGGTACCTGGATAATGCCAGGAAAAAAGGTTTTTTTTAGTCTATTTAGCCTGACCATTGGTTTATCAATTGGTTCAGCTTTTTATGCTTACTTTCTTCAATTTCCACTTGGCAGCAAGCGCAATCTTGTCTTAACACTCGGTCTAGTTATTTTTGTCATGGCAGGCGTATATTACGCGCTGGAAAAATTCCTCTTCTGTTCATTCACGAACTACAACCAGCCGGTGCGTTGGATTATGGTGCTTGGTTCACTCTTTATTGGATTTTGGATGTATTACAGCCTTGCATTCGATGAGCATTCCATTTATCTGATGCTGCCTGACCAAAATCTGGATGTAACCATTCCCATGGAAACATTACCTGAAGAGGAAATGGTATCACTGCAATGGTTCAATATCGGCTTTCGTGATGTAAGTTTTTCCGAACTTCAGATTGAAGGGAAATTTAATAAAACTGATGAAAAGCTGGAATTTCCGGGCGGGCAGATTGTTCATCTTCATTGGAGCGGGAAAACCGGCAGTAACACGAAACTTTCCTTTGAACCATTGAAAAATCCTCAGGCAGTCCAAATAAGTTGGAATGGGGACGAAAGTACCATTAACCTGGATCAAAGTGAGGCAGGAGCGGTTAATTATCTCTACGAATTTGACAAACCTTCGAGTTACAAAATAGCCAACCTGTTCCTAATCATACCAGGGCTTTCGTTTTGTTTCCTGTTTGTTGTGATGGTATTGGCACTTTGGCAGCCCAACGCCAATTCATCCCGGGCAGACAAGTGTGCATGGTTGCTTTATGCCGTTCCGATGCTGGTGGTGTGGGGAATCTATTTGCTGACTTTTTGGCCTGGAATGATGAATGTGGATGCTTTTGTGCAATGGGGGCAGGGTTTGCGAGGGACTTATAACGATTGGCATCCGGCGATCCACACGCTTTTGATTCATATACTGAATTCAATTTGGTATACCCCGGCTATAGTGGCCATTGTGCAAATATTTATTTGTTCACTAATTGCTGCTAATGGTATTGGTCTTTTTGTAGAACAAGGTGGCGCCACACCTATTGCATGGTTGATTAGTTTCTTATTAGCATTACACCCTACCAATGGAGTACTGATTATCTCTTTATGGAAAGATACTCCATATGCTATTGCTATGCTTGCTCTAACCATCGTAATTTTCAGAATAGTTTTAACTGATGGGAACTGGTTGGCTAAACGCTGGAGTTGGTTCTGGCTTACCCTTTCCGGTTTGTTTACCATGTTGCTACGTCATAATGGCCTACCAGTGACGATTGTTGTTGTTATTTCACTATATTTCATTTTTTCTTCTCAACGCAAACGTATATTATTAAGCCTCTTTGCAATCGGTTTGTCATATTTTTGTATTCGTGGTCCACTTTATACAGCAATGAATGTTCAACGTAATTCTGCAGGGCATTTAGACAATATCTTGTATCATCATTTGAACGCATTTGTTCACGCTGGCACTCCTTTGCAAAACGAAGAGGCAAATTATCTCAATACAGTCCTGCCTCTTTCTGAGTGGACATATAATTGCTGTGCCAAAGAGGCTTATAGCGAATATGGAGATGATTTTGATAAAGATTTCTTTTATCAGAACTCAGCCTATAACAGGAAATTAGTTGTTTCTTTATGGCAACGTGATCCATTTGTGGGAATTAATCACCTTTTGTGTGCCAATTCCATGGTATGGAAAATTGCTCCCGGCTGTTATCAAAAGGGTATCACCCTGTTTGTTACTGATGATAAAACACGATGGTTGGCCAATGAACTTTATGGGTTAGATGAAGATTCAAAGTTACCAGATTTAGCTAATTGGTTAGCCACTCACGTTTTATTGGATCAGCATTCATTTATAATTGATGTTTTGCTATGGAAAACACCTTTTTACCTATTTATAATCATGATTGCAGTTAGTTGCGCTTCACTACGATTAAGAGATGCCAAGTTATGGTTAGGTGTGGCTCCAGTACTCATACATTCTGGTGTAATATTTATAATTAACCGAATTCAAAGTTTTCGATATCAAAGCCCGATTATTCCAATCGGGATATTTCTATTGTTATTGATTTTCTTGCCCAAAAAGCAAAAGTAAGACAGAGGTAACCAATGGGTAATTTCAGTGACACGGGACGCTGGTTGATGTTGGCCGGAATCGCCATTGTTGTGGTGGGTGGTATCCTCTGGCTGCTGGGCAAGATACCCTGGGGTAGTGGTGACCTGCCCGGGACGATACGAATTGAGGGGTCAGGCTTTAGCTGTGTTTTCCCGGTACTGGCTTCCATAATCCTCAGCCTTGTTCTCACCATTGTACTCAATGTGATTGTACGGCTATTTCACAAATGATGCTAAAACTAAAAAAACTTCCTGGTGTGTTTCCATGCCAGGAGGTTTTTTGGTTGACGGTTAATTTTAATAGCTCTTTATCCAACCTGGTTGGTACGTGTGCGGGCGCCGCGCGCGGTGGGGGTCAGTGCAAAGGGGCGGGCTGAAATGCCGGCTTGTTGGAAAGCCGCAGCCATGTCACTGGCTGTTTGTTCGGCATTGAAGGAAGTGAATGCGATGATGCTGGGACCCGCGCCAGAGATGGCAACAGCCGCCGCGCCGGCATTTTTGGCGGCTTCAATGGCCTGTTCGCTGCCCGGGAAGAGTTTTAACCGGTAGGGTTGATGCAAACGGTCGTGCATGGCGCTCGAAAGCAGGTCCAGGTCGTTATTACGCATAGCTTCAAGAACCAGCGCGGTGTGCCCCAGGTTGAACACGGCATCCTGCAGGCTTACGGTCTGCGGCAGCACCGAACGTGCCTGGTGGGTTGATACATTTATATCTGGAACAGCCACAGCAGCCTGGAATCGGCCGGGTTCAATGCAGCGCGTAATGAGCGTTCCGGCGTCAGCCACCACGATCACCAGGCCGCCCAACAGGGCTGCTGTTATATTGTCGGGATGCCCTTCAAACTGGTTGGCGGCTTGCAAGATCTGTTGATCGTTGGCAGGGCTGCCCATCAGCAGATTGGCCGCCATTATACCGCTTAGCACAGCCGCTGCGCTGGAACCCAGGCCCGAGCCGAGGGGAATGTGGTTGTGACTTTCAATCATCAGGTCTTGAGGGGGTTCCTGCCCATGAGATTTGTAGAAGGAATCAAAGGCTTTCACCAGCAGGTTGCCGCGGTTGGCGGGCAGGCGGTTTTCGCCTTCGCCGCTGACCACCATTTGTAATCCCCTGCCGCCCAGAGTGAAGGTGGTGATATTCCAGAGATCCAAAGCCATGGCCAGGCAATCGAAGCCGGGACCCAGGTTGGCGGTTGTGGCAGGAACGTTGACGGTTACCGAGTTCATGCGTGTGTTTATGCTCCTGTTACAGCCTGTTCAAGCGACTCAATTTGGGCGGGAATAACGGTCAGTTTGGGTTGGCTTCTGGCGATGATGTCGGGGTCTTTCAATCCATGACCGGTGCAAATGGCGACCACGCGTTTCCCTTTGACATTGATTTGATTGTGCTGCAACTGGTGCTGCAGCCCGGCCAGGCCGGCGGCCGAGGCGGGTTCCACCCACACACCGCTGGCTGCCAGGCATTTTTGCATGGCAAGAATTTGTTCGTCGGTGACGGCGATGATCTGGCCATTGGATTCTTCGGCTGCAGCCAGGGCCTGCTCGCCGCGCGCCGGGCGGCCAATGCGGATGGCAGTTGCCACGGTTTCGGGATGGTCAACCGGATGGCCGAGCACAAGCGGGGCTGAGCAGGCGGCCTGCACACCCAAAATTTGCGGCAAACCGGTGTGTTTGGTTTCGTTAAACTGGCGAAATCCCATCCAGTAACTGGTGATGTTTCCGGCGTTGCCCACTGGCAGGCACAGCAGTTCGGGGGCGCTGCCCAGGGTTTCACAAATTTCAAAAGCGGCTGTTTTTTGGCCTTCCAACCGATAGGGATTCAAAGAATTGACCAGGGCAATGGGGGTGCGCTCGCTGAGTTTTACCACCATATTGAGGGCATCATCAAATGAGCCTTCCACCTGGAATACCTCGGCGCCGTAGGCAATTGCGCCAGCTAACTTGCCGGTGGCTACTTTGCCCTGCGGGATGACCACGATGCAGCGCAGCCCGCTGCGCGCGGCATAGGCGGCAGCAGAAGCGGCGGTGTTGCCGGTGGATGCGCAGATAACAGCGCGAGCGCCGCGCCCCACAGCCTCGCTGATGGCCACGGTCATGCCGCGGTCTTTGAAGGAACCGGTGGGGTTTAACCCTTCAAATTTGACATACAATTCAAAACCGCCGCCCAGTTCTTCTGCCAGACGCGGCATGGGAATGAGCGGGGTGTTGCCTTCTAATAAGGTTACAGTTGATGTGTGGGCGGGAACGTCCAGGTAAGAGCGGTATCGCTCGATGACACCGGCATATTGCATAATGCGCTCCTTGGCGGGTAGTTTCATCTCCAAAGTTGATGATGGTGAATTATACCAGTGATGAAATGTGATTGCTGTTGGTGGATAACCGCTGCTTTTCTTTCTTTCAGGTTGGGGTTAAAATGAAACGAACGCTTTTTCAATTTAACCTGAATAAAAATTTTGACATAAAAAGGAATTCCCATGTCGCCTGAAGATCCCCGGATTCTCGAACTTCGACAGATGCGGGCGCGTGTGCAGCAAGCCGGCGGTGAAAAACGGATTGCAGCCCAACATGCCAAAGGCAAACTCACCGCACGAGAACGCATCGAACTGTTGTTGGATAAGGCTACATTTCATGAACTGGAACCATACAGCTCGGCACGCTCGACCGGAAATGGCAGCAGCGATGATCCATCCTTTGGCGATGGTGTGGTGACCGGTTATGGGCTGGTGAACGGGCGCATGGTGTATGTTTATGCCCAGGATTTTACAATTTCGGGTGGTTCACTGGGTGAGGTGCACGGGCGTAAAATTTGCCGTTTGATGGACCTGGCAGTTCAAAGCGGAGCGCCCATTGTCGGTTTGATCGATTCGGGCGGCGCGCGCATCCAGGAAGGTGTGCGCAGCCTGGGCGGTTATGCCGAGGTGTTTCAACGCAATGCCCGATATTCAGGCGTGGTACCGCAAATCAGCGTAATCATGGGGCCCTGCGCCGGCGGCGCAGCCTATTCTCCGGCAGTCACCGACCTGATTATCATGGTTGACAAAGCTTCTTACATGTTCCTGACCGGGCCGGAAGTGATTCGATCCGTCACAGGCGAGGAGATTGATGCGGAAAACCTGGGCGGAGCTGCTGTGCACCTGGGCGTCAGCGGATTGGCGCATCTTTCTGCCAGCGACGAGAAACAGGCTTTACAACTATGCCGGGCAGCTTTGAACTATTTGCCACAAAACAATGTTGAAAACCCGCCAGTACAGGCGCCCAATATTAATCAACCGCTAGCAGATGCAGGTCTGAATTCCATCATCCCGCTTGATCCGCAGACTCCTTACAGTATGCTGGAGGTCATTCAACGCATTGTGGATGAGGGAACATTTCTGGAATTGCAGGCCACCTTTGCCTGCAATGCGCGCATCGGCTTTGCCCGCATGAACGGCGCCAGCGTGGGCATTGTGGCGCAAGAGCCCAGTGTGATGGCAGGTGTGCTGGATATAGACTCATCGGACAAAATTGCCCGATTTGTCCGTTTATGCGATTGCTACAATATTCCCCTCATTACACTGGTAGATTCACCGGGTTTTTTGCCCGGCGTTGACCAGGAACATCGCGGCGTGATCCGGCATGGGGCGAAGATCCTGTTTGCCTTTTCTGAGGCAACCGTGCCCAAGATCAGCATTGTGACTCGCAAAGCCTACGGCGGCGCCTATGTTGTGATGAGCAGCAAGTATATGGGCGGCGACATTAATTTTGCCTGGCCTTCGGCAGAGATCGCGGTGATGGGCGCTGAAGGAGCGGCAAACATCCTGTATCGAAAACAAATCGATACGGCGGACGATATCAAAGCCGAACGTGATCGATTGACTGAGGAATACCGCCAAAAATTCCTCAATCCTTATGCCGCTGCCCAGGCAGGGTATATTGATGAAATTGTCGAGCCTTGCGAAACCCGCGAGCGTGTCATTGCCGCCCTGGCAGCCCTGCGCGACAAGCATGTGGCGGTTCTTCCGCGTAAACACGGCAACATGCCTGTGTAAATCATCAGGATCACAGGAGCCAATATTATGGATAATCTTTCCACGTCCTTGTTGATCACTTTGATTGGCATGGGATTGGTGTTTGTGGGTATTCTTGTATTATGGGGAGTGATGGAATGGCTGGTGCGGGCAACCTCTGACCGTCAGCCGGATGAAAATGAGGAGAATGCCGAAATGCCTGCACCCGGAGCCGAGTTCGATCGAGAAAAGGCAGCTGCGGCGGCTGTTGCAGTTGCACTGGCAATGCAGCGAAAGAAAACGGCCGCCTTGGTGTTTAACAATTCTGGTGACATGCACAACTGGCAGGCAGTGATGCGCGCCAATCGGTTGAACAGCGTGTGCCAATTTTCTCTCCGAAAACCACAAGGAAAATTGTAATGAGAATGCATGTGCAAATTGATGAACAAAAATATGAAGTGGAGGTAGGCGAACTGACCGAACAACCTGTTCAGGTTGTGGTCGATGGAGAGCAATTTAATGTTTGGGTGGAGGAGGATGTTTCAGATGCTGCGATAGCAACACCGGCAAGCGCCGCTGCGGCGCAACCTGACCGGCCTCGTAAGCTCGATCCCAGGCCGGTGTCTGTTCAGGCGACTTCGGGCTCTTCCAAATCGGTGGCGGCGCCCATTCCCGGGGTCATTTTGTCGGTGGGGGTCAAGCCGGGAGATTTGGTGAAGATTGGGCAGGAACTGTGCGTATTGGAAGCCATGAAGATGAAGAACACCATACGGGCTGCGCGCGATGGAAAAATCGCCAGTGTGCATGTTTCGGCTGGCGACCATGTTTCTCATGGGCAGGCGTTGATGGACTACACGGAGTAGGGAGCCCTGCATGGATTTCTCGCTGCTTCTAAATGAATTGTTACGGGGGTTTACCTCATTTTACTGGGGTAATGCCGTTATGATTGTGGTTGGCGGCATCTTGATAGCCCTGGCGGTTATCAAAGAATATGAACCAGTGCTGCTTCTGCCCATCGGTTTTGGATGCATTCTGGCCAACCTGGGTATGTCATACGAAACCGGTTTTATGAAAGTAATTTATGATGCTGGTATAAAAACGGAGTTATTTCCGCTGCTTATTTTTATTGGCGTTGGCGCCATGATTGATTTCCGCCCACTGCTGGCAATGCCCCAGATGGTTTTGCTGGGGGCGGCCGGGCAATTTGGTATTTACGCAACCCTGATATTGGCGACTCTGCTGGGGTTCCCTTTAAACCAGGCAGCATCCATTGGCGTGATTGGGGCAATTGATGGGCCAACGGCGATTTATGTTGCCTCGAAACTGGCGCCTGAATTGCTGGGCCCCATTGCAGTGGCTGCTTATTCTTACATGAGTTTAATTCCCATCATTCAACCGCCGGTGATGCGGCTGATGACCACCCCAAAAGAGCGAAAAATTCGCATGGACTATACCGCGAGACCGGTTTCAACAACGGCTGTGATTGTATTCCCGATTGCTGTGACGGTTGTGATCAGCCTGCTGGCCCCCGATGCAGCACCATTGATTGCCACCCTGATGCTGGGCAACCTTTTACGCGAAAGCGGTGTTGTGGAGCGCTTGAACAAATCGGCGCAAAATGAGATTATCAATATCGCCACATTATTCCTGGGATTGGCCATCGGCTCAACCATGACTGCGCATAGTTTTATTAATTTACAGACCCTGCTGGTGTTGGGACTTGGATTGCTGGCGTTTGTGTTGGATACGGTGGCTGGATTGCTGTTTGGTAAGTTGATGATGGTGGTTTCCGGCGGCAAGGTGAATCCACTGATTGGCGCGTGCGGTATCAGCGCTTTCCCCATGGCGGGACGCCTGTCAGCGCAAATGGCCCTGGAAGAGGACAACCAGAATTTTATTTTGATGCATGCCATGGGTTCAAACACTGCCGGGCAGTTGGGCAGTGTGGTGGCCGGTGGATTGCTGCTGGCACTGGTCAGCGGTTTGATTTGATGCCATTAACCGGCTGCCAGGATTGATGAGGTTTTCACTGTGCTGGATTTGTTAATACTTCCTGTTCAACAATCACCCGACGGCGATGGACAGAAACCGATGCGCGGGTTGTATACCACCAATGCCCCGCGGCGTTGTGAACGAATGAGGGCGGGTGATCTGCTGGTGGTTCTCATGACGCCGGTGGGTGATGCCGCCCTGTCAACAGCGCACCTGGATAAACTGTTCGAGAATTTCTCTGCAACCTATTTCAATACACGCGGCTCCACCGTTTCGGGCATTCAAACGGCGGCAGGTCAGCTAAACGAAGTGGTTTTTCGACACAATACCAACCTTGCCCCCGGCGGGGTGCGCATGATGCTGATGTTGAATGTGCTGGTTTTGCGCCGTGATTCGTTGATTGCCGCGCAAGCCGGCGCCATTCACACCCACCTGGTTTCACAGCAAGGGGTGCAAGACTTTCTTGATTCACAGGAAGCCGGGCGCGGGTTGGGGCTCAGTCAATCGGTGCGTATGAGCATATCTCAAACGCAAGTGAAAGAGGGCGATATGCTGCTTCTGGCGCCCGATTTCCCCGCTTCCAACCCGGGCCAGGTTTTGGGAGGGAGCAGGCGCATGGCCCTGGAAGCTGTGCGCCGCCGCATGGTGAGCCTGGCGGGACCGGGCGCCCAGGGGCTGCTGGTGCAAATTCGCGGCGGCAAAGGAGAAGTGCGCCTGGTTACCCCGGTGCATGAAGACGTTCTTACCCTGGCTGCTTCGGCTTCATTGCAGGCTGCCAGCACACATGCTGAAGCGCGGGCCGCATCTGGCCTGGAAAAAAAGGCTTCACAGGGCACGCAATCGCGCGAGCAGGCTGTTGAAGATTCTGCATTGACAAAACCGGGCAAAGACATCCAGCCACCCTCTTCGGAAGTGCAACTTGAGCGACCGCAAAAATCACAAGCGGGTGAAAAAGCAGATAACGTTGAACAAGCCCGTCCTGCCACAAACGGTGCCGGTAAACCCGTGTCTGAATCACCGGCCGGAAAACCATCCTCCATACCGCGTAAAGAAAATATTTCACCAGAAATGCGGCACCAGGTGGCCACATGGTGGTTTAAATTGCAGGCTGCTCAGGCGCGGCTGGGGCAGAACATAAAGGCTTTGCTCGGTAGAATGATTCCCGGGCCATCCAACGAATTACCCAAATTGTCGCCTGCCAGCATGCTGCTGGTGGCCATTGCAATCCCCATCATGGTGGCTGCGGTGGCGACAACCATTTATTATCGAAACGGGCTAAGCCAGCAGCACAATTTGCGCGTGAAACAGGCCGCAGCCCTGGTTGAACAGGCAATGGAAGAGCCCGATGTTACCCTGCGGCGCAATGCCTGGTCGCAGGCTTTGTACTGGTTGGATCAGGCGGAGCAATTTGGACGAACCGAGAAATCACGTTCGATGCGGCGTCAGGCGCAGCAGGCCGTGGATGAAATTGACGGCATTGTTCGATTGGATTTCCGACAATCGGTTGGAGCCGGTTTTAGCAACAAGATCAACATCAGGCGCATTGACAGTTCAGTATCCGGTCTGCAAGAGGAAGTATATCTGTTGGACAGCAGCAGCGGATCCATCCTCCGGATTTACCGGAGCGGTGAGGCTTATGAGGCAGACACCACATTTGAATGCAGTGCCAGCCCGGTGATTGGAAAAATGGTTGACCTGGCCACGCTGCCTCCCAATGCGCCGTTTAAAGCAACGGTCATGGGCATCGATGACCAGGGAAATTACCAGTACTGCACGCCAGGCGAGAAACCGCATTCCACCCAGTTGATAGCTCCAGACCTGGGATGGGGAAAAATTTCTGCTTTTGTATTACATCAAAGCCAGCTATATGTGCTGGATTCAAAGAACAATGCGGTTTATGTGATTTCACCGGCGCTGGATGCGTTGAATTTTTCTGCCAATCCCCCGCGGCTTTTCTTTGACCGGGAAATTCCACGCATGGATGATGTGATTGACCTGGCAGTGAACGGAGACGATTTGTTCCTGTTGCACAGTGACGGGAATATGACCAAATGCGCCTATCGCGCATTTGCGGGAGATTTGACGGAATGCACCGATCCATTTCCCTATGCTGATTTACGCCAGGGCCGCAATATCAAACCGCTTAAATTTCCCCAGTCGCAGTTCACTGAAATGCAAGGTACCCTTCCCCCCGATCCATCCATTTTCCTGATGGATTTGACCGGTCCCACCATCCATCATTTCAGCATGCAGTTAAACTTGCAGCGGCAAATTCGGCCGCAGCCTTATGGCGATACCTACCTGCCGCGCAGCGCTCCGACAGCATTTAACATTTCCCCGGCGCGCACCCTGTTCCTGGCCTATGGAAACCAGTTATTCCACACGGAATTACCATAAATTTGGGCGCATATATGATAACGAATCGTTCCAATTCTTGAACTTATTTTGAAGCAATTCGTTAAAAACCGCCACTACCTTTGGATCAAAATGATCGCCGGCATGCTGGTTTATGTAAGCCAGAGCGGCTTCCTGTGTCCAGGCGGGGCGGTAAGGACGATTGGTGGTCAGCGCATCCCACACATCGACAACAGCAAAAATTCGGCCTGGAAGCGGAATCTCTTCTCCTTTTAATCCTCGCGGGTAACCGCTGCCGTCCATGCGCTCATGGTGGCAGTAGGGGATATCCAGGGCGGGGATCATATAGGGAATGCGTGATAGCAATTGGTACGCATAAACCGGGTGCTGCCGCATGATTACCCATTCATCATCACTTAACGGCCCGGGTTTGAGCAAAATGTGATCAGGAACACCCATTTTCCCGATATCGTGCAAAATGGTGCCGCGGCGGATGTGAATCTTCTCTTCGGGGCTGAAGTTAAATTTGTCGGCAAGCAGCAGGGTTAACTCAACGACCCGGTTGCTGTGACCGGCGGTTTCTTTTTCACGCAGTTCAAGCGCCCGCGACCAGCCTTCCAGTGTGGCGTCGTAAGCCTGGGCAAGTTCATGCGCTGCCTGCCGTGCGCGTTCTTCAGCTCTTTGTCTTTCGGTGATATCCCAGGCAATGCTGCCCAGCAGGGGAGATTGTTTTTCTCCCTGGGGAATTTGGAAGCGAATGATTTCAACCACCTTTCCCCCATCCTTCCCGGGCACGTTAAGGACGTGATGAGTAGGATATTCCTCCAGTTCATTCGACCCGTTTTGATTACCCTTGTGACTGGCAATTTTGGAAAGGAAGGTGGGAATGGATTGTTCAAAATCTTCTTCCTGTTCAACCATTTCCTGTGCTTTGCGATTCAGATAACGGATTTTCCCGTACGCATCTTCTATCAATACTTGCAATGGTAAAAAATCCATGAAAAGAGAAAATTTTAGTTCGCTATCTTTGAGATTCTCTTCAATGATGCGGCTGTTGCGCCGCACGGCAAATTCTTCCAACTCTCTTTGAATGGCTGGCACCAGCCTGGCGAGTTTGTCTTTCATCAGGTAATCACTGGCCCCACCCCGCATCATTTCAACGGCAACTTCTTCACCGATGTTGCCCGAAATAACAATAAAGGGAATCTCGAGGCTGTATTTTTTAAAGATTTTTAAAGCTTCTCCACCCGAAAAACGGGGTAGTGAATAATCACACAGCACAATATCCCACCCCTGCTCATCCAATGCCTTTCGCAAGGCTGGCCCTGAATCAATGCGCAGGTATTGCGGATCATAGCCCCCTTTGCGAATTTGCCGAATTACTAATTCACTATCGTCTTCTGAATCCTCGATCATTAATACCTTTAATGGAATACCCATAACACCTCCGTTATTTTGCAAAATTTTCCGGCAGTGTGAAATAGAACGTTGATCCCTGTTCCTCTTTTCCTTCAGCCCAAATGCGGCCATTGTGCAGGTGAATGATGCGCTGAACGGTTGCCAGACCAATTCCGGTGCCTTCAAAATCATTTGTGTCATGCAGGCGTTGGAATGCACCAAATAACTTGTTGGCATAGTTCATGTCAAATCCGGCGCCATCATCGCGTACAAAAAATGCAGTTTCGTTTTCCAATTGAATTTTTCCAAGTTCAATTTTCGCAGTGGTGTGGTGTGAAGTGAATTTCCAGGCATTTTGAATTAAGTTAAATAATGCGATGTGCATGAGGTTGGCATCTGCCCGAGTATGCAGCCCGGGAGCGATTTTCCATTGAATTTTTCGCTCCGGCGCCTGCTCGCTCAATTCGGCAGCAATAGATTGGGCAAGTTCGCTTAAATTAACATCTGTCTGGTGAACTTCACTGCGAGTTATGCGGGAGAGTTTCAATAAATCTTCAATGATGACCGACATGCGGCGGCTGGCTGAACGGATTCGCTGGATATAATCCTTTCCCTGTTCATCAAATGCATCGCCATAATCTTCCATAAGCGCCTGGCTAAAACCATCCATGCTGCGCAGAGGGGCGCGCAAGTCGTGTGACACTGAATAGGAGAATGCCTCAAGTTCCTTGTTGACCGATTTGAGCTGGGCGGTGCGCTCTTCCACGCGCTGTTCCAGGCTTTCATTGAGTGAACGGATGCCTGCTTCTGCCTTGCGGCGGTTGCTGATGTTGATAGTCAGGGCTATGATAATGCCGGTCTGGACGAGAAAGAATCCAACCGTTCCCCAGATGAGGTTTTTATTTTGTTCGTAGAATGAATATTGCCGGTTGAGGATAATCGATTCCGGCGGCAGAGCAGACATGGGAATATTCCATCTGATCAGTTCACGGTGGTCAAACATATATACATTTGCGCTGGTTTTCTTAACCGGTATGGATTCTATGGGAACGCCGTTAAGAATATCGCGCACCATTTGTGAGGCTTCCTGCCCGTGGTAGAAGCCGTCATTTACTTTTCCACCCAGGGCGCCATTGCCAACATACATGTGACCGCCATGCACAAAAATTGGGAACGGCGACGCTTTCGACAGGGATGACATGACTTTTGTTGTGTCGAGTGTTGCCCCGGTTGAGTCTTGAAAGAAATCGGCATAATAGACGATGCTATTAGCTGGCCCGGCTTTCACTTTTTCGATTAATTCTTCAAGGGTCAGGCCGCTGCCGGGGTCCAGGAAGAGAAAGTCGGCTGCAAAGAGGCCGCTTTCAGATAGGTTTTCGATGATTTGACGGTTAATTTTTCCTGTTGTGGTGTTGTCGGTTACAACCAGGATGTGTTGCGTGTCTGGAAAAAGCTTCAATCCAATCTCTATGGATGATTTGATATCAATGGTTTCCACCACACCGGTGAAAAGCGGTATGCCAACCAGCATATCATCGGTAAACCGGTTAACACCGCAAAACACCACCGGTGTGTCGGGAAACAATTCATCACGATAGGCTCTCAAGAAATGAAAGGCGTCATCATCCAATGACACAATGATATCAAATTCATGGTTTCGGTATTTTATGCGGTAAAGATCATGAAGTTCTTTGAGATAGTCATTGGTGGAAATGCGTTTTGAATCCATGAATTCAATGTAAACATCGGCATTTTCCGGTAACATGGATCGAATGCCTTTCATTTCGTCATCTGAAAATATCAACCCGGTGTTGTAGGAATTGAGAATGAGAATTTTGGGATTTTCGGGAGTGCCCAGCACAATGGAATGAGGTATGAATAACCTTGCGATTACGAAAACAACAATAAGGGCTGTTTTTAAGGCAATGCGTAAACCATGCTCTTGCTGCATTTTTACCGCCTTGATTGAGGTCAGATTAATCACCGCGTTTTGGCGGCTGATTAAGTACCAGCCAGTAAAGCCCCAATTCTCCAACTGCTTCGAGGAATTCTTCAAAAACAACCGGCTTGCGGACAAAGCTGTTGGCTCCGAATTGATAGCTGTTGATGATGTCGCTTTCTTCATTGGATGTTGTGAAAATAACCACGGGAATCATGCGGGTGGAGTCGTGGCTGCGCATTTGACGCAGCACTTCAATTCCATTGACCTTGGGTAGCTTTAAATCCAGCAGTACCAGGGATGGCAATCTGGTGATATCTCTTGAGGCATATTCGCCGCGGCCAAAAAGATAATCCAGGGCTTGAGCACCGTCATGAACAATAACCACCGGGTTGGCGATGTGTTTTCTTTTGATGGCACGCAAGGTGAGTAATTCATCATCCGGATTGTCCTCAACAAGTAAAAATTCCTGTATATCCATAAAAGGATTCCTCTTTAAAATTTTAGACCATTACCCAAAGGATTTAAAAGATAAGTATTATCGATTCATAAAGCACATATTACACATATTATACAAAAAGAACCCTTTTGAGCAAACTCAAAAAGGTTCTTGTGTCATTGCGACGCTGAATTGATGAGGCGAAACTAGGGGGTTGTATTGTTGTAGAACCAGTTATACGCATAAAGACTGCCGCTGTCCATGCGGATGGCGATGCGGGTGAGGCCTTTCAATCCGTCGGGAATTTTATAGGTGAGCTGTTGGCTGCCGCCCTCGCCCGAGTCGGTGGCGGCGACTTCAACACCACCAATTCCCATGGAGCCAAAATCGCCCATGGTCACTTTGAAGGTCGTGTTGGCAGGCAGGTTGTTGGTTTGAATGACCACCTGGTCATCACGCTTCACACTGACAATGCTGAAGGTGGGATACCCGGAATAGGATGTGTCCACCTGTGGACCGCCGCCGCTGGTATCATCGGCGGGGGCATTCTCGGTGTAATTATTGAACCAGTTGTAAGCGTAAAAGCCGTTGGGCGTTTCCAGGCGGATGGCAATTTGCGGTGATCCTAACAGATCCTCGGGGATGTTGAAAGTGGCTTCAAAAACCCCGCCGCTGCCCGAGTTGATTGTGGTTACGGCAGTTCCGTTCACACCCTGGGTGCCGATTTTACCCATGCGCACGGTAAATTCGAGGTTGGCTGGGAAATCATGCGTGCGAATAATTACTCTGGCATCCTTTTCAACGCCAACAATGGTGATTGTGGGAATTACATCTTTCTTCTTGCCATCTCCTGCTGCGGGGGTTGATGCGGGCTGTACCACGGCATCATTGCTGGAATTGCTGAACCAGTTGTAGCTGTAATAACCGTTGGTGCCGTCCATGCGAATGGCTATGTATTCCAAACCTTTGAGATCGTTCGGAATTTTATATATGACCTGGAAAGAGCCGCCTTTGCCCGAGTTGGTGGTGGCAACTTGAATACCATCGACACCGCGTGTTCCCAGCAAGCCCATGCGCACTGTGAAATCCGTATCAGCCGGGAAGTTATGCGTTTCAATGGTGACGGTGTCATCTTCCACCACGCTGATGATGTCAAAAGTGGGGATGGTTTCGGCTTTGACTGATGTTGCCATTGGCAGCATGGATATCAGCAACACAGCCATTCCTAAAATTAATCCACGCACCCATGCGGGATATTGATTAAGTGAAAAAACACCGGATTGGGGCATACTCTCCTCCTGCATTCCTTTACCAAGTCTTAAGTAATATTATAAGTGATCTTTAAAAAATGATTCAAAAACACCTGCCGGCTGGATGGAAATTCCGGCGGGCAGGTGTGAAAGAAATGAATTATCCAGTACAACTATCGGCTGATGCGCGGTACCATCCAGAAAACCTTGTCGTCGGTCGAATTCCCACGGTTGTGTACCAGTAAAACAAGCTGTACTTTTTCACCGGCCAGTTCGCTCAGGTCGACATCAATCTGGGTATATTTTTTGTCGTATTTTTCCTTCCATTCACCCAGCAAGACCATGTCGCCATCGTCGTTGACATAGTTCAACTGGAGAAGAACGCTGCAATCTTCATTGTCATAATAACAGCCCGCCAGTGCTTTGAAACGATCGCCGTCTTTGATTTTGATGGCGGGATAGGTGCCGTAGATAACCCCGCCGTCGCCGTCATTGGGGATCATAATTAATGCAGTTTCATCATCTTGATAACCGCCTTCCAGGCGCGGTTTGGATGTGCGCGTAATGGAACCATTCTTGTAGTCATTAGCCTCACTGGGACAGGCCAGGGTGCGTTTGCTATTGCGCCAAACGGCTTCACAAACGTTATAGGCAAAATCCAACGGATGGTCGGAATCCATCTTGCCTGTGGATTGTTTTTGCACTTTAATATCAACCCAGAAGGATTTACTGGCATCGGGGCCCCAGCCGAATACATCACCATTTGTGGTTTTTAGTTTCCAATATCCGGTGTATTCACCTTCACTGGAAGGCGCTTTCAGTTTAACTGAAATGTCAATTGTTTTACCTGGTTCCACTGTCTTGCCAATTTCCATGGACACGGGGCCGCCCATGGCATCACCGTTGATGAACACCAATTCGAAATCATCACTCCAGGTGCAGGCGCCCTGGTTTTTCAAGCGCCAGGTTTTGGTGAATTCAGTGCCAGGCGCGAAGATGGTGCCATCTGCCACGGTAACATCACTCACAAACTGAACCCAATTGCAGGGTGCGGGTGTGTTGGTGACGGTGGGAGGCGCAAAGGTGGGCATGGGCAGCGGCGTATTGGTGTTGATGGGGGTTTGTGTGGGGGCTTGCGGCGTGGCGGTGATTACCCAGGGGGTTTCAGTGGCTGGCAATGGGCTGGCGGTGAAAGTTCCCTGCGAAATTTGCGTCAGTTGCAACACCAATCCCTCAAACGCCGATTGGGTCATGCGCGCTGCCACAGTTTGCACTGCAGCCGTCTCTGCCAGGTTGTTGGCATCCGGCAGGTTGCCAATGGGGATGCCCGAAAAACAAGCGCTGAGAAATATAGCGACAATAATTAAAGCCGAAGAATTTAAAATGAGTCTCTTGCTCATAAGTGAGTCTCCTTTCACATAAGACGGAACGTGGGAGAGATTTGTTCCCGCGGTGACTCAAGAATATTGTACGTCAATTATTCCAGGTTGGTATGGCGGGCAAGCATGTCGGCTTCACTGACTGAACAAGTTTCCATCAGTTGCAACACCAGCGCATCTCCAAACAACAGCAGGCTTTGTTCAAACAGGCTTGACATGGGCTGCCGGGTTACCGGTTCATTTTCCCCGATGTTCTTGGCCGGCAGATACACCATCATATCGGTCATACCGGCCAAAGTGGAATGCGGTGAGGCGGTGATGAGCGCCAGGGTTGCCCCGGCTTGCCTGGCCTTGCGCGCCAGGTGCACCGATGTACCGGTTTCACCGGAGCATGAAGCCATCAACAGCAAATCGCCGCTGTGCAGGCGCGGCGTGTTGGTTTCACCGACCACAAAGACTTCAAACCCCAGGTGCATCAAGCGCATGGCAAAGGCTTTAATACTCAAACCACCGCGCCCCATCCCGGATAGAAAAATGCGCGGGGCGGAGCGCAGGGTTTGTGCTAGCGCTTCACACTGGTTGTTATCCACCTGCTGTAAAACGTTGTTGATTTCGTCAAGCACCTGCTGGCAATATTGTGTTGTTTCCACAGATTGGTTATCCTCAATGCTTTTGAGATTATCCTATTGTATTCGCATCGGGCCAAGCTGTGGTTAGAAGCGGAATTGCAGCCAGTCGGTGCCGAACAGGATGGAAAACAGCAGCATTAAAAAGATCACCATCAATATTGTGCCGCAGCCGCACCCCACACAGCCGCCTCTGCGGTAACCGAACTTGCCCTGAAGCCAGTCAAAAACCTGGTCGAGCAGGAATAATTTTAGCAAACCTGATAAACATCCCGGACGTCGTTCCATTTTAAAAGTCTCCATTTTCTTGCATGTTTCAAGCCGGAGTTTTCCCTTGAAGGAACCCATTCTCAGGCTCTATAATACATCTACGCAAAATTCGCCCGGAGGTTTCAAAAATGAAGAGTTATCGCAGAGAATTGTGGATGCAAGTGCCCACACGGCGCGGCTATGTCAACATCACCCCGCAGGTGGAAGCCTGCCTGTTTGAAAGCGGCATCCAGGAAGGCCTTGTGCTGGTCAACGCCATGAACATTACCGCCTCTGTGTTTATCAATGATGATGAGAGTGGATTGCACCATGACTATGAGCGCTGGTTGGAGAAACTGGCGCCGCATGAACCCATCAGCCAGTACCGCCACAACCAGACCGGCGAGGATAACGCCGACGCCCACATGAAACGCCAGGTGATGGGGCGCGAAGTGGTGGTGGCTGTGACCAACGGAAAGTTGGATTTTGGCACCTGGGAGCAGATTTTCTACGGCGAGTTTGACGGAGGGCGTCAGAAGCGCGTGCTGGTCAAGATCATCGGAGAATGAGAGAGATTTAGCGCTCCAATTCGGCGCGTTTGCGGCTGGCCTGAATCACCTGCACCAGCGCCCAGGTGAACACCCCCGCGCCGATCAGCATGACGCCCGCCGGCAGGAAACGAATCCAACCTGAGTTGGGCGAAAAGATGAACACCCGGCTGATGAAGAAACCGAAGCCGAATACTGCCAGGCTGGTGAACATGAGGCGGGCATGCTGCACAATTTGGCTGGAAAGCCGGGCGCGCTGCTCTTGCAGCATAGGCAGTGACTGGCGCTGCACACGCGCCTGCACGTCTTGCAGGCGGGCTTCCACGCGCTGCATACCCTCTTGCAGTTCTTCCATGCCGTCCGGTTCGGGCTCGCGATAGGTGGCGCCGCAGTGGCTGCATACAAACCAGCCGGGCTGGCTGCCGGCTTCCAGGCGCGCGCCGCATTTCGAGCAGGTGAGTTCCAGTAAATTGTTTTGTGTCATCGTTTAATACTCCCAATCTTCAGGATTGAAGCGCCGGGTGCGTTTGACCTGCCCGCGGCGCTTTTTGGAATCGACGCGCGCGGCTTTGGCGGTGAGGGTGGGGCGGGTGGCGCGGCGCAAGCGCGGTTTGACGGCGGCTTTTTGAACCAGGTTGATCAGGCGCTGCAGGGCATCCAGGCGGTTTTGCTCTTGCGTGCGAAAGCGTTTGGCTTCAATCACCAGCACGCCGTCATCGGTGGCGCGGCTGCCCGCCAGTTTGAGCAGGCGCTCTTTCACATCGGGCGCCAGCGAGGGGGAGTTACGCACGTCCAAGCGCAATTGCACGGCGGTGGCAACCTTGTTCACGTTTTGCCCGCCGGGACCTGAGGCGTGCACCAGGTCGAGGTGCAGTTCGTTTTCGTCGATTTGGATGGTGGATGTGATTTCGATCATGCAGCAAGTATACCGGACGCACGTATTGTTCGTAAACTGAAATTGTCTATAATTAGTTTATCGGAAGGAATGGGGTTTTTATTTAGCAGGCAGGGAGGGTACTATGGTGAAATCACAAATGGCTCGCAAATTGTTGGCATTGGTTTTACTGTCATTGGTGCTAATGGGTTGCCTGTCGAGTAGTGGAAAGGGCAAATCGAATGCGGCCGAATCGCCCGATGAGGCACAAGATGAAGAAAACGTCACCCTGGGGAAAAAAGACAGCCAGGACGAGGCAAAATGGTTTGACGATGAAACCCGCCCCGTTGATCCAGGACAATACACCAGTGTGCCCATTCCCACACCTGAAAAGGGTTCAGTTAGCATTGACGACATCTCCATTGATTACCTCTACACCACTGAAATCATCACAATCATCTATCACCTGTACGGCAGCGCATTGGAAAATTTTTTGACCGTTACGCTGACCAATGACAACCAACAGCCGGTGCGCCTGGAAGTGATGAGCGAAGTGATCGGATATACCACACCCAGCCTGGACACAGTCGACCTGGAACCGGGCGAGTCGTTGGAAGTTTATCAAAACCCACGGCTGGAACCAAAAGCCATTGATCAGCTCAATGCCCAGCATCCCGCCCAGTTCCACATCCAGGTGACCATGCTGAAAGAAGGCGAGAAGCGCGAACTGCTCAACCAGACGCATGAAATTCTGGTTTACGGGCGGCGTGACTTTCCCTGGGATATCACTGGTTTTGAAAGACAAGAGGTGTTGGAATTGTTCGCCGCCATGGTCACACCGCACGACCCGGCGGTGGAAGAACTGCTGCGCGCGGCGGCAGACTATCACCCCGGCGGGTTGATTACCGGTGCTTACAGTGGTATTGAAAACGATGCGGAGGGCAAGGTGTGGGACCGCCTGAAAGCGGTGTATGACGCCGAGGCGGATGTGTACGACCTCACCTATATCAACACCTGGGTTTCCTATGCTCCCGGGGCGGTGCAGCGTATCCGTATGCCTGCCGATGTGTTGGAACAGCACAGCGGCAATTGCATTGAACTGGCGCTGCTGTACGCATCAGCCTGTGAAGCCATGGACCTTGAATCGGCCATCATCTTAATACCGGGGCACGCTTTCCCGGTGGTGCGCACCGATATGGTGAATGCCAATTACTATGCGGTGGAAGCCACCATGGTGGGACGCGCCAGCTTTGAAGATGCCGTGGCAGTGGGCACTGACGAGATGGAAGATGCCATGCAGCACCTGGACGCCGGCGATGAAGGTTACGGCTGGATCACGATTGCCACGGCGCGTGAGAAGGGCATTTTGCCTATCCCGTGGAGGTGAGTTGAATTAGCGGTTGATCAAAGCCAGACCGCACAGGCACAGCACCACACCGGCAATTTTTTGAAAGGTCACCGGTTCGTGGAATAATGTCACCCCCAGGGTGACCAGTAAAACCGTTACCACGGCTGTGCAAGCCAGGCTGCCGCTGGTCAGGCTCCAGCCGCTGCGGTAGAGCATCATGTAGCCGATTTCGACCATGATGATGGAAACACCCAGAAGCAGGCTGGTCCAATTGAGTTGGCGAATGGATTCGCGCAAACCAGTCGCAGGTGGACGGGCAATCAGCCCGACGATGCAGATGGACAAGGCTGTTATGTAACTGATGCTTAATGAGACGAAAGGATCAACTGTGGCGGGCGTCACTTTTTGGATGACATGATAGAGAACGGGACCGATTACGGCAAGGATAAAGGAAAAATAAAACCAGTTCATCAGTTTTTAGGACTCCTATGATACTTGCGAGATGGCGTAATTGTAATGGATCGAGTCCATTATTCTTAATAATTGAACTTGACCAAACTTGCGCGGACGTGTAAAATACAGGGTAGAAAATGCGGGCATAGCATAGTGGTAGTGCGGTAGCCTTCCAAGCTACTTAGACGGGTTCGATTCCCGTTGCCCGCTCAAAGATAAATCAAAAGCTCCCTGTGTGGGAGCTTTTGATTTATCTTTCATGTGTTCCTACAGAAGGGAGCACCCTCCCCTGATGAGAGCAGTCAGAAGTCAATTTCATTACAATCCGTTGTTGCGAATTACTTCGCCGTAGAAATAGGCGCTGTCTTTGGGATAACGGCGCTGGGTGGCAAAATCGACATATACCAGGCCGAAGCGCTGCGAATAACCGAAAGCCCATTCAAAGTTATCCAAAAATGACCATGCGAAATAGCCCGCCATTGGCACGCCGCATTGAATAGCCCGGCCAATGGCGTCAATGTGACTGCGCAGATAATCAATTCGGCGCGTGTCATGAACTTTGCCCTGCTCATCGGGCGCGTCGTTGTAGGCAGCGCCGTTTTCAGCCACATAGATTTTTCCCGGCTGGTATTCCTCTTGAACCCGCAGTAAGAGGTGATACAGTCCGTCCGGATTCACTTCCCAGTCCATGTCTGTGCGGGCAAGTTGAGGGTTTTTGATCACGTTCCAGCGCTGCGGCTGCATTTCTTCACCAGGCACTGCCTGAATGGTGTGCAGCATGTAGTAATTGATTCCCAGGTAGTCGGTGGGAACGGCGATCAGGTCAAAATCTTCCTCGCGCATATAATCGGGCTGTTCGGATGACAGTGCACCAAGAGAACCATATTCTTTCACCATATCCGCCGGATAGCGCCGCCCGTGCAGCGGATCGAGGAACCAGCGGTTTAGTGACCCGTCAAACTGGCGCAGCGAGTTCAAGTCGGCTGGTGAACGGGATGCAGGCACGCCAGGGGTCAGGTTGAGCACAATGCCCACCTCGGCATCTTTGCATGCGGTGCGAATCTCCGGAACGGCCAGGCCGTGCGCCACCAACAAATAGTGAGCGGCTTCCAGGGCGCGGGCCAGGTTGCGCTCGCCGGGGGCATGCTCTCCCAGGTAATAGCTGAGCAAACTGGAACACCAGGGTTCGTTCAAGGTTGTCCACATTTTCACCCGGTCGCCCAGCGCGCGGGCAGCCACGGCGGCGTATTCGGCGAAAGCATAAGCGGTGTCACGATTAACCCAACCGCCGGGCAGGGCGGTGGGCAGGTCCCAGTGATACAGGGTGATCATGGGGGTGATATCTGCTGCCAGCAGTTCATCCACCAGGCGGCTGTAGAAATCGATGCCAGCCTGGTTCACTTTGCCGCGCCCGGTGGGCAGAATGCGCGGCCAGGCCAGAGAAAAGCGGTAGGCTTTGTAGCCCAGGTCTTTCATCAACCGGACATCTGCTTTGTAAAGATGATAATGGTCGCAGGCAATGTCGCCGGTGTCGCCACCGCGAATCTTTCCGGCGGTATGTGAGAAAGCATGCCAGATGCACTCACCGCGGCCGTCCTCTTTCACAGCGCCTTCAATTTGATAAGAAGAGGTGGAAGTACCCCATAAAAAACCTTCAGGAAATTTCATCATGGATTCCATCCTTTACTATGATCTCATAACCATTGTGAGATAAACTCATTCTAACGTAACTTTTGTGCAATCAGCGGACAAAGTGCTTTTACCGTCAAAAAAGAGCATTTTGAGCAAACGGCAAAGTTAACTGAACCGCCCATTGCTTTTGAATAGAAAGGGACCGGCCAGCAAACA
>Ga0228536_1001245_pt1 | contig 27081 bp, 27 predicted proteins | sample SJ1Smetagenome_FD_168611 | JGI IMG/M metagenome (GOLD analysis project Ga0228536, IMG submission 168611) | Enriched culture of PCE-dechlorinating microbial communities from Ithaca, New York, USA - SJ1.S | ecosystem: Engineered > Modeled > Simulated communities (microbial... > Unclassified...
CGAAAGAAGTTTGAGCATCTGATGAAAGATTGTGTTACAATGGGCCACAGTCCGATTTCTCCCTATCTAGTCAATGGGTTATGGGTAATTCATTGTACCAGATTTCCGGAGTTTTCGGACTTTTTTTTCACTCAGTTAACCGGACAGCAATGACCAGAATTTATAAAGTCGAGTGAATTTCAAGGATATATAGCAGTTGCAGAGAAATTGGGCTACTCGATTGCTTATGACGTTTTGTGTGCAGATGAATTTGGCGTTCCCCAAAAGCGCAAACGGGCTTTTTGCATTGGAAGCAAACGTGGCAAACCCAGCCTTCCTGTTTCAAATGGAAGACGTGCTACAGTCTTCGATGCTATAGGACACTTTCCGAGACGACCTACCGGTGAAAATTGGCATATAGGTAGGAATCCAACAGATAAATCGATTGAAAGATATAAGGTTATTCCTCCAGGGGGCAATCGTTTTAACCTAATGAAGGAGCGCCCAGACCTTACACCACCCTGTTGGTTAAAAAAGAAGACCGGAACAACGGATGTTTTTGGTAGATTGGAATGGAATCAACCGGCCTGTACCATACGAACAGAATTTTTCAAACCAGAAAAGGGAAGATATTTACACCCGGAAGAACATCGCCCAATAACTCACCGGGAAGCCGCTTCCCTACAAACATTTCCTGAATCCTTCATCTTTAAGGGCAGTAAGATTGATGTGGCGCGACAGATAGGCGAAGCTGTGCCGCCTCTTCTTGCTTGTGAATTGGCAAAAAAGGTGTCCCAGATTCTTGGGTCTGGGAACAATCAATGACAATTATGGAGAACTTTTTATGGCTGAAAAATGGGCTGTAGCCTTTGAATATGATTTGGATAAAGGACTTGCTTTCTTGGCAAAAAAGGATTCTGGAGCAGGGGAAGTGGCCCTATTTGATTCCCAGGAAAAAGCAGAGGAATGGGTAGAGGCAAGCGGGGAGATTGACCCCGATATGTGGGATATCAATTATATAAGGTTTAACGATTGATAAAAACCACTACCTATATTACTAGGTCTAATGGCAGGTCAGAAATATCCCTCAACCTCTTTCCTTGAGTCATTGTTGCAAGTGATTTTTTTGCTTTAGCAGTTCCCGACTCTTCAACACTTTCAATCAATTCTGGTAATGCGAAATGATATACACAATCGATATCACCAGTGCCCATTGCTATTGAAGCCAGTCGACCAGGGGCTGGCTCCCCAGTAACCACTACAATATGTGGAAGTCTTCCTTTCCGATTTCGAATCATATTGAGAGCTTCTGACCTTGAATTCTGTGCTCTATCACTACGCATTGTCCATTTACATGATATACTCGCATGCAATATTGGTTGTGGGTTGTTGATACGTCGCAAGGCTGCTCTTACCGCACAGGAATTATCTACTAATTCTGCATTAGCATTAATTATATCATCGTCATACGCATCTCTAATAATAATTATATCAGGAGTAATAAGGTGTTCACTTCCAAAGGTTGCTGATAATAATAAGTTATCTTTACATAATTTTTCAAAATCGTCCAGATGTGCATATTGTTCAAATTGTGCAATCTTAGTATTACTTCCTTGGCCTCTGATGTGCCAATTTCCTGGTCTTAAATGGGTTAACATTAGAAATGTTCTACTAATGTAATGTTCACATATTGCTTCAAAAGTATTTCCAGCTGTTTGACCTGCCAATCTATCACTTTCCCTTGATTGCCCTATTCTATTTATAATTCCCCGGGCAATTCTAATACTATGATTACTACTGCTGTCTGCATTGGAAGGTATATTTCTTTCATTAACACTAAGAACGCCCCTATCAAAAAGGATAGCATGGAATTCTCTTCTAGCTTCTAAAAAAATACTCATGGCAACCCCTGTTTGATTTTGAAATTAATCCCTTATAGCAAAATCTTTAATAAATATCGAGAAAAAATGATTTTGCGATATCCCTTCACACAAGATAGGGGAAAAATGTCGGCAGGAGAAACCAATCATCGTGGAGAATTCGGCGGGTAGGGTTACCGAGTGTGTTGGAATCCTCGGTTGATTAAAGCCATATTGAAAGAAGTGTAGGGATGACCCTAATCCGTTAGTTGGCTAAAAGGAGTAGCGACTATGCCAAAGATATCTAAATCTGGGCTAGGTAAAACGCTGTATATAGAGTTGAGCATTTACCCTTGTGGGGGTGCGGACCCCACCAAGAATCTAACGATATCCTGCCCAGACAAGGACACTCAGTTTAAAACCACTCTATCTGACGATGGATTAAGGAAATTCAAGGAAAATATTTTGGAATTTTATAAGAGGTGGGTTTTAGATAGGAACCAAGCCGATTGATAATGATTTATATGGCTTTTAACCGATACCTTTCCACCACCTCTGCCACATTCGCCAGCATAAACTGCCATGACACGTAAATCAGTGTAGGCTTGGCAGGGTCTCCCTGGTCTATGTACGGGAATTTGACCGAGGCGCTTCGGTCTGTCAGATGTTTCAGCCCATTCCCCTTTACCCAAGAATTAATCACACACAGGATTCTTTCTTCATCTGAAAGCTGAAGCACGGCAGCCTGTTCCAGGATAGGGAGGGCTTCCGGGATATCTTCAGGGTCCAGGTCGCGGCAGCATAGGCGGCGAATGAGGAAGGCTTTTTCAAGGCTGATGTTGAACGTTGTCTGGAGGTCTTTCAGGCTGAAGTCTGGTGGTGGGATGGTTATGGGGATTCTGGGCAAGTAGGGTTCCTTTTACATCAATAAATCAATCTATTGGTGATGAAATCATCCCCGCCCATACTCCGGCTTCCTATCAATCCCGTTCATCCTCAACCAATTATGAAGATTGGACTCTGAAGTGCCATAGCGCCGGGCGATATATTTCAGGGTGCTGCCGGTCTTCAACAGGGCTTCGATTTCCGGGCGATAGGGGTCCAGCTTGCTTTTCCCCGGACCTTTGGGTCTGCCCAGCTTGACCCCTGATGCCTTCCTTGCCTTCAATGCTTCCTTTGTCCTTGCTGAAATCAAATCCCTTTCAATCTCTGCGAAAAGTGCCATCATGGTGACGAAGACCTTGGCTTCAATGGTCCCGTTCAACTGCCATGCGCCCTTAATGGCATAGACGTTGACCCTTTTTTCCTTTAACACTGCCAGACAGTCCAGGATATCCAGGGTAGACCTGCCAAGACGTGATAACTCAGGTACGATAAGCCAATCCCCATCATGCAGGGTATCTACCAATTTGCCCAGTTCTCGTTTGTGCCAGGATTTGACCCCGGACACCTTTTCTTCGACCCAGTCAACAACCCCAAGGCGGCGGTCATTGGCGAATGACAAGATATCAGCCTTATTCTTTTCCAGGTCTTGCTCGGTTGTGGATACCCGGAGGTAGCCTACCACTTTGCCAGGGGTGTTTGGGATGTCAGATTTAGTCGCCATGTTATCCCTTCGATGAAAACGTAGTTTGATGAGTTAAAAGATAATCATCTCGCTCACATAAGTCAATGTTTTATCTCGAATATACGGAGTTTGAGAAATGTTGGTTTTTGGCGAATAGGGGGTTAGCAGCATATTAGCCATTTGAACATGGTTTCAATTGACAATTTTCACAAAGTGTGCTGGAATGGGGATAGAAAAGTGAACCTACAGGAACGTGAGAATGAATATCTACAGGTCTCTTAAGATATGCGAAAAATATTATATATATTATTATTTATTAATCTATTAATGTGGTTGCCAATTGGTGCATATTATTTATTTGACTATGATGTTATTAATAAAAATAATTTGTTTACAGATAAGCACGAATCAAGCAAATCAACAAATAAAAAAACATCCAAGAAAGATGTCGATTTAAAAGATAACTATGGATGGACTCAGTTGATGCGGGCTTGTGATGTTGGTGATATCGATAAAGTTAATTATTTAATTTCGCAAGGCGCTGATGTCAATGCAAAACAAATATTCAACTATACACCATTGATTATTGCTTCAATGAAAGGTTATGCTGAAATAGTAACTATATTATTAAATTCTGGAGCAAATATTAATGCGCAAACAAAGAATGGAGATACAGCATTAATGTTAGCCGCAGAAAATAATCATATTAATGCAGTGAAGATATTATTAAACAACAAGGCAGAAATTAATTACAAAGATACATTATTTAATGAAACTGCTCTAATGAAAGCAGTAAAAAATAAGCACTTTGATATAGCAAAATTAATCGACAGCAATTATATTATACCTCATGATATTATTAATAACACTAAAGAAGATATAGATGAGTTATTAAAAGAAGCTTATCAAGCAATTTACATAGATAGGTTATGGAAATCACCCTTCACTTGGTTTAAGATAGTCAATATCCGTGAAAGACTATTAAAAATTGACAATAATCATAGAAAGTATTTACAGGCGCAAAAATATATATTAGAAATTAATAAAAAAGAAGATGACATTAGAAAAATAGGAGATGAATATCTTAGAAAAAAAACGTATTAACATTATTATATTTTTATAATATTTTTTTAGGTAAATAGTAAAGCTGGTTTAATATACATACAATTAACGGCAGACTTTTTTTACTATTTAAAATAGTTACAAATTGTCTTTACTATCTTACCCCTTTTTCAATCTTCTGAAAATCAGTAATAGCCAATAATAACAATTAGATATACAATTCGTATACCCTTTCTCCCCTTTTCTTACCCTTTTGAAAACCAAAAGAGTAACGCCTAACTAAATGATATAATAAGGCAATTAAGGTTTGTTACCCTTTTTACCCTTTTTTCGCGTGAAATCTTTATATATACAAAGTGATGGAACATTCTTTTAAAATTTAGTTTTGTTTCAAAATAAAAGGGTAAAAAGGGTAAGAAGGGTATATGCCTATTGTTATCAATAAGATAGACCGTACCCCTTTTTGTCTCGCGTTACCCTTTTTTCAGCTAGAAAGGGTAACGCATCCACCTTTGTCACTGTCTCTGTGCCCCCATTTGCCACAAGTCACAGCATTCCCAGCATCAGCTTTGCCACCATCTATCACGAATAATTCGCGCAAGTCATCCCTTAGCGATGAATCTTCAGCCTTGATTCCGGTGGTTTGATAGAAGACTTCCCGGCACTTGTCCAAGGAATCGAATCGATAGACATAACTAGGGTTGTCCTGACTGTATTTGCCTGCCCTGACCCTGCTATTGGGCTTGTAGACACAGTCTTTAAGATACTTTTTAAATGCCCAACCAAGCTTATGGGATGAAATCGATGCCCGGCGATTTCTATTCAGGGCAAACCGTTCGAAGTGGTCATGCACCCATTTGGTGGGGATTTCATCCTTCCATTCTTGTTCTCCATCCTGGGAACCTTCCATCAGGATGTGCAGGATGAACGCCGGTTCCGGGTCCAGGGTATGAATCTTTTGGCGCATCCTTGCTTCAGTTTCCGGGATGTTCATCAGATTTACCTGACTCAGGTCTCGCCGCAGCAGGTCGAACAGCATCCCTTCCAGTCCGCCATTTTCCATCTGCTTTGCGATAGCATCGAAATATGCTTTGTCCCCGCGTCGCCTGTCAGAAACTTCAAAGGATGCAAAGCGCCTGTCCGTGATTTCCACCGGCGCGTGCCACTCATGATTACTGGCAATCATCACCCATAGATGATTATCCACCTTGAACTTGTCTTTAAACTTCATTTCAATTTCCAGGGTCGGCTCTGTCAGCATACCTTTCAGCCTTCCGGCTTGGGTTTTGTCCCCTGCCCAAATCGCTTCATCAATGAAGACCATAATGGCTGTGGCTAGGCTGTAGTTGAACTTGTCGGTGAACCCGCCTTGGCTCAAGATATGATTGAAGTGTTTGCCGAAAAGCCTGCCATAAAAATGGGCGAATATCCCTTTGCCGGTGCCCTGCGCCCCGGTCATACACAGGCACACCCCAGGGCGGCGCTTACCCAGATTTTGCAGTGGGTAAGCCATCCAGTCCAGGATATATTCATAGTGTTCCTGGTTCCCGCTGGCAATAACATTCAGGATGTGGTCCTGCATCAGGCTCCAATTACTTTTAGCCGGTTCAATAGGCAAACCCTGGAACAGGTTGAAGGCATCCTCAGTGTGCCCTGCCTTAGCCGGGTTGAAGACCACGCGGTCATACTTCCGGCAGTCTTTATGCCTTAGCCACAGCTCCGCCGCGGGCTTGTCCTCGAAGACCAGTTCCCCGCGCCCTACCTTTGCCAGGGATGCAGTTTCGTTATACGTCAGCTCCCGAAATGCCTTGAAGTCCATAGGGGCTTCCGGCTGTGATTCATCTATCACCACCATCCTTGCGCCCCACCTAGCCACGGCAAACCGCTGATTATAATCCTTCACCATCTGGCTGATAACTTTGTCATTATGTTCTTTGGCTGCTTCCTCAAGGGACAGCCCGGTATTTTGTACGTTTGTTTGCCTTTCATCTACTTGCTGGTTCATAGTTGACCCTCCTTTACCATTTCCAATATCTGTTTGAATTCTAATCCGGTTAATTTCATTGCTAATTGCACTGCATTACCGCTTTCCTCGCAGTGAAAGCAGTGCCATACTCCTTTAGCGTCATCAAAAGAAAAACATGCCCCGCCCTGGGAATCATGTCCCAGGGGGCAGCGACATTTTCCCCTTCGAAGCCCGCCGCTCCATTTAATCCTATCGATACCCCCATATCTGGACAAAAGGTCTGATATCCGTATCCTGCTAAAATCTATCTGTTCCCTGCCGTCGTACCTTTTCCCGGTGCGCCGAATTGCTACAGGCTGTTCCCTGATATAGTCCTTGAACACCCACCGCAGCCACTGCAAAGGAACTGTTTCAAAGGGTCTATCCCAGACAACCTGATAGGGCGGACCATCTGGATACTTTGGATGAACACACCCTGGACCCACCACACATTTCCCTATACCCTGGATATCAGCCAAACGCCTACCATCCGGACTATCCACAAAGAACCCTTTGGGGTTGTCATCATTCACCAGATAATAAAAGTGCGGTCCCTTGCGCGTCGGGCTCATGGTGGCAAAGGTGGGAATCAAACGGAGACCGGCGGACTTGCAGAAGTCCAGGTCATCGAAATCAATGACCACCAGTCCCCCAGTGCCGCAGATGACCCCGTAGTTATGCCCGGCTTCCAATGCCCTTAATAATTCAGGGGCATTGTAGCGATAGCCACGGCTAGGCCAATTCTTTTCGATGGGATGTTTGTTTTGAACTCCAAGAATACAGAACCTGAACCTGTCATCTTGAAGATTGGGCGGGATACTGATTTGATGTGCCATAAAATCCTCCTCGTTCTAGTGTGAAAGTTGACAAGGAGAACTGAATTGGTTACAATATTATATAAATAGTACTGACCTATTTTAATTTTTTACCATTTCCAGTCCAATCTACTTGCCTAAGCCTTGCTGACTTCACCCACCAGTAAGGCTTTATCTTTTCACCACTAATTATTTTTTTAATGTTTTCTTTTTCTTAATCTCAATAAGTCTGCCTATCAAAGCACAAGCATGGTCCTTGGTCATCTGATTGATAGCCCGTTCACTATAGCCATGATTCAATAAGAACAACTTTTGTTTATCTGACAATGGGCGTAATGAAGGTTCAAAAACGCGAGCCTTATTTGCTACCGCAGCCTTGCGCCTTTCATTCCACGCGTTAAATTTTTCCTGGTCAACCCATCTGCTCACGACTTTGAACCTATCCTTTGAAGGTCTTGGTGCATCCAGCTGCGGATACAGTCTGCCACAGTGATTCCCCGGACCCCGGCTAATCCCTTCAGCGCCTGCTTTTCAGTAGATGTCATGCGAATCTGGAAGAAGCTGTCTTTTTTTTCGTCTGTAGGCTTTGGGTGTCTGCCCATATTTGAAACCCCCTTTCCTTTTATAAGTATTTATGTGATGACGTACGATTTTCTGGGTCTGCCGGAAAAAAAACTTTACCAGCAGATATGAAATTTAATCACCCTGTAGTTCGCCGAAATTGGCTTCAAGCTGCTCGGCGGTGCACACTTCATCATCCTAAAAAATATTTTTCGAATTAGTCATTGGAATTATCCTTTTAATTTAGTTTTTTATCGTTCCATAGCACACCTCCACGGGCAAGTGCATGATAACGATTGCATAGATTTCCCCTTCTCAGGGCACCCATATGAATTACGGGTTCTATAAATTACTGGTTTAAAAATCCATCCAGTTGCCTTAGCTGCACTATGTCAATTAACTTACCATCACATCACCTGCCTTTCATTCTTTTGGTTTACGTGGTTTGCTGTCACCGTCTTGGATATAAGATAACACATGATTTGAAAAAAGCAATAGGTGTGCTCGATAAAAATGTTTTATGATTTAACAAGACGCAGCATAAAATCAATATTATCGAGTCCTAACGACGATTTACGAGATAATAAAAAATTGACGTGAAGTGTATTTAATGTTTTATAGAAGTTTATTGAAAAAGATTTAACGATTTAATAGATAATTTAAAAAAATTATTAACATAAAAAAACCCATTGGAAATGGTGCTTCCAATGGGTTAAATAATATATAGTGGTTATGTTGGTTAGGTTTTTACACCTCCCTTTGATGTTGCACTTGCTGGTTTTGGCTTTAAACCCAGTGCCTGTGCATGTTCATCGACGACAAGCTCAAGATTCCTACCTCGAAAATCCTTCTTCCCACACACTGGGTTCCCAGTTTCATCCACATACTTTGAATTCAGCAGTTTGGCAATTTTTGTTACGCGCATAGGACTGGTTCCTATTTTCTCAGCAATCTCACGCGTGGACAGAGTGTACCAGTTCTTAATTATGAAAGCCATATCCTCTTGGGTTATCGCCTTGCCGCGCCTTCTGGTCTGTCCTTGCTTCTCTTCCATATCCCCTCCATATATAAAGGTTGTCTAAGGTGATGGAAATATTTTAACGGCGACGATTGTTTCTGTCAACTAGGGAAACTGATTTAGGTGCCATAGATGAAATATTTTGACATCATAAAACTTGACAATTGAAATTTAATGTGTATAATATAGATGTAGATTATGCAGCAATATCTTTTACAGATTGCTATTGGTGGCTAATGAACTAAGTTAAAAAAGTTATCAACTTGGTTGATAGAAAAGCCCATAGCGAAAGACTATGGGCTTTTTTGTGCAATCAAATTCACCCCTGGTTTACCAGGGTCAGTAAATTCATAGACATCTTACGTGACGTAGTGGGGTTCGATAAGTGGACCTTCTAGCCTTTTTTTCCGTGGATGTCCTTCGGAATCAAGGAAGGATACTCTTGACATGGCTAGAAGTATGTCTTATCGAGAACCTACGATGAAAGGGACCATTCGAACAAAAGAAAAATGTCCGAAATGTAAGGGAAAATTATCAGGGCAACCCCTCAGATGCCCTATCTGTAAAACCACCCCAGAAAAGTACTTCATTGACCTCCCATGGAAGGGAGCAAGGTATAAGCTTTACACCGATGCTAATGGATATGTCTTAGATTCCTGGGCTATTGCCACTAGACTGCTTGAACGTATCCGAAGCGAAATCGACAGCAGGACATTCAATCCTAAAGAATATTCCACAGGAGACCGCAGGGAATTTAGGTTTGAAAATTACGTGTCGAAATGGCTCTTGAAAAGGCAACGTGAAGTTGAACAGGGACTCATCACAAACACCTACCTAAATTCAGTGAAGGTCTATGTAAGGAATTACCATACTCCCTTTTTTTCCGGCAAAAGTATCCGGGATATTAACGCGGCATTGGTGGGTGATTTTGCCGATTCATTGCCGACTCACCTTGCCCCCAAAACCATGAAGAACATTCTGAACATCTTGGAATTGGTGCTGCAATTCGCTTACCAGCGGGAAGACATCCCCAAGATACCACCCTTTCCTAAAATTCAGGTACCAGAATATCTGCCAAAAGCCATATCATTTGAAGACCAGGAAGCAATTTTGGCGCATATCAAATGCCCGGTAAAAAATGCTTTTTATCAGTTCCTTCGATACACAGGTTGCAGACCTGGGGAAGCCAGGGCTTTGAAATGGGAAAACATTAATTTAAAGACTGGAATGGTAAGCATCAAGGCAGCAATGGATGGGGAGACGTACAAACCCTTCCCGAAAAATAAGCGGGAAAGGGAATTCTGTCTCCATCCGGATATGGTCCAAATCCTAAGAAGCCTTCCGACGCGGGCAATTTCGGGATATGTGTTCCACCAGCATGGTAAGCCACTGCATAGAAAAGTAGCATGGGAAACATGGGCTAAAGCGGCTGACAAGGCAGGGATAGATATTACTTGCTATCAGGGTACGAAGCACAGTTTGGCTACCATGTATATCAACATGCCTGGGGCAAGGGCGGATGTGCTTCAAGCCCAGTTGGGTCATGCTGACATCCGGACGACCCAGAAATATGGGAAGCTGAAGGCGGAGGCTACAAAAGATATTTGGAGAGCTGTCCCCGAACTGTCCCCAAAGGCTGAGACACAAAGTGAATAACTAATAATATTAGATAGTTTTTGGCGGAGTGTCTGGCTTCGATTCCCATGCACTTCCGCCAACTAATTAATAAGGCCGGATGCTCTCATCCGGCCTTATCATTTTTTCCCCTATCAGGTTCTATTCCCTGAAAATTCTCTGTGTAACGAGACCCGCCGGAGTTTCGGCCCGCCTCCCCTGCCCTGCCTCAGTCCCGCAGCCGCGCCCCCAGCTCCTGCTCCAGCCCCTGGATCAGGGCCTGATGCCGGTCGTTGACCTCGGCGTCGGTGAGGGTGCGCTCCGGGTCGCGATAGGTGAGATGATAGGCCAGGCTCCGCTGTCCCGCCGGGATGTGCTCCCCCTCGTAGACGTCGAACAGGGCCGCCTCCACCAGCCAGGGCCGGCCCAGGGCGAACAGGGTCGCCTCCACCCGGGCGTGGGGCACCTCCGCGGCCAGTACCATGGCCAGATCGCGGTGCACTGCGGGATAGCGGGGCAGCGGCTGAAAGGCCGGGACCTCCCGGGCCTCCCGGGCCAGGGCGGCAAAATCCAGGACCAGGACCCAGGCCGGGGCCTTGAGGTCGAACCGGTCCTGCATCTCCGGACGCACCTGCCCCAGGACCCCCAGGGGTTCGCCCTGGGCCCGGATCTGGGCCGCGTGCCGCAGGTAGGCAATCTCGGGAGCGGGGCGGAACTCCACCCCGGGGATGAGCAGGTCGGCCAGCAGGTTGTCCACCACCCCCTTGAGGTCGAAGAAGTCGATCTCCGCCTCCGGCACGTTCCAGGCCGGGCTCTGACGGGCGCCGCTCATCAGCCCCGCCAGCATGGTCCCTTCCCGGGGCAGCTCCTGGGCCGGCGAGGGCGCAAAGACCTTGCCGATCTCGAAGATCTTCACGTCCCGGGTGAAGTGCGACAGGTTTTTCCGCAGCGTCTCCAGCAGGCCCGGCAGCAGATCCAGGCGCAGCACGGCCTGATCCTCGCTCAGGGGGTTGGCCAGGCGCATCGTGCTCCAAGGGGTCTCCAGCTCCCCCCACAGGTTCGCGGTCCAGCGTTCGGGCTGAAAGGAGTAATTGATCACTTCGGTGAAGCCCTGCCCCTCCAGGCAGCCCCGGGCCCGGTCCCGCAAGCGGGCCTCCCGGTCGGGGCCCTGGGCCTCACCCTCCACCCGGGGCAGGGTGACCGGAATGGCGTCAAACCCCTGCAGCCGGGCCACCTCCTCGATGAGGTCGATCTCCCGGGTCAGGTCCCCCCGGTACGACGGCGCCTGCACCTCCAGCGCCTCCTCCGATTCGGCCAGCGGCGGCATCTGCAGCCGCCTCAGGGCGTCGGTGATCTCCCCCCGGCTGAACGCCGTCCCCAACACCGCGTTGACCCGGGCCGGCCGTACCCGCAGACGGGGCCGGGTAATCGGCCGGGGATGCACATCGATCCGCCCCGCCAGAATCCGGCCGCCGCCCAACTGCGCCATCAGCTGGCTGGCCCGGTCCAGGGCGTCGATGACCCCCACCGGGTCCACGCCCCGCTCGAACCGGTACGAGGCCTCGGTGCTCAATCCCAAGCGCTTGGAGGTCCGTCGGATGGACAAGGGGTTGAAATAGGCGCTCTCCAGCAGCACCCGCCGGGTCGCCTCGGTGACCTCCGAATGCAGCCCCCCCATGACCCCGCCGATGGCCACGGGTTCGACCCCGTCGCAGATCATCAGGGTCTCGGGGGCCAGGGGCCGCTCCTGATTGTCCAGGGTGGTAAAGCTCGCTTCGCCCGCCCCCGGGTGCCGCACCACGATGCGGCCCTGGGCCAGCCGGTCGAAATCGAAGGCGTGCAGGGGCTGGCCCCATTCCATCAATACGTAGTTGGTCACGTCCACCAGGTTGTTGATGGCCCGCACCCCGGACAGTTGCAGCCGCCGCCGCATCCAGAAGGGCGAGGGCGCCACCGTCAGATCGAACATCAACCGGGCCGCGTACCGGGGGCAGTCCTCCGGGGCCTCGATGGCCACCGCCCCCCACCGGTCGGCCGGTTCAGGGTCCTCCGTCAGGGTCAGGATCGGCTGGCGCAGGGGTGAGTTGAACAGGGCCGCCACCTCCCGGGCCAACCCCAACACGCTCAGGCAGTCGGACCGATTGGGGGTGATGGCCACCTCCAGGACGATGTCGGCCAGCCCCAGGGCGTCGGCCACATCCTGGCCCGGCAAGAATTCCGGGCCCAACTCCATCAGGCCGGAGTGATCGTCGGACAGCCCCAGTTCATCCTCGGCCAGGAGCATCCCTTCCGACACCACCCCCCGGAGTTTGGCCGCCTTGAGGGGCCGCCCCCCCAGCGTGGCCCCCACCGGGGCCAAGGGATACCGCCCCCCCACCTGCACGTTGGGGGCGCCGCACACCACCCGCCGGGTGCCCCCGCCGTCGAACACGGTGGCGATCTGCAGACGGTCGGCCTGCGGATGGGCCTCCAGGGCCTTCACCTCCCCCACCACCACGCCGGTGAACCCGGGCTGATGCTCCTCCACCGCTTCCACTTCCAGACCGGCCAGGGTGAGCCGGTCGGCCACCTCGGCCGGCGTCGCCGCCACCTCCACTAATTCCCGCAACCAATTGAAACTTAACCGCATGCTCCCAATCTCTGCTTCGACAAGTTATATGTCCTCGTTCCCCCGGTCCTGCTGGGGATCGCCAGTACCCGCGCCGCTCCTGCCGGGCCGCCTCGGTGAGCGCTTTCCTGCCCTCCGGGTTCGCCCCCGCCCGCTCCCGCCCCACAAGAAAAATCCGGGACGGGACGTACATCTCCCGTCGCCGGATCAATATACCGGAATGTGGGGGTTAGGGGAAGCTATTCCTTTGCTTTGCGTCTCCGGAATTCGCCCAGGCCCTTTTCCTTGGCCAGCTTCCGCCGCTGCTCGGAATACTTCTTGGACACCAGGGGGTAGGTCTTGGGGTCGAGACCGAAACGCTGATAATATTCCGCCGGCGTCAGGCCATGGGCCCGCCGCAGGTGCGCCTTCAGGGTCCGGAATTTGGTCCCGCAGACCAGGCAATGGATATAGTCCTCCTGGATGGATTCCTCGATGGGAACCGCGGGCTTCAACACCGGCGCCCCTTCCTCCTCCTTCAGGGCGGCGACGGCTTCACCTTCGCCCTTCCCGGCATCCAGGCCGGTGAGGGTCTGATAGATAGCCTTTACCTCATCGATTAGTTCCGTGGGGCTGAGTTCGCTCACAGAAGCATGAGAGGCCACCAGCTGTACTGTTAATTTGAGCAGTTCTGAGGCCATTTCTGTATTTTCCTTTCATACAATAACATTAATACCGTCCCTTTATTAATGATATTACCTACCCTACCATACTCTGTCAAGAAAATATTTTCATTTTATCGAACCATATCATTTTTTTCTTGCCATAATGGCGACTCCTGCCTGCATCTCTCCCTGTCATCTCTTCTCCCACTTTTGCACAATTGACCCTGATAATCCGATTTATCCTGAACGCCCTGTGCTGCGGCGGCAAAGATATAGTATCCCGCCGGCCTCTGATGCAACCGTTTCCATTGAAACCGTGCGGTTTTTACCACTTTTTCCATGCAACCTCACCGTTCCACGGGCAGGCGCACACCACCTTTTTTAGTAACGGCGGTCGCACCGCCGTCATCTTCCCGCCCTCAGCCGTCACCTCTATTAAAAAGGCTTCAACAAAAAATGGTTGCATCGGCTTTCCCGTGTCTCCCGCCCTGGCTTAACCAGGTATTCTTGCTGACAGCTGATCGCTGCAAGCTGAAAGCTCACGCCCCCACCGCATTTCGGATTGACGGCGGGGAGGGGTTTCTGGTACAGTGCGGGCACATTAAGCCCAAGGGAGGAAGGCGGCAATGGCGCACATGAGGACTTTCAGCATACTCGCGGCCCTGGGACTGATCCTGGGCCTGGGGGTGTTCCCGGCTCACTCCGACGCCGACATCCGGCTCGGGGTCAATGCCGAACTCACCGGCAGCAAGCCCACCGTGGGCGACTCCTGCAAAAAGGCGGCGGAACTCATCGCGGCCCAGGTCAATCAGGCCGGCGGCCTCAAGGTGGGCGATAAGAAACTCCAAGTCAAACTGTTCATCGAAGACAACGAAGACAAGGCCGAATCCGCCGCGGCCGCGGCCCAGAAACTCATCAGCCAGAACAACGTCCTGGCCGTCATCGGCCCCAACGCCTCCGGCAACGCCATCCCCGCAGCCCGCATCTGCGAGGACTCCCAGGTCATCATGATCACCCCCTGGTCCACCAATCCCAAGACCACGGAGTCCAAGAAGTTCGTCTTCCGGGCCTGCTTCATCGACGACTTCCAGGGCCAGGTGATGGCCAAGTTCGCCCGCACCAACCTCAAGGCCCAAACCGCCGCGGTGCTCTACGACGTGGCCAGCGAATACAACAAGGGCATTGCCGAGTTCTTCAAGAAGTTCTTCGAGGCCGCCGGCGGCAAGGTGACCGCCTTCCAGTCCTACTCCACCGGCGACAAGGACTTCTCCTCGCAACTCACCGCCATCAAGGCGGCCAACCCCCAGGTCCTGTTCCTGCCCAACTACTACAACGAAGTCCCCCTGCAGGTGAAACAGGCCCGGGCCCAGGGGCTCACCCTGCCCATCATCGGCTCCGACTCCTGGGGCAGCCAGGAACTCCTCACCCTGGCCGGGAAGGACCTGGAGGGCGCCTACTTCAGCACCCACTACGCCCCCGACATCGCCACTCCCCAGGCCAAGAAGTTCATCTCCGAATACGAGGCCAAATACGGCAAGAAGCCCGATGACGTCGCCGCCCTGACCTACGACGCGGCCCAACTCCTGTTCCAGGCCGTCTCCCAGGCGGCCAGCACCGACCGCCTCAAGGTCCGGGACGCCCTGGCCGCGGTCAAGGAGTTCGAGGGCGTCACCGGCAAGATGACCTTCAAGGACACCGGCGACCCCGTCAAGAGCGCCGTCATCCTCCAGGTCAAGGACGGCAAGTTCGCCTACTTCACCAGCGTCCAACCCTAAAGGCAGGGGCCAGAATGTCGGGTGGGCACCGCCCACCACTATCTCTGACTAAAAAGCCAGAAACAATGGTGGCCCCGGCATCTTGCCGGTGCCTTATCGCCCGGGCCGAAAGCCCGGCCACCTTGCCCTTTCGCCTTTCGCCTTGAACCTTTTTCCGCCCGGCGCCCCCGGGCGGATATCATTAACTACCTGAATCAGAGCTATATTCTCCCCATGCTGGCCATCACCACCCAATACCTCCTCAACGCCCTGCAACTGGGGAGCGTCTACGCCCTCATCGCCCTGGGCTACACCATGGTCTACGGCATCCTCACCATGATCAACTTCGCCCACGGCGACATCTTCATGGTGGGGGCCTATTTGGGCCTGGCCGGGGCCCTGCTGCTCCTGGGCCTGGGGGTGAAGCTGCCCCTGCTCCTGGTCTTCCTGGGGGCCCTGCTCTTCAGCATGGTCCTCACCGCCCTGTTGGGGGTCACCATCGAACGCCTGGCCTATCGCCCCCTGCGCCAGGCCCCCCGGGTCTCCGCGGTCATCACCGCCCTGGGGGTGGGCCTCTTCCTGGAGAACTTCACCCTGGCCATCCTGGGGCCGGAGCCCCGCCGGGTCCCGGCCCTCATCCCCATCCACACCTTCAACCTCCACGGGGTCAGCTTCACCAACCTCCAGGTGTTCATCATCGTCCTGTCCGTGGTCCTCATGGTCCTGCTGGACTGGCTGGTGCGCCGCACCATGACCGGCATGGCCATGCGGGCCATCTCCTATAACCGCCCCATCGTGCCCCTCATGGGCGTGCCGGTGGACCGCATCATCTCCCTCACCTTCGCCCTGGGCTCCGCCGTGGCCGGGGCCGGCGGCATCCTCTACGGCCTGGCCTACCCCGTCCTCGACCCCTACATGGGCATCCGCATCGGCTGGTGGGCCTTCATCGCCGCGGTGGTGGGGGGCATCGGCAACATCCGGGGGGCCATGCTGGGCGGCTATATCCTGGGCACCATCGAGATCTTCACCCCGGTCTTCCTCCACGCCTCCACCTACCGGGACTGCGTGGTCTTTTCCCTGTTGCTGCTCCTGCTGGTCTTCCGGCCCACCGGCATCCTGGGCCGCCCGACCTTCGAGAAAGTCTAAAGAGGGGGTAAACGGCCATCTCCGGTTATACCGCCAGGCGCCTTGAACATCTGCCATGACCCGACGCAGCCTCGCCCTCCCCGTCTTTCTGCTGCTCTGCCAGGTGGCGGCCTTCGCCCTCCCCCTGAGCGGCCTGGTCAATCCCTACATCCAGCAGGTCATGATGTATGTGGGCATCAACATCATCCTCACCCTCAGCCTCAACCTGGTCAACGGCTACATGGGGGAGTTCTCCGTGGGCCACGCCGGCTTCATGGCGGTGGGGGCCTACGCCGCCTCGGTGCTCACCGTCTGGCTCTTCCCCAAGGCCTGGGGGCCGTTCCTGTTCCCCGTGGCCCTGGTGGGGGGCGGGGCGGCCGCGGCCCTGGCCGGGCTGGTGGTGGCCTTCCCGTCCTTCCGTACCCGGGGCGACTACCTGGCCATCGTCACCCTGGCCTTCAACATGATCGTCAAGAGCGTCCTGGAGAACATCGACGCCCTGGGCGGCCCCCGGGGGTTTCTGGGCATGTCCCGGCTGACCACCCTCCCCTGGGTGGTCTTCTGGGTCCTGGCCACCGTGGTGGTGCTCCGGAACTTCGTCTTCTCCCAGTACGGCCGGGGGGTGACGGCCATCCGGGAGGACGAGCTGGCCGCCGACCTCAGCGGTGTCAACACGCGGCGGCTCAAGGTCTATGCCTTTCTGCTGTCGGCCTTCTTCGCCGGGGTGGCCGGGGGACTCTACGCCCACCTGCTGCAGTTCATCAACCCCCGCAGCTTCTCCATCCTGAAGAGCACCGACATGCTGGTTATGGTCTACCTGGGCGGCATCGGCTCCCTGGCCGGCTCCATCCTGGGGGCCACCATCTTCACCGCCCTGATGGAACTGCTGCGGCCCCTGGAACTGTGGCGCTGGGTGGCGGGCCCCCTGATGCTGGTCCTGTTGATGATCTTCCGGCCCCAGGGCATCATGGGACTGAAGGAGGCCCGCCTCTTCCGCCCCCCCGACGACGGCCGCGGCGGCAAAAGGTAGGGTGGGCACCGCCCACCGGGAAATAATCATCGGTGGCCCAGGCATCTTGCCTGTGTATGGCTGCCCGGGCGGAACGCCCGGGCCACCTTACCCTTTTGACTTTTGCCTGGTAAATTTAAACCGCGTTCTGTGCTTTCCGCTGACAGCTAACAGCTGATCGCTGACAGCTGATTACCAATAACGGCAGCATCTAACCCCATGGCCCATTAACCCATGCCCCTGTTGGAACTGCACGACGTCTCCCACAACTTCGGCGGCCTCAAGGCCCTCACCGACTTCTCCCTGCGCCTGGACGAAGGCGAATTGGTGGGGCTCATCGGCCCCAACGGGGCCGGCAAGACCACCGTCTTCAACCTCATCACCGGCGTCTACCACCCCGGCGCCGGGGCCATCCGTTTCGCCGGCCGCGACGTCACCCGCTGGCGCAGTTGCCGCATCATGGCCCTGGGGATGGGCCGCACCTTCCAGAACATCCGCCTCTTCAAGGACTTGAGCGTCCTGGACAACGTCCGCCTGGGGGCCTCGGCCCACTACCGCGGCGGGCTCTTTCCGGCCCTGTTCCGCCTGCCCCGGTTCCATCGCGCCGAGTCCGACCTCACCCGGGACGCCTTCACTCTCCTGGACCGCTTCGGGCTGGCGGGCTACGCCGCGGCCCCGGCCCGGCACCTCCCTTACGGCGAGCAGCGCCGCCTGGAGATCGCCCGGGCCCTGGTCAGCCGCCCCCGGCTCCTCCTGCTGGATGAGCCCGCCGCCGGCATGAACCAGACCGAGACCGAGGCCCTCATTGCCCTCCTCCGGGAGCTGCGGACGGAATTCGGCCTCACCCTCCTCCTCATCGAGCACCACATGGGGGTGGTCATGGAGCTGTGTCAGCGGATTACCGTGCTGGACTTCGGGGAGACCATCGCCCAGGGCTCGCCGGAGGAGGTGCAGCGCCATCCCGTGGTCCTGGAGGCCTATCTGGGGAGGGATGAAGATGACGAGGAGGGTGCCGCCCATGCCTGAACCCCTCCTCGCGGTGGAGGACCTGTGGGTGGCCTACGACCGCATCCAGGCGGTCCAGGGAGTCTCCTTCGAGGTGGCCGCGGGCGAGATCGTCTGCCTCATCGGGGCCAACGGGGCCGGCAAGTCCACCATCCTGCGGGCCGTCTCGGGCCTCACCCCCATCTCCCGGGGGACGGTGCGCTTCGACGGCGCCCCCCTCACCGGCCGGCCGCCCCACCGCATCGCCCAGGCCGGCATCGTCCAGGTCCCCGAAGGCCGGGGCATCTTCGGCAACCTGACCGTGGCCGAAAACCTGCGCCTGGCCACCTACGGCCGCTCCCAGGCCCGGGTGGACCGGGAGATCGACCGCGTCCTGGAGCTCTTCCCCCGCCTGGCGGCCCGCCGCCAGCAGTGGGGCAGCACCCTCTCCGGCGGCGAACAGCAGATGCTGGCCGTGGGCCGGGCCCTGATGCGCCGGGCCCGCCTGCTCCTCCTGGACGAGCCCTCCATGGGCCTGGCCCCCCTGTTGGTCAAGGAGATCTTCAAGATCATCCGCCGGGTCAACGAAGGCGGCGCCACCGTCCTCTTGGTGGAGCAGAACGCCCATCAGGCCCTCAAGATCGCCCACCGCGGCTACGTCCTGGAGACCGGCCGCTTCACCCTGTCCGGCCCCGCCGCCGCCCTGGCCGCCGACCCCCAGGTCCGGGAGGCCTACCTGGGAAGGTAAAAAATATCACGAGGGTATTTAAAGAGAGAAAACCACGGACTCCACGGCGGGGAAAAAAGGAAGATATCAATATCTGTAGTGACCCGCAGCCGAGAATGGGCCATTACGTTGTTCTCAGAGGCGACGGTGCCGGCTTCGGCTTTATAACCCAAAACCAGCCCCAGAACCACATCACGGGAAGACTCTCAATTCAGGTCTGATTCAAGATGCTTGAAGGGTCACGGCACCAAACTCACAAATTGCCTTACGTACCATTCACAAATTTTCATGGTCAAATCGCGCCAATCATGCAGGTCTCTTGGGGTTAATAAACCACTGTTTTCCAGAATGCCGATGACAAATTTTGGTTTTTGATAGACATTAGAATTTTGGTAAGGTGTTACATCCCCATCGATAATGCTGGGTAAGGTATCTACAAGATCTTGAATGTCGCTTGCAAGCTCTAACATGTCTAGTCGCGATTTTAGCATGTCGTCAGCAACGACTGGTCCAAGATCGGGACGGCCAGCTTGATCTGCCATGTTCGAGGCTTGTTCCCGGATGGAATTCGGCGACGGACCCTGTAGGGCTGCCGATCGCAGTTGAGACGCCAGCAAGCTCCCGCATCTTATGGCATCGCCATTTTGCTGAAAAAGCGCCCTATTTTTTCCAACGAACTCTGGGACACTATCGGGATAGCTGGATGCTATGGCATAGGCTCTTGCAATGGCAACACCGGCATCCCCTCTGCAAGTTTGAGACTGTGCCATGTCAACGTATAAACTAGTCACGAGTATCGCCGCAAGAAATAACTTCATTTTATGAGTTGCCATTTTCAGTCTCCTTTCAATCAATAATATGACTCATTCAAAGGGGCGTATAAAAAATACGTATAAACACAACAGTAACCATAAATATAAAAAAGAAATATCGATTTTTGGAGCAACCACCAATCTACACCGAAAAAAGCGACGAAATACCAGATCAGTTGCAACCCCAGTTACAAGAGCCTCGATAGCGAACACCTGGTCCGATCTAGCAGAAAATCCAAGCAGAAATCGTACCAAGACTCCCATGACCAAGAGGAATGCCCCCCCGATCAGAAAGAATAAGGCGCCCCACTTTGGTGCAAAAATACACGCTGGTTTCAAGTTGATTCCATTCCGGCCCGAATCCGACATGACAGAAGCCCTCAAAATATGTATTTTTTTCCATCCGTGGACTAACAACGATTATTCACCCAGGATAACCCAGCAAACTCTGTGACTAAACAACCCATCCTCCAGCCCTTCGCCGGGCCCGTCCACCCCGGGCCGAACTGGTTTATCAATAAATTTGCACTCCTGCCTTGAAACCAAAAAATCCCTCTTGGGTTCATGCAACCCTAAGGGGATTCGGTAAAATTCCACGATGGCCGCTACGGGGGGAATGAGCCCATCCCATTTGAGCACTCCATCATTGGAGCAATAAAATTGTTTCAGATTCTTCCTTTTTTATAATCATGAAAATATGCACTGTCATTCTGGACGAAAATAATTCCAAGGAATCTATCCCTCCGATCTGATCAGAGTCGCGTGGCGCCAGTAATCTCATCGCCATCCCCGTCCAACACGGGCCGTTGGTCTCTTACTCATCCCCCCACTCCAACCACTTGCGTTCCCCCGCTCCGGCCTGAAAACGCCATTACCTTCCCCTCCGTCAGCCCGTCTTCCTCCCCGGCTGGCAGCCTCCGGCTCCCGTTCCCCCCGGCCCGGCGGCCCGTACCCGGCTTCCCTGACCTTCCCGGCAGTTAACCTGGGCCGGCGAATTGACAAGGCCTGAGCAAGTAACTATCTTTGGTTCAAAAGCATATCGGAACATTCCCTTACACTCATTTCGCAGCCTCAAGAAAACCGATCCGGTCAACGGGGATGGAGGCGGTCATGCCAAAGATCCGGCGGATTCCCGGGCCTCAGTCCCCGACCCAGCCACAGTCATGGAAGGTATATATCCCGTAACCCTGGTCGGCGTCCGGCCGGGTAAGGCTGTACGCTCCCGAGGCGGCACCGCGGGGCCCGATGCCCCCTCCCCGCCCCTCGCTCCGGGACCAGCCTTGCGTCGGGGGGGCGCCCTGAAACCTGCTTCCCTCTCCCGGCCTGCCGGGGGGATTGCCGCCGCGGCCCTGGCCCTGGTGCTCGGCCTGCCCCGAACGGCCCTGGCGCTGCAGCCGCATGGCCCCCCCGAAGGCCTCTATGTCCACCAGATCGCCCATCTCCTCTTTGCCGTGGCCACCCTGTTTCTCCTTTACCATCTGAGACGGGAGCGGCTGCCGGGATTGCCTTGGTTCCTCGGGGCCGGGATCTTGTTCATCGTCTGGAATCTCACCACCTTGGTGGGCCACGCCGCCGAACTCTCTGTGGCGGCCCAGGATTTTCTCGGCGCCCCCGCCCACCTGTCCCGGCGGTTGCTCATGTCCGGTCCCGCCGCCTGGACCTATTACGTCACCAAACTGGACCACCTGATCCTGCTGCCCGCCTTTATCCTGCTCTACTTCGGTTTGCAGGCCCTGGCCCGGGCGCCTCGCCCCCGGGGGGAAACATGATCACGCTCCCCCTGTGGCCCATCTGGATGGTGGATATTGTCGGCTCCCTGGGAGTCCTCGGGGTGGGCTGGGCCTGTTTTCGGGTGGTGCGCCGCCTGAAACGCCGGGAGCCGGATAATGCCCTCTATGTCTACTTTTTCTGGCTCATCCTGAGCCTGCTGGCCTTTGCGGTGTCCCGCTCCGGCGGGCACCTGGTTCAGCATCTCCTGGTCTTCTCCGGTCACCAGGCCGTCTGGCGCACCCTGCAACCGGTGACCGGGGCGCTCAACACCATCACCTTTGTGATCATCGCCGCCGTGGGCCTGTTTTTCTACCACATCCAGCAGATCTACCGCCGCATGCTGGCCGACCACCGGCAATTGGAGACCACCACCCGGGATGTGCTGGAGCTGAACCGGGAGATGGAGGCCCTGGTCATGGAGCGCACCATGAGCGAGATGGCCCTGGGGATCGCCGACGGCATCCGCAATCCGTTGCACGTCATCGGGGGCTTCAGCCACCGGCTGCTCCGCAAGGCCGGCCCGGATGACCCGGCCCGACCGTGGGCCGAAGCCATCTCCAAGGAAGCCAAGCGCCTGGAAGGCATGGTGGCGCACTTCGAGACCCTGGCCCGGCGCAAGGAGACCTTCTTTACCCAGGAGGACCTGAACCTCGTCGTCCGTGAGACCCTGGACCTGCTCCTCCCGGAAGTGGAGACCAAGGGCCTGCACCTGCTCCTCAGCTACGCCCCCGGCCCCGTGTACTGCCGGATGAACAAACACCTGGTCAAGGTGGCCCTGACCCATCTGGTGCGCAACGCCATCGAAGCCACCCCCCCCGGGGGGGAAATCCGCTGCCGCACCGCCGGCGAGCGCCACCGGGCGATAGTGATCCTCGAGGATACGGGCCGGGGCATGCCGCCGGAGGTGGTGGCCAAGGTCTTCGTGCCGTTCTATACCACCAAGGTGGGGGGCACCGGCCTGGGCATGATTTTTGTCCGGCAGATCGTGGAGGAGCACCGGGGCGTCATCAACCTGGAGAGCCGGGTGGGGCAGGGTACCACGGTGACCATCCGGCTCCCCCTGCGCGCCGCTGAACCCGGGTTGCCCCCGGAGGCTCCGGGCGCCGCCCCGGGCTCACCACCCCCGGAGCCCGGTTGAGGCTGTCTGCCGGGGAGGAAAACTCCTCCCCCCCTGGCACCCTCTGCAAACCATAGTTATATTCTGAGATATGAGCTGACTCGGAACCCAACTGAGGCATCGTGGCCTTCCGTACCTCCCCTCGCCCGGGCGGGACCGGGTCAGGGTGAAAGGCGCATCTGTTTCACACTCTCGGCAAGTAATTGTTGTTGGAACGTTTTTCAGAACCTCTTTTTGTCATTCCGAGCGCCTGCGAGGAATCTCTCCTGGCGAGCCGTTAACAAGTTTCGGGGCTTCTGCTGACCTGGTCAGAAAGGGCTTTGAAATGACTTGTAGGCAGTTGCGCCCCGCCTGAAAGGACAACAACCATGCGCACTTTCGCCAAGCCACCGAAGGCCGCCGGGCCGGCCACACCCGACAGGTCCACCATACCCCCCTGGCTGCACTTCAGGCCCAGCCCGGCGCTGACCCCGAGCCTCCAATTACCCCAACTGCGGGGGCCTCAAGCCGCAGACCGGCCACGAGAAACCAATCCGGAGAATGTCAGCACAGAGCCGGCTGCCCCCGAGCCCGCCCGCCCCGGTCATGATTTCAGCCGCATTCCGGTCCACCCCGAGTCTGAAGCCCAAACCGAGGCGTCCCAACCTCGGGGATCAGTACGGCTGGCACAGAAGTCCGTGGACGGCGTCAGCGACCGCGTTTTCGGCCTCGTGGAGGAAAACGGTCCGGATGCCGGACCCGGACCCGGACCCAAGGACGCCGGCGCCCCGGCCGGCGCCCCCAGGAAGAAGGCGGGCGTGGACTCCTTCGAAGTCAAATGGACCAAGAACTCCGCGTCCGGTCCCACAACGGCGCAGCTCAGACTGGACTATACCGCCAAGTTTAAAAAGGACGCGGCCCACGACCCCGCCGTCGCCGAGTTCCGTCAGAACGTGTTTACCAAGTTTGAAGTGACGGACGGGCCTCACAAGGGGCAAAAGAGCGATACCTCGCCGCTGCATGATGACAACTACTCCCGGGCGGACGATACCGCCGGCAACAGCATCACTGACGTGGATTTCGTCAGTAACGACAATCCGGGAACGGTGGCGGGTTCCCTGGATAAGGACGACGTCATCGATTACAGCTTCACCGCCGAGCAGATGATCATCGACACCGGGGACGGCAATAAGGAGGTCGCCAAGCGCGGCCCCCATACCGGCACCATCACCGGCAAACATCCCCGCACCTTCGGAGGCGTGCCGACAACCCTCAGTTAAGGGTGCTCATGATGACCATGGCGGACGCGGTGGAACGGGTATTTGCGCGGCTGGCGGCCGGCGACCTGGCTGAACCCGGCAGCCTGCTCCAGGACGGTTGGGAGGTGGACCTGCCTTCGGGCCGGACGGTGGCCCGGTCCACCCTTCAGGCCGAGGCCGGAGGGCTCATTGCCCTGGGGCCGGAGGCCGTGCCCCACCTTTTACCCTGGGTGAGGCATGCCAACCCGGGACTCCGGTACGTGGCCATCTACGCCCTCCAGCAGATCACGGGGCAAAAACCCTACCTGCCGTATTTCGATACCGCCGATCAGGAAGGGCACCGGACCCGGGCCCTGGAAGTCTGGCGCCGATGGTACGAAGCCCGGGGCCAGGGTGTCGTCGCCGGCCCTGATTCCCCGGACTGATCCCCGCCGCCCCGCCAGGCCCCCTCAGGCAGACGTTTCCAGCAGACTCCACAGGTCCAGGAGACCCACCACGCCCACCAGGCGCCGGTTCTCCTCCACCACCGGAATTTCCTTGATATTGGCCGTCACCATGCGGTCCACCACCGACCTCAGGTCCTCCCCGGTCCGGGCCCACACCAGGTGCCGGTCCATAATGTCGCTCACCTTTTCCGAGGTGATGCGGTCCAGGAGCGAACGCACCTGGAAGTGGGGCCGGTGGCGGGTCGACGTGATATGGCGGATCAACGCCCCCAGGGAAATCGTGCCCAGCACGCCTCCCTCCGCATCCACCACATAGATGCCCCGCACCTGGCGCAGACCGGTGACCTGCACCGCCGCCTCCTCCAGGGTGGCCTCCTCGGCCAGGGCCAGATACGGGAGACTGCCCAGTCGCTCCAGCGCCTCCCCGATGTTCATAGGTCCTCCTCAGCCGGCACGGGTCTCGCCCGCCCTGACCAGCGCGTACTTCACCAGCGGCGGCGCGATCAGTTCATTGATGATCACCGTGCCGATGACGCCGTTCACCAGCAGACTGGCGACCAGGGGGTGGGGAAAAATCTCCCGGGCGCTGAGCACCAGCCCGATGCTCACCCCGGCCTGGGGGAACAGCCCCAGACCCAGGTATTTCTTGATTATTCCGGGGGCCTGGGAGATGCCGGCCCCAACCCAGACGCCGGTCTGCTTGCCCAGGATGCGGACCACCAGAATGGCCACGGCCAGAAAACCGGCCGAGGAGATGACGCTCAAATCCAGGTGGGCCCCCGCCAGGGCGAAAAACAGGCCGAACAAGGGCTCCTCGATCTGCTCCACCACTAGGAAGAAATCATGACGCCGGGCCACCCGGTTGACGATGACGCCGCCCACCACCATGTTGGCCAGCAGGGGCGACAGGTGATGGGTCGCCGCCAGACCGCTCACCGCAAAAATCACCCCCAACACGACCATCAACAGCGCCTCCCGGCGGCGGATGAGGCGGGCCAGATACTCCAGCAGCAAGCCGGCGGCCACCCCCAGGGCCAGCGACAGGCCGATCTCCAACACCCCGCCGCCCAGCAGCTGCAGCCCGGATGGCGCCAGGGGATTGACCAGGGAATGGGCCCCGGCCGCCGCCAGGGCAAAAAACATGATGGCCAAACCGTCATCAATGGCGATGACGCCCAGCAGGGTAGTGGTGAAGGGACCGCTGGCCTTGAATTCGCTGATGATGGCCAGGACCGCGCCCGGCGCCGTGGCCACCGAAATGGCCCCGATGACCAGCGCCAGAGGCAGATACGTATTCCAGACGGTAAATTCCGCCCCCCGCAGGTTCGTGAGCAGGGGAATGAGCGGCACCAGCAGGGCCGCGGTTATCACAAAGGCGCCCAGGGCCTGGGCGCAGGTGATCCACACGATGCTCTGCCCCAGGCGTTTCAACCGCTCATAGACCAGACTCCCGCCGATGGAGTAGGCAATGACCCCCAACGCCATTTCCGTAATGACATAGAGGTCCTTATCGATCAACCGGCGCGGGAACACCGTGAACAGGGAGGGCCCCAGGAGCAGGCCGGCGATGAGATATCCCGTCACCCGGGGCAGCCCCAGGGCGTTGGCGGCCCGGCCGCCGGCCCAGCCCAGGATCAGGAGAACCCCCACCGCCAGCAACGGGTGCGTGATCATGGGAACCGCGCCTCTCCCTTGAGAAGCCACAGCTCCATCAGACACAGGATGTCCAGATCGCCGATGAGACGCCCGGTCCGGTCCAACACCGGCAGATCCTTCTGGTTGCTTTCAACCATCCGGGAAATCACCTCCTGGAGGTCCTCGTCCTCCCGGCAGGTGGCCAGACCGCTCTCCATGAGATCCTCGGCGGTCTCCGAGGCAAAAATTTCCATGAGATGGTCCGTCACCACCAGGGCATCTCCCACCTGGGTTTCGAGATAATAGCGGAAAATCGTATCCTTCAGGGCATCCAAAAAAATCGCCCCCTGGAGGGTGCCGTCGGCGTCCACCACATAGACGATGCGCCGTCGGTGGCCGGCCACCATGGTGCGCACCACCTCCCGGAGGGGGGTGTCCCGGAGCACGCTCGCCAGATCAACCCGGTGAGGCAACGCCTGGAGAAATTCTCCCACGGTCAATGGACTCATGGCCGCGTCTCGCTTTTCAGAATATTTTTTCCCATCCTTCCCCCCAGCATACCACGTCCGGGCCAGAAATCCAGCCCCGGCCCCCAAAAGCCCCCGGTTCAGTGGGGCGAATTATCATCCCGGCCCCCACTTTCCCCCTTCTTCCTGCCCCCTCCCCTACTCCCGGCTCCCAGTTTTTGTGACATCCTCCCCAGCCGTTCTGGCCTCTGCCCCCCTCCCCTGA
>Ga0228536_1001246_pt1 | contig 27030 bp, 20 predicted proteins | sample SJ1Smetagenome_FD_168611 | JGI IMG/M metagenome (GOLD analysis project Ga0228536, IMG submission 168611) | Enriched culture of PCE-dechlorinating microbial communities from Ithaca, New York, USA - SJ1.S | ecosystem: Engineered > Modeled > Simulated communities (microbial... > Unclassified...
TCACCCGTTGTTGCATCGAAAAGGGCGATCCGGATGGTGCCGGGATCTGCCAGCCCCAGGCCTGCTTTCTGGGCAGTTTTCAAGATAGTCAGTTCGTCTGGATCATAACCCATGATCACAGCTCCGACGGTATCGATGGCAACAGGATCAAAGCCGATGATCAGCCAGCCACAGGACCGGGGATTACCATTCATCGGGCCATTGCCTTCCATGGCGACGACGGCATCCATCACAGTCAGGCGTGGTGGGAACTCGCGATTCAGGTCCGAAAGCATGTAGGCAAAAGACTGGAGGTCGGGATACTGGACATGGAGCTGGGCTTTGCGCGGACCCACGATGATACCGTACAAGTTCTTTATGGCACCGGTCATGCCGGTCAAGGCGTGGGTTTTGAGTTTGCAGAGATTGACCAGGCCATCAGCAGCCAGGACCCCAGCCGCAATGGGAGCTTCCTTGAAATGGACGCCCTGGCTGAAACGGATGCTGGTCGAAGTGGAAAAATCGGCCTGGGCAATGCCCATGCGATCCGCAATCTCAGACAAGCCAGCCATGCGGGCAGCGGCAGCAGGTTGGCTCATGGCAGGAGAATCGCCATAACTGAGCGTCAGGTCCATTCCTGTGAGTGCTTCGGCCAAAGCGGCAAACACAACCGGATGGGGTGTGACAGCGCGTTCCGGACTCACAGCGGAGAGCAGATTGGGCTTGACCAGGATCTTTTCACCGGGCTGAAAGCAGCCTTTGACATCCAGCAACCGGAAAGCCCCAGACAGGGCTGTGCGAACCAGAAACGGGTCATAGTCTTTGACCCGGCAGAGGACTACATGGGTCACAAAATGCCTCCTCAAGACAGCGCCTAACTTGACCTTCAGTATAGCACACTGCAGAAAAGGCCAGTTACCTTACATGGAATTTACCATTTTACCTAGATTTAATTGTACATTACGTAGATATCATCTAGAATAGACGTGGATTTTACATGGATTCCCCAATCAATCTCATTCGACTTCTTGTCCAGCCACGGTTCGGACAAGACCAGGAGTAAAACATGGACATGCATTCGATTTTCGCCCTGTTTGGTGGACTGGCCCTGTTTATATTCGGTATGCAGCAGATGGGTGAGGGCCTGCAGAAAACAGCGGGAGAAAAGATGCGCTCGATCCTGGCCATGCTGACCGGAACTCCTTTGCGTGGTGTCATCGTCGGTGCCCTGGTCACCATGATCATCCAGAGTTCATCCGCTACGACCGTCATGGTGGTCGGATTTGTCAGCGCCGGCCTGATGACACTCAACCAGGCAATCGGAGTCATCATGGGAGCCAATATCGGCACAACCATGACCGCCTGGATCGTCGCCGCCAAGATCGATGAATATGCCTGGTTCTTTGTTGCCGCCGGTTTCATCATGATGTTTGCCTTCAAAAACCAGAAGGTCCGCTCCCTCGGCCAGATCATCTTTGCTTTCGGTGTCTTGTTCGTCGGCCTGAACGGCATGAGTGCCGCCATGAAACCGCTGGCGAAAAGTGAAGCTTTTGCCAATCTGCTCCTCCAGATCAAAGACATTCCTGTGCTCGGCCTGATCGTTGGGGCCATCACAACCATGGTGGTTCAGAGCTCGTCTGCTGCCATTGGCGTTCTGCAGACCTTGGCCGCAACCTCAACAGATGCTGTCGGAACACCCCTGATTTCGATCAACCAGGCAATTCCGATCCTTCTTGGCAGCAATATAGGCACTACGATCACTGCTATCCTGGCCGCCATCAGTGGCAGCCGCCAGGCTAAGCGAGCTGCAGCTGCTCATTCTGTTTTCAATATTGTTGGTTCCGTCATTTTCATGTTCCTGTTGACACCTTATACCTGGGTTGTGACCCAGATCATGAAATTGCTCGGTGCCACTCTGGTCCCGATCAACGGTGGCACCGCATTGGTCCCGGTCGCTGATTCGATGCGCGAGACCATTGCAGTCTCCCATACAGTGTTCAACTTCGCCAATACCCTGCTCTGGCTACCCTTTGTCTGGCTGATGGTCAAGCTGGTCCGCCTGATCGTCCGGGGCGAAGATCCGATCATCCAGCGTCGACTGGCCTACATCGATTACAAAGTCATCCACACACCAGCTGTGGCGATTGACCTGGCCAACAAAGAACTCGTCCGCATGACCGAAATTGCCACTCAGATGACGGAAGATTCCCATTCCCTGATGCTGGCCCACACCGATGAGCTGGTCCAGCGGATCAAGATGAACGAAGAATCCCTCGATTACCTGGAAAATGAAATCGTCCGCTATCTGTCCCATCTATTCCGGATCAGCTCGATGACAGACGAAGACTCGGTGCGCATCGCCGGCCTGATGCATGCCACCAATGACATCGAGCGGATCGGCGACTATTGCAACAACATCTGTGAATCATCGCTCATGATGCGTGACAAGGGCATTACCTTCAGTGAAGACGCTCTCAAGGAACTGGACGAAGCCTTCGCCCTGGTCCGCAGCATCGTCAATGAAAGCATCCGGGCCCTGCGCAACCGCGACCTGGTCGCTGCCGGCCGGATCATGGGCCACGAAGATGAAATCGACGAACTGGAAAAGCGGCTGCGCGAAAGCCACCTGGCGCGGCTGGGGCAAGGCAATTGCGACCCCCAGTCCACAGTCATTTTCCTCGAGCTGATCCATACGATGGAACGCATCAGCGACCACTGCCGCAATCTGGCCGATATCGTTGCCAACAGCCAGAAAAAAGACTACATCATCCACGAAAAAGCTGGAGCCTGAACTCAAAGCTGGCCTCCCATGAATGAATATGTCCGACAAAAAGCCCGTTGCGCTGTGTAGTGCAACGGGCTTTTTTGATTGTAAACCGTGGAGACTGTCGCTCAGAGCTTTTCCAGCGAGGCCTGGCGGGACAGCATCCGCTTCTGGCCGACTTTGCCGAATTCGATCAGAAGGATGGCGTCGCCAGCCACCGGATCGACGCGGATGACCTTGCCTTCGCCAAAACTGGAATGGCGGACCCGGTCGCCCGGATGGACCGAGGCCGGATCGATCCCTTTTTTGGCAGGGCCTGAGGCTGCCGGACTGGTACCAATTCCTGGCGTTGGTGCAGGCGAACTGGCAGTCGGGCGTACAGGAACGGCTGGAACCGGGCTGCGCCGGTTAGGCGCGGCAGTGACGAAGGGATTGTCGATCTTGGGTGTCTGACCAGACGCTGCAGGGAAAGCTGAATAGCCCGCTGCAGCGGTCTCACCAGCCCGGCCCCGTGTTGCCCCTTCTCCCCTGCCCCAGCCAGCCGATTCGCCAAACTCAGCACTGCGGTCGCCGCGGCGGGATCCGCCCCGTTCATCCAGATATTCATCGGGGATCTCGCGGATGAAACGCGAGACCATCAGGCTCTGGGTCTGGCCAAAGACCAGCCGGCTCCGGGCCGTCGTCACATAGAGTTTTTCCCGCGCCCGGGTGATGGCGACATAAGCCAGACGGCGTTCCTCTTCGATATCCGATTCACTGGCCATCGAACGATAGCCTGGAAACAGGCCTTCCTCGGCACCGACCAGGAATACGGCCTTGAATTCAAGCCCTTTGGCGCTGTGGATGGTCATCAGGCGGACAAAATCTTGCTCACCGGCGTCATTGTCCATTTCGGAGTACAAGGCCGCCCGCTCAAGAAAGGCACTGAGGATGTCGGGCAGAGTGGTGGCGAGGACCAGGTGGTCGTCTTCTGCATCTGGCTGCAGCGTCGCGTCGGATCCAGCCAGTTGTTCAATCTGTGTCTTGCGGTTCTGGTCAAATTCGACAGCATCCGACAGCAATTCCTTGAGGTTCTCGATCCGGTCCACCGAGTCCGCTTTGCTTTTTTCCTGCTGGTCGAGGATATCCTGGACCAGGCCCGACTCGTTCTCGACCCACTCGATGTATTCGGGGAAATTCATCTGGTCAGACAGCAAGCCCTGGCGCAGCCGTTCGATCAATGTGGCAAACAGCAGCAGGCGGCCTGAGGTCCGCGCCAGCTCGGGAAAATCCTGGGCCCGGGCACAGATCTCCAGTTGTGAGACCTGGTGCGCCGCAGCCAGCTGAGCCAGGGTTTCGAGGGTGGCATCGCCGATGCCACGCCGCGGCACATTGATGATCCGGCCCAGGGAAAGGTCGTCTTTCGGGAAGGCGATCAGGCGCAAGTAGGCCAGGACATCCTTGATTTCCTTGCGGTCATAGAAACGCATGCCGCCGAAGATCCGGTACGGGACGCCCTCGTCGCGCAGGGCGCCTTCCAGATTGCGCGAAAGTGCGTTGAGACGATACAAAATGGCAACGTCGCCATAGCGATACGTCTGATTCTGGCCGGTCACCAGGCGACTGATCTCGCTGGCAATGAACCGGCTCTCATCGCTGTGGCTCTCCGCACGCAGGAAGGTGATTTTCTCCCCGGCATGGGCCTGGGTCCACAGTTTCTTGTTCTTGCGCCCGGCATTGTTGCGGATGACCTCGTTGGCAGCACCGAGGACATTGCCGGTCGAACGGTAGTTCTGCTCGAGCTTGATCACAGTACAGCCTTTGAAATCCTTCTCAAAATCGAGGATGTTCTGGATGTTGGCCCCGCGAAAGCTGTAGATCGACTGGTCATCATCGCCGACCACACAGAGGTTGCGGTGTCCGGCCGAAAGCATCTGGACCAGCTTGTACTGGGCATGGTTGGTGTCCTGGTATTCGTCGACGAGGATGTAGCGGAACCGGTTCTGGTACTCAGCCAGGACGTCCGGCTGGCTTTCCATCAGGTGGACAGCCTCGAGCAGGATATCATCAAAGTCCATGCTGTTGGCCCGCTTCAGCTTGTCCTGGTACAGGCGGTAGACCTCGGCAACCTTGCTGGCGCGGTAGTCACTGCCAGCCTCGCGGGCGAAATCTGCCGGTGTCTGCAGGGCGTTTTTCGCCGAACTGATCTGGCCATGGACAGCGCGTACGGCAAAGGTTTTCTCATCCAGCTTGAGCTCCGCCAGGCATTGCTTGACGACCTTCTGCTGGTCGTCCGAATCGATGATGGCAAAATTGCGTTCGTAGCCCAGGCGATCGGCGTACCGGCGCAGAATACGGGCCAGCATGCTGTGAAAGGTACCGATCCACATGGCAGAACTGACCGATCCGACCAGCTCCTCAACCCGGGATTTCATTTCAGCAGCTGCCTTGTTGGTAAAGGTGATGGCCAGGATGGCTGACGGACTGACTTTTTGCACCTCCACCAGCCAGGCGATCCGGTGCGTGATGACGCGTGTCTTGCCAGAGCCAGCACCAGCCAGGATGAGCAGGGGGCCGTTGACATGCTGGACAGCCCTGGCCTGTTCAGGATTGAGGCCGGCAAGCAAGCGTGCAGGGTCCACCGCAGCACGTGCGACTGGTTTGGATGGGATGTCTGGTTGGCTCATCTGGGCAGTGGAAGATCCAGCCTTGTCATCCTGGTTGGCCAGGAGCTGGTCAAAAAGGTCCATGTGCATTGCCTCCGAAAAAGGGTGTCCTATATTCTACCATAAAAAGAGCCGGCCCCCTGGGCCGGCTCTCGCGCAAGGACTGGGATTTTTTGGCAGTAGACGGAAGGTGGTGGATTAGTAGTTGGGTTCGATCAGACCGTAATGACCATCCTTGCGCTTATAGACCGCACAGACCTTCTCGGTCTCCATATCCAGAAACAGCAGGAACGAATGCCCCAAAGTCTCCATCTGGAGAACGGCTTCCTCTGCATCCATTGGAGCGAGATCAAAGGTTTTCCGGCGGATGATCTGCATTTCATCTTCGGTTTCGGCCGGCAGAGGCACTTCCGTGAGCAAGTACTCCTTCATGTAGGCATAATCGTGGATTTTCTTCTCCATCCGGGTCTTGTGTTTTCGGAACTGGCCCTCGAGGACTTCGACAGCTTCGTCGAGCGCCGTGAAAATATCGTCCGCCGCGCACTCGGCACGGTAATAGTGCTTCTGGATTTTCAGGGTCACCTCAATGACTTTGAGATCACCATCGGGCCGAACCTTGACATTGGCCACCGCATCGTCTCCGAAAAAACGATTGAACTTGCCAAGCTTCTCCTCAATCCGCTGTTGCAGCTGGTCACCGACTTTGATACCTTTGCCATGGATGTTTACCTTCATGTTGACCGCTCCCTTCTGTTTCATGTTTTTCCAGCAACTGGTGCTGCTTTGGAAAACAAGCTTTGTTCTAGTTCTATTATAACCCTAACAGGCACCTCCTTTGTACCAATTGTCACCGCGAATGGATCTTGTATCTGGCTGAAAATCGATCCATGTAGCCCTAGTGGGCCCTTGCTCAGTCTCAGGGCCTGTCTGGATCGAGGGAAAACCGGTTTGGCAGCAACTCATCCAGCACCAAATGACGGACTTTGTCTGTCTCTCCTGGCAACGGCTCAGGACCTGCTGCGCACAGGCAATAGAAATCGGTGCTGGCAAACTCTGACATGACCTGTCGGCAAATGCCACAGGGCATGCATGGCTCATCGTCCGTGCAGGCCACCGCCAGACGTCGGATTTCCCTGGCGCCTTCGCTGACAGCCTTGAAAATGGCGGTTCGTTCAGCACAATTCGTCGCACCATAGGAAGCGTTTTCGATGTTGCAACCTGTGAAGATCTGGCCGTCGGCTGTTTCCACAGCAGCACCAACAGGAAACCTGGAATAGGGAACATAGGCGTTTTGGCGGGCTTGGCGGGCCAGGGCAATCAATTCCTGATCAGAAACCATGATGAGATCCTTCCCCTGCTGTGATCCGTGCCTGGCGAAGTTTGAACCCTGCCTGGCTGGTCACAGGTCGCATGTCATGTTCCTGATTCCATCTTAGCCCTTTTGTGAGACGAAAAAAAGAGGCTGCACCAGAACGGTGCAGCCCCTCAGTGAGTACCAGGCTGTAAGTAGATTACAGGCTGCCGTCCTTGCCGGCCATGAAGCGGACGAGGTCGACGACACGGTTGGAGTAGCCCCATTCGTTGTCGTACCAGGAGACAACCTTGAAGAAGCGCTTTTCGCCCTTGAGGTTGTTCTGCAGGGTAGCCAGGGAGTCATAGATCGAAGAACGGTTGTCATGGATGAAATCGGTGGAGACGAGTTCTTCATCGGTATAGCCGAGGATGTCCTTCATGTAGGTCTTGGAGGCTTCCTTGAGCTTGGCATCGATTTCTTCGATGGAGGTGTCGCGGGCAGCGGTGAAGGTCAGGTCGACGACCGAGACGGTCGGGGTCGGGATACGGAAGGACATGCCGGTCATCTTGCCTTTGACCTGGGGCAGGACTTCGCCGACGGCCTTGGCCGCACCGGTGGTGGAAGGGATGATGTTGATCGCCGCAGCACGGCCGCCGCGCCAGTCCTTCTTGGAAGGGCCGTCAACGACTTTCTGGGTGGCGGTGTAGGAATGGATGGTGGTCATCAGGCCCTGCTCAACGCCGATGCCTTCCTTGAGGATGACATGGACGAGTGGTGCGAGGCAGTTGGTGGTGCAGGAAGCATTGGAAACGATGGCATGCTTGGCGGAGTCGTATTCGTTCTCATTGACGCCCATGACGATGGTCTTGACGTCGCCCTTGCCAGGAGCAGAGATGATGACTTTCTTGGCACCGGCAGCGAGGTGGCCGGCAGCTGCTGCGGAATCGGTGAACAGGCCGGTGGATTCGATAACATAGTCAACGCCCATCTTGCCCCACGGCAGGTCAGCCGGATTGCGCTGAGCCATGACGCACTGGATTTTGTGGCCATTGACGACGATGACGTCATTTTCGGCGGCTTCGGGGCTGGATTTGGTGGTGGAGACTTCGTGCTTGAACTTGCCCTGGATGGAGTCGTACTTGATCTGGTAAGCGAAATAGTCTGCGTCGGTTGAGACGTCAGCGACGGCGACGACATCGATTTCCTTGCCCAGCAGACCCTGGTCGCAGAGTGCCTGGAAAACCATGCGGCCGATGCGGCCAAAACCATTGATACCAACTTTGATAGCCATGTTGTTTCCTCCCGGTAACCCTCGTGATGAGGGTCATTAAAATTTGCATCGCTTGTCATTTTAGCCTAAAACAGCCCTGATTTCAATTGTAAGAATAGCTAGATGTTGATTAGCCTTTCGCAATCAGGTTGAGCGGTTTGCCAATTGGCAGGATCACGCGGCCGAATTGATTGTTCAAAACAGCGGCAGCTGAGCCATAAAATGAGAGCAGGGCAATGCCGAATTCCGACCAGCCGGCCAGGAGGTGGGTGGCTTCATAAGCAATCTTGAATGAGCTCAGGGTCAGACCGATAAAAAGCAGGTCGATCAGGACAAAGATCGCGAACAAGACCTTGTTGGTAGCGGTTGCGCCGACTGTCATGTACAAGGTGAAGATCAGATAACCGATAAATCCGAAAGCGAGTTGCCGGGGGTCTGCAGATGCGGCAAGTTTTTCACCGAAAACACCATTTTGCTCCATCCAGCTCATCCCGATGGCAAACCAGAAAAATGCATAGCCACCAAAAGCCGTGGCGCCGAAGACGTTGTTCTTTTTTGCGTCACCGAAGCTGGCTACCAGCTGGGCGGCAGCACCAAGGAAAATGGCCCACGGAATGACCAGGCTGGTACCGGATGTCCAGCCCAGTTTGGCGGATGACGCGACAAGGGTGACCATGGCCAGGCCAAAAAGGCCAAGGGCGGTTGGATCGGCGGTCAGGATTTTTCTTTCTTCCATCATGAGTTCATACCTCTGGTTCTTACTGGATTTGTGGCAAAGCCGATTCAGTATAACAGGGGTACTCAAAGCCGACAATGGCAAAAAACATGCATTTGCGAACGTTTACGATGTAATAACTCATGACATGGACGGATTGGTTGACTTGCTTGGTCAACCGGGGCTGGTCAACCGGGGAGCCCAATAAGCGATGGCCCTACGGGCGGAAATTGAACGATCCGGGGCCAGGGGTCGCGACAGGGATGGTCCCCGGAGTAGAAATTTCACTGATTAGGGCCAGGGGTGGCAGTAGGTCTGGCACCTTGGATGGAATATTCCGCGTTTGGGGTCGGCCCACCAAAACGGCAACAATCAAATGGGTCTCGAAAAACCTGCAGCAGAGGCTTCTCCAGATCAAGCAAAGATCTTCCACTTTAGTGCTCCGACATAGCGGCGGAAATTTCCTTTGCTATGTCGGAGCACTCATTCGGAACATTTTCGACAAGGCGTCAACCAGCTGCGGCTGTAGGCTTCACAAGAGCCATTCGGATTTTCCAAAAAAGTGGACCGACCCTAAATCGTGAACATTCCGCATGGAGTGCCAGACTTGGCCACACGTCTGGCTCCGATTCGTGAACATTCCATCCTGGGTGCCAGACTTCGCGCCACCTCCTACCCCCAAATCGGAACTTTCCACATTCAGTGCCACCCCTCATCGCAGGTCTGATACCTAAGACGAAACATTTTCTCCGAAAGTGTCGCGATTCTCAGAATGTCCTGACACGAAACCATGCAACGACCATCCACGGTTCCAGGACAGTCAATTATTGGAGGTTTGAGTGCATCCCATCATTCCTTTTCACGGAAACAAGCAAAGAGCCATAAAACAGGATGAGTTGCAGCTGGTCAACTGACTGGCTATCATAGATCCTATAACCGTTGACCGAGATCCGGCGTGGCTTCAACAAACCTACTTGGTCGTAATAGCGCAGCGTGCGTGTCGTGACGTTCGCCAAAGGACAGTTGTTTGATGAGGCAGAGCCAGTGCCGTGATCAGATTCTTGCCAGGGGTGATGTTTTTGCGGAAATTTTACGATCCCGGCCAGACCTACGGCCAAGAGTGCCCCTTCTTCTGGAAATCATGCCAGACCTGGGTGCAGATCTTGCACCTTATTTTCACTCCCAGGAGGCCTGCCCGTGATCAACCTCGATCTTGAAGTTCCCGTTGAACAAACCCTGGTCCTGATCAAGCCTGACGCGTGTGAGCGCCACTTGATCGGGGCAATCCTGGCCCATTATGAGCAGGCCGGTCTGGAGGTCACACAGTTGAAAATGCTCCGGCCGGCCAGGGAACGGGTAGCGGAGCATTATGCGGAGCATCTGGGGCAACCGTATTATGAGGGCCTGCTGGAGCGGCTGACGGAACATCCGGTTGTCGCCCTGGTCCTGGCGGGACACAATGCAGTCGCTCGCGTCAGGGAATTGAACGGTGCAACCGATCCGGCCAAGGCGGCACCAGGAACGGTCCGGGCGCTGTATGCCCTCGACACGCGCCGCAACAGTGTCCACGCGTCGGACTCTGCGGCCAGTGCAGCCAGGGAGATCGCACTCTGGTTTGGAAAGAATTACATCTGAGTCAGTGCCGTTGCTACAACCAGTGGCAGCATCAGGAGAAGAAAGTTCTGGATGCTCACGGCAAAGGTGTCTTTTTTGGTCTGGAGCTGGCGGAATTGCCGGATATTTTTTCCGACTGGAAGGACAACCAGGAGGGCTATCAGAATCCAGGGGGTCACCAGGCCAAGGGCTGCGAGTGCGATCCAGCTTATGATCGAAGCGTAATAGAGTCCGGCAAAGACATTCAGGGCAGCTGGCACCCCGATGTAGTGCGGCAACGTCAGGCGGCTGACTGTGCGGTCATGTTCAAGATCGCAGATGTTGTTGGCGAGCATGATGTTGGCAATCGTGGCAACCGGGGTGACTGTCACCAGGAACAATTTCAGCAGTTCCGGCCAGCGCAGGGCCAGATTGAACAGTTGCCTGTCCAGCTGGATGAACACCAGACTGCCGGACGGGGCATTGATCTGGGCAACGAGGAAAGGGATGAAAAATCCCATGAACAAGCCAGAGAAAAGCTCGCCCAGTGGCATGCGCGAGATCGGGGCTGGGCCGAAGGTGTAGAAAATGCCCACGGCGAAACAGGCTGACCCGGCCAGCAGAATGGTCAAGTCGGTCGAGAATGCCAGAACCAGGCCCAGCGCAGTCGCCAGGATAAGCAGGGTGACTAGAATCAGAAGCGCTGTCCGGCGCGCAAAAGGCAGCGGTTGGCCATTGCTGCGCGTATCGATGAAATTGTTCAAGGCAGTCGTCGCCATATCGAACACGAGCATGCTGGCAAAAAACACGCCTGTCAGGATCCAGTTGATCGTCTGGTAGCGGCTATAGACAAAAGCCAGCCCGAGCAGAAATGGAAAAAGGCTGGCAAGTTTGGTCCGGATTTCGACAAAGCTGAAAAAACGGTTGAGCATCTGTTATCCTTTGTGAGCATCAGTGCTTATCGATTCGATGAGCAGGCAGGATCAATACCTGCGTACGGCAATGGAATCGAGGATTTCACCCAAAAGCTGGCGGCGGGACTGGCCATCGACAGACTCGAGGATGGAACGGGCTTTGTCGATGTAGCGCTGTGCTACGCGGCGAGCGCGGCCGACATACCCTGCAGCGACAAGTTCTTTGCTGATCGCAGCAATTTCCATAGGATCCAGATCAGTGCCGCGGACCAGATCGCGCAAGGCTGGTTTTTCAGCCAAGGCGAAAATGAGAGGCAGTGTCACAACCCCTTCCGCCAGGTCCTTGGCGGTCTGCTTTTTCATGGTCTGGGTCGAGACCTCGTAATCGAGGCAATCATCGGCCAGCTGGAAATGCATGCCGATGCAAAAACCAAAGCGGCTCAGCCGGCGCGACTGGGTCTCGGAATGTCCGCCCAGGATTGATCCAGCATACATGGCCAGGGCAAACAAGACCGCGGTTTTGCCGGAAATGATCCGCAGATAGCTGAACACAGAGAGGTCAACATCCCGGTTGTGGCGATGCTGGCTGAGCTCACCCATGCAGATCTGGGCAATGGCGCGGGAAAATTCACTGTAGCGCAAAGCATGGGTTTCGGCGATCCCTGCGATCAGCGTCAGCGCCAGGCTGAACAAGTAGTCACCACTGAGCACAGCTGTTTTTTTGCCAAACAGGCTGTGCACGCTGGCCTTGCCCCGGCGCAAGGGGGCATCGTCGAGAATATCGTCATGGACCAAGGTTGCCAGATGCAGCAGCTCCACTGCGGCAGCCGCATCGATGGCGCATGCAGGAACAAGGCCAGCCTCGTCGGCAGAGGCGGCTAAAAGCAGATAAGCCCGGAAAGCCTTGCCATCACTGCCGGCCAGATGTTGCATGACGTCGCGGACCGTGCGATCAGATCGATGCAGGATCGACTGGATGCGTTCTTTGACCAAAAGGCGGGCCTGCCCAAGATCAATCCGATCCTGGGCAGACCCGCTCTGGCATGATTGGATATCAGTCATTGTACAAGTAGCTCTTCTTCACCCAAGGGATTTTTTTCCAGGCCTTTTTGAGCCAGGGCAAGGCATAATAGTCCAGGCCGAAGACGGATCCGCCGCCGAACAGGACCGCCAGGCCGGCAGCGACCATCCACCATTGACCGAGGTAAAGGCCGGTGGTCATCAGGAACATCACGAGAAGAACCAGGGAGTAGGCCGAGGCGAGGAACGTGAACAGACCACCGATCAGAGCCAGGCCGATCAGGATCTCGGAGACGACGATCATGTTCTGGAAGAACAGCATGCTGCCTTCAGAGACGAGGATGACGTTGGACTTCATCCACTCTGTGACCACATTCGGGAAACGCAGGGCATAACCGATCAGGCTGCTCGATGCATTGGCGATCTTGATCAATTCGACCTGGATCAGGCCAAAGAGATCCCAGTTGACCAGGGCTTTGTCCCAGACGGCTTCAGCGACAGCGCCGGCGGTCTCGGTGACAGCGGTTGAAGCGCTGGCTACAGCGTCGGTGGCAGCATAGGCCGCATCCCCAGTGGCACCAGCCGCGGCATCCGGGACATAATTGGCGCCCTGGATCGCTCTTTCAAAGACGCCAGCTGCACCGGAGAAGAAGCCAGTCAGCTTGGGTGTGTTCATCCAGCCTTCCTGGATTTTCACAACTGCTTCAAACAACCAGGTGCCACCCAGGAGCAGGCGCAGCGGGAGAAGCATGAAGCTGGGTGTGCGGTTGGAGAAATGGCCGCCGACAAAGCTGCGCTTTTTGCGGATCGTGAAGAACTCATGGCGCAGGTAGCTGAAAACCTTGTTCCAGCCGAGGACCTGGGTGAAATAGACAATGTTGATGAAATGCTTGACAAACATGGCAAAAAAGGAAGGCAGAGCGAATTTCTTCTTGTCGCCGCCGACCAGAGCCAGGCCGTAGCGGCCGCCGATGCAGACCATGACACCATGGAACGACGGATGATAGGCTTTCATCTCACCCTGGCCAGTGATCTCTACAGCCAGGTTATGGGCGACTTCCGAAGCCGAATGCTCGCAGTTCTCAACCATCTGAGGTACGGGTGCCTTGGAACCTTCCGGAATGTAGAACATGCTGTCGCCGACGATGTAGACATTCTTTTTGCCTTCAGCGCGCAGATAGGCATCAGCGACCAGGCGGCTGCGGCCTCCTTGCTTCAGGGCAGTGGAATCTTTGTTGATCTGGGCGCCTTCGGTGCCTGCAGTCCAGATGACAGTTCGGGTTTCATCACGGATGACTTGATCATCTTTTTTGTAGATGATGTAGCCATCGCCGATTTCATTGATACCAGCCTTGAGAATGACCTTGACGCCCATCTTCTCGAGACGACGCTGGGCTTTTGCGGACAACTCAGGTGTCAGGGTTGGTACCACACGGTCGAGCATGTCGACCTCGATGATGCGGACTTCGTCCCGCTCAACTTCAAACTGTTCTGCCAGGGAATCACACCATTCCGCCAGTTCGCCAGCCATTTCGACACCGGTGAAACCAGCGCCAGCCACATAGAAGGTCAGAAGGCGCTGCTTCTCGACCGGATCGGTCTCATTCATGGCTTTTTCGAACACCTTGGTGGTGTGAGCGCGCAGGCGCATCGCATCATTATAGGACCAGAGCTTGTAGCTGTATTGCTCGGCGCCAGGGATGCCGTAGTAAGCAGGCTGCGAACCAGCAGCCATGACCAGGTAATCATAAGGGTAGACACCCAGTTCGCCGGTCAAGGTCTGCTTCTCATAGTCGATCGCGCTGATCTTGTCGGTGATAACTTCGACCTTGCGGCCGGCGAAAATCTTGCGCAGGCTGATGCGGATGCTGTCCTCGTCGACCCGATTCGCCGCCACTTCATGCAACTCCGTCATCATGGTGTGGTAGCGGTTCTTGTCGATCAGGGTGATCTGGACGCTGTCATCCGTTTTGAACCGTCTGGCCAATTTTTTGGCCGTTAGAACGCCGGCATAGCCGCCGCCGAGAATGATGATTTTTTTCTCCATGCAGAACCTCCACGTAGTGTCAAATTGCGCCTGATATGGTCAAAAGCCCATAACTACAAACGTTTACAAATAAAGCAAACCTATGTTAACACTGTGATTTGAGATTATCAACGATAATTGCTCTCAATTTGCTGTAAGGAAATCAAATTGAGCGAAAATTTAACCGTTTATTGGCAAATGTCCATAAAAGTCATTCCCAGAGATATCGAGTGAGTTGTCCGGGCACGTTACGGGTTTGGACACAGCCGAAAAGGTGGAATCGTCGGAAAGCAGACATTTCAGCGATAGCGGATCTGGCTGTCCTGGTAATTGCGGCGCAGCTGGGCCAGGCGCTCGCGGCGATGCCTTCGTTTGATCTCTCGCATCCGGATGAGGTATACAATGGCTGCCAGAATCAAAAGGCCAACGGTCACCAGGACCATGATCAATGCGACAAACCAGCCCGGAACAGGAGCGTTGGATGAAGGAGCGACGGTCTGGCCACCCTTCTCATCTGCAGGCAGGGCACTGTTTGACGCTTCGATCACCGGTGTGATCGGGATCTCCGCAACTTCCGGTGCCATGCGGTCGGAAAACTGGTTACCGATTGTAATCCGGATGGCACTTTGGGCCAATTCTTCCTCGGCCGGATCGGACGGCCGGAGCAAAGTCAGGTCCAGGTCAGTGGTTCTCACCGTCTGATGGAGCCAAATTTTTACAGGCTGCTGAACGGCCAGAGTCGCTTTCTTTTCTACTCCCTGCAGATCTGTGAACAGAACAACATCACTGGGGAAGGTTTCCGGATCCAGCATGATGGGCCTGAATTGTTCAAATCCGTAGTCCATCAGGGCAATGGTGTCATCCCATTTAGCTGAACGCAGCTCGGAATTCATGACCACGGCGATCAGGGTCCGGCCATTGCGGCTGGCCACAGTGACCAGGGTATGGTGGGCTTCATTGGTGTAGCCGGTTTTGGATGCAACCAGTCCCTCCATTTTCTCTTCGCCATTGACAAAGGAATTGGCCGCATACATCGCGCGTTCCTTGGGCTGGATATTGGTCGGTGGAATCACATAATGCTCGGTTGAAAAGTAAGTCGACCAACCTGGCGTTTGCCAGGCCGCCCGGGTGATCAAGGCCATATCGCGGGCTGTCGTTACATGTTCCGGATCCGGCAGGCCATTGGCATTGGAGAAATGCGTATTCAGGGCTCCGGCTTCTGCCGCCCGTTCGGTCATCAGGACAGCGAAGGTCTCGATCGAACCACTGATGTGCTCCGCAATCCCATTGGCAGCATCATTGGCCGAGGAAATCGCCAGCCCATACAGCGCATCATTCAAAGTGATCTGTTCTCCGACATCCAGCGCAATGTGCGAGGAGCCCCGCTCAATCGAAAAAACGGCCTCATGGCTCATCGTGATCACATCAGACAGGTTGCCTTTTTCCAAAGCCAGCAATGCCGTCATGATCTTGGTGATGCTGGCGGGATACATGACCCGGTCCATATCCTTGCCATACAGGATCTGGCCAGATTCGGCATCCATCAGGCAAGCGGAAAGAGACTGCAGAGCCGGGGCATAGGCGACGGGGAAACTTTCCTCGATCTGAGCTGAGTCTTCGGTTCCGGTCTGTGTCGAAAGGGTCAGTTCAGTTGCTGTGGCATTGGCCGCAACACTTGGGCTGACCAAAAGGAGCAAGGCCAGAACTATGATTAAAGCAGTGGTTACACGCATGAATGAACCTGCCAAAAAAGTTATTAAACTTCGTCAGTATAAACCAATCGGTCAGACGGGGCAACTTGACCCACCGAGGCGAGACATGGCACGGACTGGGAACTGAGATGGTTCAAACCTTATGATTCAGCGCTACTGATAATTGGCATTTGTTTAAAACGTAGCTAAGGATACAGCTCTTTTTATTCCTACTGATGTACTATGATTAAGCAAAAGACGTCGTTTCGTGTCACAATTGAACCCGTTCTTCTTATTTACTCAACTTTCCCACCCGCTTAAAGGGGCTGAACCTTGAAAAATGAATATAGCTGAACGCACTCAGAAAAACAGAAAACCGCCGCAGAATGGTATAATTGTGAGTAACGACAAACCCAACGATACCAGCACTTTGGAGGTTTCCTGTGACCAGTATTATATCAGTTTCTCGACCCGAAGAACAGGCTTTCCAGACTCGTGTCGACCGCTTCTTTCATCACCTGAAACTGTCCAATTTCCTTCAAAAATGTAATTTTTACAAAGAAGCGGGCGTTTCCAGCACAACGGTCTTCAAAGAACTATTTTCGCTGGTTTTTCATGGCAAGAACTTGTATCGCTCTTTGAACAGCCAGAACGATAACCTGCCCTTTCGCAAGAATACTGCCTACCGGTTCCTCAACAGCCATCGATTTAATTGGGAACGTTTGCTCAAGCTCTGCACGACGAAATTGGTACAGGAAGTCGATCCTCTAACTGCCGATGACCGCCAATCTGTTTTGGTGATTGACGATTCGCTCCTGAGCCGCAACCGCAGCAAGAAAGTTGAGTTGCTGGCTAAGGTTTTTGACCACACCAGCCATAAATTCTGCAAGGGTTTTAGGATGCTGACGCTTGGCTGGTCGGATGGCAACACCTTCATGCCACTGGGTTTCACACTGCTCAGCGGATCGAAAGATGCGAACGTGCTCACCGAAGCCAAACGCCAGGATGGCCGGACTTTGGCGCACAAACGCCGGGACAGGGCCAGATCGAATACCATTGACGCTGTGATTGAACTATTGAGAGCTGCCAAGGATATCCCGGCCCGCTACGTCCTGTTCGACAGCTGGTTCACCATGCCCAAGACCATTGCTCGAGTCAAACGTGAAAACCGTGACGTCATCGGGATGATGCGAATCACTGAAAAAGCCTATTACGAGTACCAGGGCCAGTGGATCGATGTCAAGCAAATCTATGCCCAAGCTGGATTTGCCAGCAAAGACCACGGTGTCATTGGATCAGTCCTAGTCAAACTCCGCGAAGATCGCGACTCGACCGAACTGGTTGACGCCAGGATCGTCTTTGTCCGGGATCGCCGGTCTGACAATTGGCTGGCCATCCTGAGCACTGGCACCGAACTGGACGCGGACGAAGTCGTTCGAATCTACGGCAAACGCTGGGACATCGAGGTTTTCTTCAAGGTCTGCAAGCACCATCTGGCATTAGCCAAGGAATTTCAGGGTCGCAGTTACGACATGCAGGTTGCCCACACGACGATCGTTTTCCTACGCTACGCCATGCTGGCGATTGAGTCTCGAAAGGCCAACGATGAACGAACGATCGGCGATTTGTTCTACTATCTGCGAGAGGAATTGGCGGACATTAAGCTGTCTCATTCGTTGATGTTGCTGGTCAATACCTTGCGGGATATCTTGAACGATATGCCGACAATAAGCGAGACCATGGCTAATGACATCATGGATACCTTTCTCAACGCCCTTCCTCATCCGCTGAAGCAGAAATTGTTATTGAGTGCGTGACTATATTGATTTTTCAAGGTTCAGATCTATATTTTGCTATGGGAAAGTTGAGTTATTCAAATTCACTCAGGATCTTGTGGAAACAATCAAGAGTGATCAAGTGGTTTGGCAGAACGATGTAACATTTCCGGAAGCCTACAAAAGGATGTAGTGGGGCTTGTAAAGACCTTACTTGACAACCAGGACAGGGCAAGGTGCACCGACAAGAACCCGGCGGGTCACACTGCCAGTCAGGGTTCCGCCAAGCTTGCCATGACCTTTGATCCCGATGACGACAAGTCCAAATCCGTCATCAACCTTACCAATGATCTCGGTTGCAGGATGACCCTTGATAACATTCCTGGTCAATTTGACACCGGTGGTATCAACACCTTCCAAAACAAAATCGAATACCTTTTGGCCAATCGCATCAACATCGATGTCTTGGAACGTTTCAACACTATTGAGAAAATCGGAGCCCAAAAGATCGGGCGAAGTCTCGACAACACACAGCATCTCGATTTCCGAATCAAGCAGCTTTGCATACTCCATGGCAGTTTGCAGGGCACGGCGGGAACAGGTGGAACCATCTGTCGGAACCAGGATTTTCTTTGACATGAATTTATCCCCTTTCTTTATGATTGTTGACCCGTTGTTCAAACCTCTTGGATCGTGTCAGCAAAGCGGAAAAGTTGATCGATAGACTGGTTATGATTTAAGTCTATTACAATCGCCTGCAGACGTCAAAGCCAAAGGCTGGAGGTATTGTCAAGAACCAAATCGACCCAACAGCAAGGCCTGGTCCCTTATATCAAGGGGCCAGGCCATTTTTTATGCCAGCATTCTGCATGCCATGATGCTACTTCAAATTCAGTTAGTCCAGCAGGGCCGAAAATATCTTGAATGCCGCCGGTATGATCTCATCTGGGAACTCATAGCTTTCGGTATGCAGATGAGGATGGGCTTCTCCGGCACCAATGCCAAACAAAGCCCCCGGGATTTCCCTCAGGTAATAGCCGAAATCTTCCGACCAGCGAAACGCTTCGGTGAGCTGGAGCATGACCAGCCCGGCTTTTTCAGCGGCATTGATCAGCTTGTCCACACAGACCGGGTGATTCTCCGTCGCAGGAAACCGCTCGATTTCCCGGATATGACAGTCCAAATCGGACTCCCGAGCCAGATCCATGGCGATTTCTTTCACCGCTGAAACCAGTTCCTCAAACTCGTCCTCATGGCTGCCCCGAAGGGTCAAGCGGAGCGTTCCAGAAGACGCCGAAACGCCATAAGCATCACTGCCTATGACGGCCCCAATCACGGTAGCCAGGATCATCCCACGGTGCTTTATTTGTGTCAACTCTGACACATGTTGGATCAGAGCTGCGATCTCATGAGCAGGGTTCCTCCCATGCTCGGGGTAGGCTGCATGAGCGGGTGCCCCGTCCAACCTGATTTCCAACCCTGTGGACGCACAGGCGAATGCATCTTTCCTGACCAGGATGCTGCCAGCCGGGTATTCCGGAATATTGTGAAAGCCATAAATTTCCTGGATACCTTTTTCCTTCAGGAGCGGTACACAGAGCTTGCCCCCCTGGCCCGTCTCCTCAGCCGGCTGGAAAATCAAGAAGACACTTCTTGGGCAGTTGGTCAGGGTCTTGCCAAAGCCTGCCAAAATGGCAGCATGTCCATCATGGCCGCAGAAGTGCCCCGGGCTCCCATCTTTTCCCAGAACCGCATCAAAATCAGCCCGGAAAGCGACCGGTGCAGTCTGATCAGTCCCAGCATGATAGGCATAAAACCATTTCCCACGGTCGTGGACTTCTAAGTGCTCCTCCTTGACAAGGAAGTCCATTAGGGTTTTCTTTGTCTGTTCTTCCTGTAAAGCAATTTCAGGAATCAGATGCAACGCTTTTCTTAATTCAACTGTCTCTTCCAGGATACACCGTTCCAATTGCAGGCCCCCTTAGTTTGCTGAATCACCGGTAGCCAGCCGGGATTATTCCCATCATATAACGAATAAACCGGAACAAAAGGTAACAGACCAGAATTCAAGCGTTTACTCGATGATTGCCGATGCGGAAAAATCGATCTGGTGCTTACGAAGTCTATATCGCGCTTTGCCCGCAATACAGTTGATCTACTAGAGACGGTACGAGAACTAAAAAGCATGGGCGTGGATGTTTTCTTCGAGGAACAGAACATCCACACGATGAGCGGCGACGGCGAACTGATGCTGACCATCCTTGCCAGCTACGCCCAGGAAGAAAGCCGCTCGGCAAGTGATAACTGTAAATGGCGAATCCGCAACCAGTTTGAAAATGGCAAGTTGGCCAATCTCAGATTTATGTTCGGCTACAAAATATCAAAGGGCAAGATCGAAATTGACCCAAACCAAGCTGCCATTGTCCGCATGATTTTCGATGACTATATTGGCGGGATGAGTGGTAGAAAAATTGCTGATAAACTGAAAAGGTTAAATGTGGACACAGTCAACAATGGTGTTTGGGATAGTGAACGCGTAATTTCCATCATCAAGAATGAAAAGTATATCGGTAACGCTCTACTTCAAAAGAAGTTCGTGGTGGACCACTTGTCAAAAAAGTTGGTTAGGAATAAAGGCAATCTGCCGATGTACTACGCGGAGGAAACCCACCCCGCTATCATCAATCAAGAGATTTTTGACAATGCACAAGCCATTTTGCACAAACGCAGTTTTGAATGTAAAACCAAGAGTGGCTCTACCAATCGATACCCCTTTAGCGGCATCATTCAGTGCGGGCTCTGCGGTAAGAAGTTCAAAAGAAAGGTTCGAAAAGAAAATCCAGGTTGGAACTGCTCCACCTTCTTTAAGGAAGGAAAATCGGCCTGCCCATCAAAGCAGATCCCCGAGCAGGTGCTCTACACACTCTGCAATGAGGTGCTCGGGCTGGATGAATTTGATGCTGAAGCCTTCAACAATGCCATTGCAGAAATTTGGGTACCTGAGCCCAGCAAGGTGATCTTTGTCATGCGTGATGGGCGTCAAGTCGAAAAAGCCTGGCAGCATACCTCACGGCGCGAAATCTGGACAAATGAGATGCGACAGGCCGCCAGAGAACGCGCAAAAGGATGTGGTGAAAATGGCATCAAGTATTAGGGTAATCCCGGCAACCATTCACCGTACCTCAGCACAAAGTAGCAATCGCTCTAATATTAGGCGAACAGCCGCATATGCCCGTGTTTCCACTGACAGCGAAGAACAGATGACCTCTTATGAAGCCCAAGTCGACTACTACACCAAATACATCAAAGAGCGCACCGACTGGGAGTTTGTTGGGATTTATACGGATGAAGGAATCAGCGCCGTCAACACAAAGAAACGTGATGGATTCAACAAGATGGTGGCTGATGCCTTGGCCGGAAAGATTGACCTGATTGTCACCAAGTCAGTCAGCCGATTTGCCAGAAACACCGTGGATAGCCTTTCAACGGTCCGAAAACTTAAAGAAAAAGGCGTTGAGGTATTCTTCGAGAAAGAGAACATTTATACCTTTGATGGCAAGGGCGAACTGCTTATCACGATCATGAGTTCCTTAGCCCAGGAGGAAAGCCGCTCAATCTCAGAAAACGTCACCTGGGGCCAACGCAAGCGGTTTGCCGATGGAAAAGTCAGCATGCCCTACAGTCGATTTCTTGGCTACGAAAAGGGAGAAAACGGCATTCCCAAGATTGTCGACAGTGAAGCGGAAATTGTCCGCAAGATATACCGCCTGTTTATGGAGGGCAAAACCTCCTCGGCGATTGCCAAACAACTCGCGGAAACTAGCATACCATCACCCGGTGGCAAGAAGCGCTGGCAGGTTGCCACCGTGGATTCGATTCTGACCAATGAAAAATACAAGGGCGATGCCTTGTTGCAAAAAGGATTCACGGTTGATTTTCTAACCAAACAGCGCAAGATCAATGAGGGTGAGGTTCCGCAGTATTATGTTCAGAATAGCCATCCAGCCATCATTGATCCTGATGAGTTTGATGCGGTCCAGGTTGAGATTGAGCGCCGAAAGAAGCTAGGCCGTCCTGCTGCCTGCCAAAGCCCACTTTCAACGAAGCTGGTTTGTGGAGATTGCGGAGGGTTTTACGGCTCGAAGGTCTGGGGTTCCAATACGAAGTACCGCCGTACAATCTGGCGATGCAATGAGAAATACAAAGGCGGCACCAAGTGCTCGACCCCTCATGTCACTGAAGAGGAAGTCCAACTAAAGTTCCTTGAAGCATTCAACTCCATTTTGGAGTATCGCGAAGAATTGATCGCTAATTGCATATTAGTTCAAAATAAACTATGTGACTGCTCTGCTATTGAAACTGAGATCGATGAGCTGCATCGGGAAATCGAAGTCGTCGCGGAGCTTTCTAGAAAGGCCATCTACGAGAATGCACATAATGCAATTGATCAAGATGACTGGAATGAGCGAAACATTGGTTATCTGGAAAGGCATCGGAAAGCTATGGAACGACTGACTGAGCTTGAAACTCTATTGCGTGAAAGGCAGTTTAAGAATCGAGTCATTGAAAGGTTCATCCAGGAAATTGAGACTGGAATAACCGCAATTGAAGAATTTGATGAACGCCTATGGATGGCTGCAATTGATAGGGTCAATGTTATGCCTGATGGGAAGCTTGTGTATTGCTTCAAGGACGGCACCGAGGCTATTTTTTAGACAAATGAAGAAGCTATTTTTCAGAAAGTAAAATGCGAAACAGCTCAGCCGGATATGGATAGTGTTGATTTGCTTCATCAAAAACTAAAAGTGTTTCAGCGTCGATTTGGGTTGCTTCGTATTCATGTCCTGAAATGACAAATGAAGGATCGGTTTCTCCGATATATCTTACTTTCACAGCGCCCTCCCTGATAACGTGATTAATCATCATATTATCAAGGAGGGCTTTAGCGTTAAAGGCGTAATCGTAAATTGGCTAGATTAATTAAAATTATGTGGATAAAATCGACAGCACCTGTTTGTATTCTTCCACATCTCCCAGGTGATCATAATATGTTCATGATACAGGGAGTTCTCGATCAGTTCGCGCAGCTCTTCAGATACGCCAGCTAGCTTAAATGCTAGATCCTTTTGCATCTCCAATTCATCAAAGAACGGATGGGCTTGGGCATTTTCGCTTGCCTGGTCGTAAGCTTTCCAGAACACTTGGTCATCGATCATTTCATTTTCCTCCAAAATTTTGTCGCCAGAACTGATTCTCATCGGAGGTGAAATTAGATGAATCAAAATAAAGTGAGGGTTTGTTAAGGCGTCCGAAAGGCATCATACACTATTTGGATTTTGTGAGGAAGCCTTAAAATTAATAATGTCATCGCAACTTAAAAGGTTAAAAAAGTATTACGGCAAAGAAAGACCGGCCATAATAGACCGGTCTTGTACTTCAACGAATCAAATAGAATTATTTTAAATTAATTACAATAGAAGGCTCATCACTAAAAACATTAGTACTGTATGTCAGCTTCAAACCTTCATCACCCTTTTTAACCTGAAATCCAACAATTCCTTCGACATTACCGCCGGGTTTTAATGTGACTGCTTGAATCTGGTTCTTTTCAACATCAACTATAGCGCGGAAGTCCTGGTCCTTAATTTGACCGTCTGATGTTTCCATTTTGAAATAAAATGGATTGACATCAATGTTATTATTACCCGCATTTTCTACCTTAACATATACATGAATAAATTCCATGCCATCATCAGGACGGTTATATTCGCTTCCCTTTGTAGTATCAATTTTTGTAACAATTAACTTGACACCGTCGGCTTCAGCCGTATCCCCGATATTAGCTTCCATTACAGCTGCAGGTTTTGTTGTTTCTTCTACGGTTGTAGTTTCAGCAGAAGCGGCTTTTTCGGTAACTATAGCTGCTGTTTCGTCTGCTTTTATTACTTTCTGCTCATCTTTTCCGCCAGCGATGTTGCCAATCGCAGAAAGCAAAACGATAACACCTACAATAATCATAATTGTGCCAAGGAATGGTCGTTTTAATTTTGCACCACACGATGGGCATTTGGATGCGCTTTTTGCGACATCTGCACCACAAGTTTTACATTTCTTCATTTTGTTTACAGCCATTTGAAAACCTCCTTTTGATGTTCGCATTGATTTTATCACAATTATTTATTTGATAACTTATACAATTGATATTTGACAATAAATGTACTTAAAAATAGACAATATATAAATGTAGTAGCAATAATTATAAACTTCATCAGGGTTCTACTTTCTCTTTTGAATCAATAATGTGAGATGTTTATACAATCAAGAGTTGATCATTTTCTTATGTGTTAAGACTATTCACACATATTTCGATGCATATATCCGACTGTTCAAAATTGCACACCCCCTCCAGAAAATGCACACCCCCCCTGAAAAAATGCACACCCCCTCGGCGAATTTATGCACACCCATTCAACTTTCAAACGATTTGAAATGCGCTGTAAGAGCTGAAGAGGTCAATTTCGCCGTTCAGAGCTGATTCGCACCCCCTAAAAACTAAAACAAGCGACCCCCGAAAAACCGGGAATCGCCTGGTATCAGGCCTTTTCAGGGCAAAATAAAACCACCAACCGATAAAATACTTTTTATCAATTGATGGTATTCATTTTGGTGGAGGCGAGGGGAGTCGAACCCCTGTCCGAAACCCTATCCTCTGGAGCATCTCCGGGTGCAGTCAATGTATGGAGTATTCCCCTCTGGTATCGCCCATTGACAGGCTCAACCGTCCGGTAGCTTCATAGCTACGTATCCGCTGCAAAGCTTAGGCGAATCCGTTGTCTCATTTAACCTGCCGATGAGTAAGGTCTGCTATCTGACGCCAGGGACCCATCCAGCAGATCGGATGGCCTGACGGTAGAGCGATTAGGCTGCTACGAGTTGTGGTTTGTTAGCAATTATGCTTTTCCTCGTTTTTTTGAGAGGCCGACGAGGATCCTCTACCCGCTTCCCCAGTCTCAACGACCCCGTCGAAACCAGTACGCCCCCGTGTTACCGGGTCGGCACCAGGCTGAGATGAATAGCCTGGACCAGCAAATTGATTTTATCACGAAAGGAACAAATGTTCAAGAGGCCGTAGGAGCGGTGCTCCAGAGGGTTCCTGTGGGGCGGGTGGAACTACAAACAATCGCTACCAAGGCCCTAAACATCGCGTCCTTCCATGAACCAGCGGCCGCGGTCGTTGAACAGATAAACCTCACGGCCGAGAATCCGGCAGGTGTAGCGCAGGCCAGAGCCGCCCGCCTTGAGCGCGACAGCAGGACGTACGTCAAGCACCCGGTCGATCATGAAACGCCGGCCATCCTCCCATGTCAACGACTGTGGCCGGCTCTGCCCCTCCTCATCGATTTCCACCACGACCTTGACCGTCACTCGTCGTGCCATCAACATCCCTACTTCCCAAATAAGATAAAACAAACATTTGTTCTTTTAGTATAAACGGGTTGAGACTTCTCGGCAAGGCTTGGTTTGAAGCTCTGATGACGGCTTGGGCTCGGGAACGTGGGCGTGGGGACATGGGAGCGTGGAGCGAACCTGGCACTCTTGCCGGCAACTGGATCCGGCACGGCTGCGAACCTGGCACTCTTGCCGGCAACTGGATCCGATACCGAAACCGGAAAGTAGAATCCAAAATCCTTGGAAATGACTGCGGCAGTTATGTCTTCAGTCCGACATATTTCCAGCTTCATAAACAGTGCCTGACACGGCTTTTAAAGCTGTGCCAGGCACTGAATCAAGAACCTGAGAATGGATATACCTGAAAAGCACTGCGACTGTAATCCTTCAGGCTGCGTACTGCTGCACCTTGTGAAACATAAACCTGGCACTCTTGCCGGCAGCTGGATCCGGCACGATCGTGAACCTGGCACTCTTGCCGGCAACTGGATCCGGTACGATCGCACGACACGCTCGTATTATCAGATTTTCTCGCTGCCCCAATATAAAAGGTGCCTGAACTCAGACACCTTTTATCGAATTGAATTGTCGTCAGGCCGTCCTGACATCAGCGCTTGCAATGCATCTGATGTATCACGAGATCAACCTATCTTTGTCGTTAAACCGCCTCGTCTGCCGCTGCTACGAGCTTGAAGCCCAAGGTGTTCTGGACATAGTTAATCGCCCACTGATGGTTGTCTGCATTGAAGGAGGCGACGCAGTCAGGGCAAAGGCGGAACTGGACGGCCAGGCCGTGGTTGGCGGCGTGGTTATAAAGGCCTATGGCATTTTGCATGACGCAGATGTCGGTCACGACCCCGCACAATTCGATCACATCGTATTCTCGGACGAGCCAGTCGATGTCGGTGGCCTCCAGCATATAGGAGGTCTTGGTCAGGGTTTCGAGTCCGAGCTGAGCCAGGCCGCCATAGAGGGCCCAGCCGGGGGTCCCTTCTTCACAGTGGATCTGGAAGGCGGCCGCTTCCGGATGACCCTTTGTCCAGTCCTGGGAGGTATGGGTGTCCTGGGTGCAGATGACATCGCCACCTGCATCCTGGTACGCTGCGATCCGGTTCAGGATCGCGGGCTCGATCAGTTGGGCGGGACGGCCAGCGGTGAGCTTGCCGTCGTCAGCGACAAAATCATATTGGTAATCGATGACCAGAAGCAGTTTTTTCATCAGGCGTGCCTCCTCTAAACTGTCTAGCGGTCTGTTCTGGCATCAGGTAGTGGCCTGAAGTCTGCCACCTGCTGTCTATGGGGCCGCATCTGTGAACTGGTTATGCTGGCAAGGGTTGGAGCGATCGTTATGATGATCGTTCAGCCAAGATCTTTCAAATAGCGCTTCAAGGCATCCTGCCAGCTGGGCAGGCGGGCAAATCCGGCTGCGTCGAGGCTCGCCTTGGACAGGCGGGAATTTTTCGGGCGCTCGGCCTTGACCGGATACTGGTCAGAGGTCACGGGGTGGACCTGGCAGTTGAGACCCGCTTCCTGCATGATCGCGGCGGCGAAATCATACCAGCTGCAATAGCCTTCGTTGGAAGCATGGTAGGTACCGTATTTGTCCGTCTGGAGCATATCGCAGAGCAGGATGGCGAGGTCGGCTGTGTAGGTCGGTGAGCCGATCTGGTCGGCGACGACGTTGAGGTCGGTCTTTTCCTTGCCCAGGCGCAGCATGGTCTTGACGAAATTATGGCCATTGACGCCGAAGACCCAGGAAATGCGCACGATGAAATGATGGTCTACCCGTTCGCGGACCTTGTCTTCACCGAGGGCCTTCGTCAGGCCATAGTAGCTGGTCGCGCCGCGCGGGGCGTCAATTTCAAACGGCTGCTCGCCTTGTCCATCGAAGACGT
>Ga0228536_1001249_pt1 | contig 26931 bp, 21 predicted proteins | sample SJ1Smetagenome_FD_168611 | JGI IMG/M metagenome (GOLD analysis project Ga0228536, IMG submission 168611) | Enriched culture of PCE-dechlorinating microbial communities from Ithaca, New York, USA - SJ1.S | ecosystem: Engineered > Modeled > Simulated communities (microbial... > Unclassified...
ATCATATCTTTATATCAGTAGTCAATTATTTTTTTTAGTTCTTTTAAATCTCGTTAATTGCAAGAAAATTTAAAATTTTATTTACATAATATTTGACAAACCACAATATGTTTTTTTATAATAGAAATAAGAAAGGGTGATTTTATGGAAACAATCGAACAAAATAATATAATAGATGAATTACAAGCTTTATCTAGTGAAGTGTCTATACGTCATAAAAGCATATTAGATATAATGACAAAGCTAGATGAATATAATGCAAGAATTAATAGAGCCGTTGTAAAATCTGTTACAAATTGTGGATGTATTGAGATATCAGCTAAAAAACAAGATTTTGATTCTGATACATTAGAAGAGCTAGCACAAAAATTAGATACTCATGTCAGAGGAAATATATGTAACGTGTGCAAAGAAAAATTAGAAGAAGAAATTGGATCGTATGTATTTTTCTTGAGTTCTTTAGCTGAAACACTTGGTTTTAATCTTTCTGATACGATTAAAAAAGAATTAGAAAGAGATAGAATACTAGGTATATATACAATGAAATAAATAGTGGGGGTAACCCCACTATTTAAAAAAATCATTCAGCACATCTTTTAATGATTTTCTCTTTATTATATTTAGGCTGCTAAACTTAGTATGCAATCGCACTTCATCTGCTATATAAGCTTTTTTTATGCCCATTCTCTCCGCCTCTCTAAGTCTAGGCTCTAAGGATGGTATTTTTTTTAGTTCTCCTGTTAGGCCCACATCAGCTAGAAAAACTGTATCTGTGTTAATTGTGATATCGTAGCATGAAGAAGCTATGCTAATAATTGTTGCTAAATTTGAAGCTTGGTCTTTTAATTTTATACCTCCTGTTGTCTTTATTACGACATTTTTATCGTATAAATTTATTGCTCCTCGCTGTTCTAGTATTGATATCAAAGTGTTTAAATGATCTCTTTTTAAAGTATCACTTATTCTAGATGGATATGGAGTAAATGAGTGAGATACCAAAGACTCAATTTCCAAAATAATAGGCCTTGTACCTTCCTTCACAACAGTCAGCGCACTGCCAGATACATTGTCATTCTCGCTTCTTTTTGTCATGAAAAACTCGCTTGGATTATCAATTGATATCATGCCCTTTTCTGTCATGCTAAAAAACCCAATTTCTCCTGTCGATCCATATCTGTTTTTTGTTGAAATCAAACTCCTTAATTCTTCTCCAGACTCTCCTTCTATCATTAAAACACAATCAACCAAGTGCTCAAGTGCTCTTACTCCTGCTAATTCATCTTCTTTGGTCATCTGCCCTACAATAAAAACCACTCGTGGGTTATTGCTTTCTTTTGCCAACTTCACTAATTCATAAGCACACCCCATCGTTTGAGTAGGTGAACCAGCTCTTGAAGGTAGTGCATCTTCTGTAGTGAACGTCTGAATGCTGTCGACAATCACAAATTGAGCATCTAAATTGTTGACAGTTTCTACTACTTTATCAAGGCGATTATCCGAAAGTACAAATAAATTTTCATTTATATTTTCTAAAATCCTCAATGCCCTAGATTTTATTTGAGAACTCGATTCTTCTCCAGAAGCATATAAGACTTTTAACCCTTGTGATGCTAATATATTTGCTACTTGCAATAATAGAGTTGATTTTCCTGCACCAGGCTTTGCGGTGAGTATAGTCACTGAATCTCTGACTATCCCACCGCCCATTACTCTATCAAATTCGCTTATATTGGTCTTTATTCTTTCACTATTTGTAGCATCGACATCAATGAGTTTTGTCGGTATACTTTCAAGCTTGTGCTTGCCATCTTTCAAGACTTCTGTTTGAACAATTTCCATAGTTCCAAACTCATTGCACTGTGGGCATTTGCCTAAAAACCCTACCATTTCATAACCGCAGCTCTTACATCTATACACATTCGATCTTTTAGGCACTTAACTTTCCTCCAAATTATTGTTTTAATGCTGTCTTTTTGAAAACTAAATTCTCACCATCATAATCTATTTCGACTTCATCATCTATATGAATATTGCCTTTTAATATTTCTTCAGCGAGTCTGTCTTCTATCATTTTTCTTATAGTTCTTTCAAGTGGTCTAGCTCCAAATACAGAATCAAAGCCTTGTTCTGCAATGTATTTCTTCGTATCTTCTGATATTTTTACCTTCACACCTAATTTCCCTAATCGTTCTTCAAGTTCTTTAACCATTAAATCGACTATTTCAAAAATTTGTTCTTCTTCAAGCCCGTGGAAAACAATTACTTCATCTATTCTGTTTAAAAATTCTGGTCTAAATGTTCGTTTTAACTCCTCAGTTATTATTTCTTTCATCTTTTCATATTCTTTTTTATCTGATTCTTCTCCAGTTGAAAAGCCAAGAATATTTTGTTTCTTAATAGACGTTGCACCTACATTAGACGTAATGATGATGACAGTGTTTTTAAAATCTACTGTTCTCCCTTTAGAGTCAGTAAGTCTTCCTTCATCAAGAATTTGTAAAAGCATATTAAATACATCTGGGTGAGCTTTTTCAATCTCATCAAACAAAACCACTGAATAAGGTTTTCTTCTAACGGCTTCAGTAAGTTGGCCTCCTTCTTCGTATCCTACATATCCAGGAGGAGAACCAACAAGTCTTGAAACTGAGTGCTTTTCCATATATTCACTCATATCTATCCTTATCATAGCGTCTTCGTCACCAAACAGTGCTTTCGCTAAAGCTTTTGCTAGATAAGTTTTTCCCACGCCTGTAGGCCCAACAAATATGAAACTACCAATTGGTTTGTTAGGATCTTTTAACCCCACTCTAGCTCTTCTCACTGCTCTTGAAACAGCTTCTACTGCTTGGTCTTGTCCTACTACTTTCTTGTGAAGTTCTTTTTCTAAGTTTAACAATCTTTCACTTTCCTCAGTAGTCATATTTGTTACTGGAACTCCTGTCCATTGGGATACAATCGCTGCTATCTCATTATATCCAACAACCAAATTGGTTTCGTGTCTCTTTTTCTCCCATTGAATTTTCTTACTTTCCATTTCTTCTTTTATCGACTTTTCTTCGTCTCTTATCCTTGCAGCCTTTTCAAAATTCTGAGTATTGATAGCTTCTTCTTTCTCATGTTGTAATTCTTCAAGCCTATCTTCCAATGTTTTTAGTTCCAATGGAGCAACATAGTTATTGACTCTTAATTTAGATGCTGCCTCGTCAATCAAGTCAATAGCTTTATCAGGTAAAAATCTGTCTGTAATATATCTATGAGATAGTTCTGCTGCTGCTTTAATAGCCTCATCGGTAATTTTTACACCGTGATGAGCTTCGTATCTATCTCTTAATCCCTGAAGTATTTTTATCGTATCTTCTACGCTTGGTTCTTCTACCATAATAGGTTGTAATCTTCTTTCAAGTGCTGAATCTTTCTCAATATATTTCCTATATTCATCAATTGTTGTAGCACCAATTATTTGAAGTTCCCCTCTCGCAAGAGTTGGCTTTAATATATTTGATGCATCAATTGCTCCTTCAGCAGCTCCTGCTCCGACAATTGTATGAAGTTCGTCTATAAATAGAATCACATCTCCAGCTTCTTTTAACTCTTTCATGACAGCTTTTAGCCTTTCCTCAAATTCCCCTCTGTATTTTGCCCCAGCAATTAGTCCGGGTAAATCTAAAGTCAATATCCTCTTATCTTTTATCACATCTGGTACATTTCCCTCAACTATCTTTTGAGCTAAACCTTCAATTATTGCAGTCTTCCCAACTCCAGGTTCACCTATTAGTACAGGATTGTTTTTAGTTCTTCTGCTTAAAACTTGAATTACTCTTTCTATTTCCTTAGACCTGCCTATTACAGGGTCTATTTCGCCGTTTTCTGCCATCTTATTTAAGTCAACGGTGTATTTTTCAAGATTTGGTGTTTCTTTCTCTTCTTCAGTACCTTTATTGTAATTAGCAGGATCTGTTATCTTCGCCACGATCCTTTGAGCTAACTTTTGGGGTTCTACACCTAGTCTTTTCAAAATAGTGGTTGCTATCCCTTCGCCTTCAACTATTAAAGCTAGTAATATATGCTCAGTCCCAACATAATTATGTCCTAAATTTCTAGCTTCTTGAAAAGACAGTTCAAATACTCGCTTTGTCCTTGGTGTATAGCCTAAAACTTCTGAGCCTTCTTCTCCCATTCCTACTATTGTGTATACTTCAGTTCTAATTTTATCTAAAGTAACCCCAAATTCTTTTAAAGTGCTAGCAGCAAGACCTTGGTCTTCTGCCATTAATCCTAACAATAAATGCTCAGTACCTATATAATTATGATTAAATTTCTTAGCTTCTTCTTGTGCTAATAATATCGCTTTTTGTGCACTTTCAGTAAATCTACCATTCATTCCCATATGAGAACCTCCTCATTTAAAATATTCTCTTATAATATTAGCTCTTAATACATCTCTTTGTGTTCTATCCATAGCTTTATTTGATCTATATTGAATATTGCCTGGTTTTATATCTAGCATTAATTCGATTAGATTTTTATATCCTTCACCTTCAATCAATCCAAGATCTGCTCCAAGTTTTACAATGGATATTTGTTCCATTGCCTCATTAGATGTGATCATTCTTGCATTTTGTAGAATTCCAATTGCTCTATAAACTTTATCTTCAAGCTCAATTTTTCTATTTTCAAATATGAAATTTCTAGTGTTTTGTTCTCTATTTCTTATCTCTGTCGTTATTTCATCTATTTTTTTAATTATCTCCGTCTCTGTTTCCCCTAATGTCAATTGATTTGATACTTGATATAAGTGCCCTACAGCTTCTGTTCCTTCCCCATATATTCCTCTTATGGTTAAGCCAATTCTCTTTAAAGCATCCATTAGCCCCATGATATATCCTGTCATAGTCATTGCTGGCAAGTGAAGCATGACAGATGCTCTTAATCCAGTTCCTACATTTGTAGGACAAGATGTTAAATATCCATATTCAGGATGAAATGCATAGTCTAATTTTGACTCCAGACTATCATCTATTTGTTCGCATTCTTCCCATGCCTCATTAAGCCTTAACCCCGGAAACAGTGTTTGCAATCTCAGATGATCTTCTTCATTGATCATTATTGTAGCTTTTTCATCATCTCTAAGATAAAAAGCACTCTTACCTGTTTGTTCAACCAACCCCGGGCTGATTAAATGATTTTCCATAAATCTCATTCTTTCCCGAACTTCTAATTGCTCAAGACTATAAAATTTATAATCCCCATCTGGAAAAATTTCTTCTACAGCTTCTTGTATTTTCTTTAGAGTATTTTCTGCCTCTTCTTTAGAAGAATATATTGGGAAAGTATCATTTTTTAAATTTCTAGCAAGTCTTATCCTTGAACTTATAACTACAGGATCTTTCTCGTTATCTTTAATCCATTTTGTCATCTTTATCACTCCTGTTAGCAAGCTCCAATTTATTCTTTAATTCTTTTATTTCATCTCTCAAAAGAGCCGCTTTTTCATACTCTTCATTTTTTACAGCCCTGTCAAGTTCAGCTGTAAGTTTTTCTATGTCCATTTCCATTTTTAATAATGGATATGCTCTTTTTGGCATTTTCCCATTGTGTTTAGTATGCCCATGTATACCCTTAATTATATTTTTTAAATCATCACCAAATGCATCATAACATTCTGAGCATCCAAGTTTACCAGTAGATCTAAATTTTTCATAACTTAAGCCGCAGTTAGGGCATGTTACATCAGAATTTGAGTAGATGCTACTAAATAATTTATGAAGAGGAAATTTATTGATTAAATCCTCTTTATATCCAGCAGCGCAAATCTCACACAGATGGTGCTCTGTAACTACTCCATTTATTACAGATTTATAGTGTATTTTGGCTTCTCTCTTATTACATGATTCGCAAATCATATTATCCCTCTATTCTACAAGTATTAGTATTATATTTTTCAATATATTAGCTCTTAGCCTGTTTCTATCCTCTATCTCAGTTCCGAAAGCTCTATCACTTATGGCAGCTTTGATTATATTCGCTTCTTTTTTTGAAACAAGCCCTTCTTCATAAAATGTTTCAATTATGTCAATTGCTTTGGCTTCTGTTATCGAATCCCCTATCAAATCATTTATTATATGCTCAAAGTCAAAGCCATTGTTCTCATTTAAATCAACCTTTACTATTTTTATATACCCACCGCCACCTCTTTTACTCTCTATATAGTAACCTTTATACGGAGTAAATCTAGTGCTCAATACGTAATTAATTTGAGATGGGGCGCAATCAAAATAGTTTGCTAACTCATTTCTTTGAATTTCCACAACGCCATTCATCTCATCTATTAAATTTTTTATAAATTCTTCTATAAGATTACTTAAACCAGCCATGGTATTCACCTCCTGACTTTGACTATCTTTGTCTTTTAAGACTAAAAATTAAGCCTTTCGGCTTAATTAATATTCTCTAACTTTATTGTAATCTGAATCAGCTTTAAGCATTGAAACTTTTAACCTCTTGTTTACATATGCACTGTCATATGTAGTATCAACTATTTGCCACTTTCCATCTAGATAAACTTCATTCCAAGCATGATAATTTTTTAAATCATTTTTATAGCCTTTTACAAGTTTGCAAGGAATGCCTTCAGATCTTAAAATGCCTGCAAATAGAGCTGAATAATCATAGCATATTCCCTTTTTATCCTTGATGATCGTATTTAAATTAGGAACATAATCATCAGGTAAATTTTTAATCTTTAATTTATCATATTTTATATTGCTAACTATATAATCATAAACTGCTTTCACTTTTTCTTCATCAGTGTTTTTATCTTTTATTATATCTTTAGCTAAAGCTAGAAGTTCTTCATTGTTTTCCCAAAGAACAGGTTGTGAAGAGGATAGGTATACATCTTGTGGCTCTTCGGAAATATTTAAGTATTTTTTGTCAACAACGCTGTATCTATTCCCCTCAATATTTCTTAATAGTTTAACTTCATAAGTTCCTTTACCAAATTGAATTGGCAGGTATTCAACGTCATTTCCTATGCTATAGTAATATTTGTTATTACCATACTGAACCATCAATCTCATGCCTTTTCCATATTCAGTAGATTCGACTTTTATTCGATTTTCTAAAACCGTTAAGCTAAAATCAGAACTCGCTGAAACCACCCCATGAAAATTGAACATAATGAGTAGGCACAAAAATAAACAAACGAGTTTTTTTGACACAGTAAACTCTCCTTTCGGTAGCTGGCTGCCTTTTGAGGCCCTATAGCTTTGCGTCCCTATCTTTCAATAGGTTTGCCTTTATCGTTTGACAGTTTACAAAACAAAAACCCTTTTGTAATTGTCACTGTAATTATACCACATAATCTCAAATTAAATCAATTATTTTTATTGAGCCCAATATAACAAAAAAGGTGGAAATTCCACCTTTAATGATTTTCTTTTTCTTTTTTTGCCTTCTCAATTATTTTTTCTGCTATCATAGGAGGTACTTCTTCATATCTTACAAATTCCATTGTGAAACTTCCTCTCGCTTGAGTCATAGCTCTTAAATCAATGGCGTATTCGAACATTTCAGCATGAGGTGCTTCGGCAACTATTTTTTGGCTTCCATCAGGTAACTGTTCCATTCCCAAAATCCTGCCTCTTCTCTTGTTCATATCCCCCATTACATCTCCCATGTATTCTTCTGGGATTACTATTTCTACTCTAACTATAGGTTCTAGCAGCACAGGTTTTGCAGCTTCCATGCCTTTCTTAAACGCTAATGAAGCAGCTATTTTAAATGCCATTTCATTCGAGTCAACTTCATGATAAGATCCATCAAACAATACAGCTTTGACATTTACCACTGGATAGCCAGCTAATACTCCATGTTCCAATGACTCTCTAATTCCCTTTTCAACAGCTGGCCAGAAGTTCCTTGGCACAGAGCCCCCAAATATCTCTTCAGCAAAGACAAATTCTTCTTCACATGGTTCAAACCTGATGTGAACATCACCATATTGCCCAGCTCCGCCAGATTGCTTTTTATGTTTGCCTTGAACTGATGCTGTTCCTTTTATAGTTTCTCTATAAGCAATTTTAGGGCTAGTTAATACGACATCTACTCCAAAATTTTGTTTTAATTTATCCACTATAACAGCTAATTGAACGTTCCCTTGTCCGCCTATTAATAATTGTTTAGTTTCAGAATTTCTCTGTATGACAAATGTAGGATCTTCTTCCATTAATTTTGCTAATGAAGCTGAAATTTTTTCTTCATCACCTTTGTTTTTAGGCTCTATTGCCATAAAAAGTGTTGGTTGAGGATAACTTATTGTTTCGTAAACTATAGGATTATTTTTATCGCATAGTGTGTCCCCTGTTTGAGTATAATTTAATTTTGAAGTTGCTCCTATATCACCTGCTAAAATTTCGGTTGCTTCAATCTGGTTTTTCCCTCTTAAAAAGAATAAACCACCTAGTTTTTCGCTTTTCTCTTTTGTGGAGTTAAATACTTCGGTCTCTTTTGTGATCTTTCCTGATAACACTTTAAAAATCGAGATTTTCCCAACAAATGGGTCTGCAATGGTCTTGAAAACAACAGCAGAGAAAGGTTCATTTACATCAATCTTTCTTACGATCTCCTTGTCGTTCCATTTACCTGTTACACTTTCTAAATCTGCTGGAGAAGGCATGTATTTTATAATTAAATCCATTAAATAGTCTGCTCCTATTGTCTTTTCGGCAGATCCTAATATAAGTGGTACCAAATCTGTTGATTTAACAGCTAACTTTATTCCTTTCTCTATTTCTTCTGGTGTGAAATCGCCACCATCAAAATATTTTTCCATTAAAGCTTCATCTGTCTCAGCTATTATCTCTTTTATTTTTTCTTTAATTTCTTCTATTCTTTGCATTTGATCATCTGTCAGTTCTACTTCTTTTCTAGTTTTGCCAGAGTATTCATATGCTTTCTCATCAACTACACTGACAAATCCTTTGAAGTTTTCAGCTTCACCAATTGGAAATGCAAAAGGAACAATTTTCCCTCCAAATGTTGATTGTAAATCTTCAACTAATTTGTCAAAATTGATATTTTCTTTATCCATCTTATTTACAAAAATCATCCTAGGAGTCTTGTATTTTTCAACATTCTTCCATGCTTTCTCAGTACCTACTTCTATCCCAGATGATGCATCTACTAGTAATACAGAGCTTTCAGATGCTCTCTTTGCCCCGTACATCTCGCCTATAAAGTCAAAATACCCTGGTGTGTCGAGTACATTTATTTTTATATTATTCCACTCAACTGGAATTACAGAAGTAGCTATTGATACTTTTCTAGCTATTTCTTGTTTATCAAAATCTGACATTGTGTTTCCTTCTGTTACTTTCCCTTGTCTAGTTGTGACCCCTGCTTGAAATAGGAGAGCTTCAGTCAATGTTGTCTTACCATTGCTACTGTGTCCCAATAAAGATACATTTCTAATCCTGTCTGTTGAATACGATTTCAACATGCATTCCCCCTAACTAGAATTTTATTTAAAAGTAAACTACTTTTTAAATCAAACACAAATCAAATAATTCCATGCTTTTAAATTATAACATGAATTTTCTAATTAATCAAAATATAATTTTATGAGTTTTCTAAAAATTATGCATATGAAATCATTTTGAAATATTCCTTATATCTGCCCATATATGGTCTTTAGTTACGTCTAATACCGCAAAAGTCTTTTTATAATCGCTTCCTCTTGGAAATGTTGGGCTGCCAGGATTTAAAAACAAAATATCTTCTATTCTATCAATTGAGGCGATGTGTGTATGCCCAAAAAACACTGAGTCAGCATCTTCTTTTTTAGCTAAAACCATAAGCTGCTTTAAATCTAATTTAACATTTTCCCTATGTCCATGTACTAGTATCATCCTATGCCCTAGCATTTCTACAACTATTTTGTCAGGGTAACTAGTGTAAAAATCTCCATTGCCTCGCACGATATATTTTTCTCTAATATTTAATCTATTTGCAATTTCTTCACCATCTTCTACGTTGTCCCCAAGAAAAAACAATACATCGAATTTCTCATTTTCTATTGTTTTAATCAATGGTGATATTCTCCTATGCGTATCACTTACTAGAAGTATTTTCATCTTTCTCACCCAATAATCGAATTAGAATTTCTCTTAAGTTTTCAATGGCTTTTCTTCTGTGGCTTATTTCATTTTTCTGTTTACTACCTAATTCTGCAAATGTCCTGTCAAATCCATCTGGTTGAAATATAGGATCATATCCAAACCCATTCTCTCCTCTTATTGTAGTCAACACCTTACCATAGCACCTTCCCGATGCGATATACTCTTTTTTATCCTCTGTGATTAAGCAAATAACAGTTTCGAAATAAGCTCTGCTTTCCTCTCCTTCTAAATTTTTCAGAAGTAACTCTACATTTTTCTTGTCATTGCCGTCTTCGCCCGCATACCTAGATGAATATACTCCTGGCTTGCCATCTAGTTTTTCTACAAATAATCCTGTATCATCAGCCACCACTAAATAGTCAGTGTACTTCGCTATTTCCCTCGCTTTTTTTAGGCTGTTATCTACTAAGGTTTTCCCATCTTCTATTACTTTTAAATCTTCTAATCCTATCTGATCTTTGGATAAAATCTCTATTGGCAAATCACTTAAAATATCTTTAATTTCATTAATTTTGTTCTTGTTATCTGTTGCCAGTACCAATTTTCTCATTATTTATCACCTATATATTTATTTATATCTCCAAATATATTCTTTTCCAGCTCAATGATTTCATTGTTGCCTTTTGTAGCTAAATCTAAAAGCTCATTTAACTCATTTCTGGAAAAAGACTTGTTTTCTCCAGTTCCCTGTATTTCAACAAATTCACATTTACCTGTCATAACCACATTCATGTCGACTAGTGCTTTAAAGTCTTCTTCATAGCATAAATCCAGAACTGGTCCGCTTTCAATTATCCCTACGCTTACAGCTGCTAAATAGTCTTTTACAGGGAACTTTTCTTCCTTATTTTTAAACTGCTTATTCAGTGCATCTACCATGGCGATGTAAGCTCCTGTTATTGAAGCTGTCCTCGTTCCACCATCGGCCTGTATAACATCGCAATCTATCCAAACTGTTCTTTCTCCAAGTTTTTTTAAATCCACTACATTTCTTAAAGATCTGCCTATGAGCCTTTGTATTTCTTGATTTCTGCCATCAATTTTCCCTTTTACTGAATCTCTTACTTTTCTTACCGCTGTACTAGCAGGTATCATAGAATATTCACTTGTTATCCACCCCATGCCACTGTTTTTTAAGAATATGGGCACTTTATCTTCGATCATCGCAGTACAAATTACTTTTGTATTTCCGACTTCAATCAAAACAGATCCAAAGGGGTGCATTAAGTAGTCTCGAGTTATATTTATCTTTCTCATTTCATCATAATTTCTATTATCAATTCTCAATTTTATCTCTCCTCAATATTTAAATAATATCATATGAAAAAAACCTCCAATAAGGAGATTTATTTTTTAGTTACATTAAAGTATCCACCTCTTATAGGGCTTATGTTATTTACTGTTAAAAATGCATCTTTATCGATATTTTCAACGATTTCTCTTAGCTTTCTTAAATCTTTTCTGTTTAGTACAACATTAAATATTTCTCTGCTCCCCTTTAATCCTTCTCCTACAAGAACTGTCACTCCAAATCCATTAGCTCTTAATGCTTCTAGAAGTTCGTCTTTAGTATTTTCTCCAGGAATAATCTGTGCAGAGAGATTTCCTAATGCTATTTTGTTTTCTATTGTTATACCTACATAATTTCCCGCAGCGAATCCAAGGCAGTATGCAAGTAAATTTAAAGGGTTGTCTAGACTGTTTACTACTTTCCCTAGCACTGTTACATATACACCAACCTCGAAAAATCCAATAGCTGCAGCTTGTATTTTTCTACCCTGAACAACCATCAAAGTTCTCACTGTAGATAGAGAAACATCTAGTACTCTGGCAAAAAAAATGAGTGCATATCCCAAAAAAGCTCCCAATGTATAAATCTCCTTTCAATTAATAAAGGGAAGGTATCCCTTCCCTTATTTTAATACTGATTCATATATTGTTCAACCCCATTTACAATACCCTGTACAACTTTTTGTTGAAATGAGTCTTGAATTAGTTTTTGGGCATCATCTGGATTAGTTAAAAATGCAGTTTCTATCAATACTGCAGGCATATTAGTCAATCTCAGCACTACCAAGTCTGATCTTTTCTTTATACCTCTTGAATTTATACCTGTCGAGCTTACAATTGAGTCATGAATAGATTTTGCAAAAGGATATTGGTCTACTGTTTTATAGCTGCTTTCTGTTGCAGGACAATAAAGTAATTCTAGCCCATTTACTGAATTTAAAAGGGTTGAATTGCAGTGTATGCTTATAAATAGATCAGCTTTTACGTTGTTAGCAATCTTTGGCCTTTCATATAAATCCACATAGGTATCAGTGTTTCTAGTCATGATAACATTGTATCCTTTTTGTCTTAGGGCATTTTCTAGTTTTAGAGCTATAGATAAATTGACATCCTTTTCTTTAAATCCTAAAATCGATAAAGCTCCCGGATCTTTCCCACCATGCCCAGCATCAATGACTATTGTCTTGCCTGATGGATTTGTTGGAATAGTGTTCTCAGATTTTACATTGATTTTAAAGAAAGAATTATTTAGATCTACATCGTAATTTATCTTTTTATTTAGATTCATCGTTATGATGGTCGTGTTTGATGTCTTCTCAATTTCTATAGTGCTTATAAAATTGTCGTTGATGTTGTATGATCCAATGGGTAGGTCTAATAGTCCATTGTCAAATGACAATATCAACTGGTTATTTGGTTCGACATAATCTGTTATGACAGAATTTATATCCATTGAAGGTATAGAAAAATCGAATGATGAAGTGTAAGTATTGTAATTAATATAATTAAAAAGTGTATTTTCTGGCACTAAATAAAGCTCATCGTCTTTAAAAACTATATTTACCTTTGGACTTACACCTGAGTTTATATCTAGTACAACTCTTACTATCTTATCATTAGGGTCATAATTTGCATCAGGAGTGAATTGCGAAACCCTAACTGAATTGATAAATCCCAATTTATAATCAAAAGTTTGATATAAATTACCTAGTAATGTTGCATCTTTTAAATCCAAAATGTACCTTGTAGGGTTATCCAATATAAAGCTCTTATAATCATTCCCTTTTACCCCTTTTAACACAACAGCTTTTTTACCATCTACATAGCCTAAACTTATATTAGATATGTTATTTATGGTAGGTGTTGGTTTTTTGGGCTCAAACGAAATAATCAGTGTTTTCCCATCTGATGTAGTGTTAAAAATTTCTTTACCTTCATCCTTCATTACTATATTTAAGCTTACTTTATAGGGATTTGGAGGAAGTGATGATTGGCGAGAATATATTTTTTGAATAAATGTCCCCCCAACTTCGCTTTCAAATGTAGTCTGGCCATTTCCAGCAATATTCAATTTAGTGTTGATAAACTCAATATCATATTTCTTATTTATAGAATCATAAGATACTTCATATTCTAATTTCTGATCACTGTCAATAGCAATCTGATGATTTCCATTCGAGTCATAAATTGTCCTAATATCTGTTATATTGGTTACGGTTGATGTGTTTATTTGAGCAGTATAATTTTTCGAATCCCATAAGACTTCGTATCCCAATACTTCTGAAATAAATCTAACTGGTACCATAGTTCTTGCATCAAGTTTGCCATTGTCATTATATGTAACTAATTTAGGTATGGAGTTTTTGTCTAGAATCCTTTCCACTCCATTTACTAGCACTTTATTGCTATCTACAGTTAAAATAACTACTGTTGGTCCATTTACTACGGTAACTGTCTTAGTCTTATCTTCCCAGCCAACTACTGCGCCGAAGTTCTCTGCTACAAATCTTATTGGCACTAAAGTCCTATCACCTAAAATAAAAGATGGGATCTTAGAATCTAGTCTATTGCCATCTAAAAGCACAGAAACCTGCCTTACTTTTAAGTTGTTTCCGTCAATTCCAACGTTAAAAAACTCAGTCGCGTATGCACTTTTATTAAAAACTAATAAAAACATAATCAGAAATAAAAATATATGTCTTTTCTTCATGTCGATGCTCCTTCCATTTCTTAACCAAATAGCTAACCACTTTCTTTAGTTTATATATATCACTTTAATATATGGCTTTCAAGCAATCTAGCAATTTGTAATGATATTGTAACATCATTTTATCTTTTTAAGAGCTTTGTAAAGTTCATCGCTTTTTGGCGAATCTATTGGTTTTTCTAAACCTCCTTTTACAGATACTACCCCTTCTTTAACTATCTCCCCAATAGATGTTGCTATTATATTCTCTTTCTCTAATGAAAGGACCACTTCATCTAATTTTTCTTTTGGCACTATCATAATCATACTTCCACTTGATATCAGCTTAAATGGGTTTATTCCAAAAAATTCGCATATTTTTTTAGTTACTTCTAAAACAGGAATTTTTTCTTCATAAATTCTAATACCTTTTCCTATCGCATTTGAAGCTTCCCATATAGCTCCATATAAGCCTCCTTCAGTTATGTCATGCATATACAATGCTCCATTTTCTATTCCTACTTTCCCTTCTTTAACGACAGATATGTTATTTATGATCTGTTTAGATAGTTCTATTTCATCTTTTGTCAAAATGCTAAAAGCTTTCTCTCCTAGCTCGTTTACCAATATATTTGTTCCTTCTAATCCCAGCCATTTAGTGACAATCAATTTGTCACCTACCTTAATGTTCTCATAATTAGGCAAATATTCTTTTTTTATCCTAGCTAAAACTGTTGAGTTTATAATTACTCTGTTTACAGCATCTGTTATTTCTGTATGTCCTCCAATGATTTCTACTTTTTCATCTTTTGCAGCCTCGGCTATTTCTTTCATTATTGAGTCTATTTCTTCTTTTGTAATTTCAGCAGGGCATAAAAGCGTTATCAATAAAGCTACTGGGTCAGCTCCCTTTGTAGCTGCATCATTTAAAGTTACGTATACAGCGAGTTTGCCGATGTTTTTAGTAGCTCCAGTTATCGGATCTGTGCTTACAACACAATAATCATCTTCAAAATCAACTATTCCTGTGTCTTCTCCAACTTTAGAACCCATCAATACTTCTTTTCTCTTATATTTAATGTTATTAATGACTATCTCCTCTAACACTTCATTCGGTAATTTGCCAATTTCCAATATTACTCCTCCTTATGCAAATAGTTCTCATAGATTTATTATACACTTATACAACAAGAAAGAGCTAGAAAATCTAGCTCTAAATCTTAAATATTTCTATTAATTTACTTAGTTCGTTTGCCAGTCCTTTTAATTTATCTGCATACTCTAGGAAGTTGCTTGTTACTGCTGTCACTTCTTGAGTTGAAGCAGAGAGTTCTTCTGTGCTTGCACTAATCTCTTGAGACACTGAGGAAATGCTTTGTGTGTTATCTAATATCTCATTTTTATTGGATTCGATTGTCACAGTTTCGTCAGCAATTGTATTCATCTTTTCTCTCAATGAATCAAGTGAAACTTTTATCTCGTTAAATATTTTCTTAGTAAATTCCACTGAATTTTTTTGATCATTTACAGCGTTTGTAGCTTGATCCATAGCTTCTACCGCTAAGTTAGAACTATTATTTACATCTTGGATCAGTTTAGCTATATCTTTAGTAGCGTTGGAGGATTTCTCCGCTAATTTTCTTATTTCTTCAGCTACGACTGAAAATCCTCTACCTGATTCGCCAGCTCGAGCGGCTTCAATTGCTGCATTTAAAGCTAATAAATTTGTCTGTTCAGCTATTTGTGATATCGTGTCAGTAATTACATTTATTTGTTTAGCATTCTCTTTGACTTCGTTTATTATTTTGTTGACATTTTGTGAAGATTTTTCAGTATTGATAGCTCTGTCTTCCAATAAGTCAACTTGCTCTAAACCATTATTGCCAAGTGAATCTAGGTTTTGTACTAATTCATTGATCTTAGTAATGCTGTCGACTAGGCTATCTAATGTATTAGAAAGTTTTTCAATGTTTTCTGAGTTTTTGTCGATATCATTTGCTTGTTCTTCGCTTCCCCTAGCGATTTCATAAGTTGTAGATGCGACTTCATTCATCGCGGAATTAACTTCTTTTGTCATATCATAAATTAAATCAGATGTTTTTAAAACAGTATCAGAAGATTCTTTTACTCCTACTATTGTCTTTTTTATATTCTTTATCATGCTATTGAAGCTATCTGAAAGTTCTCTAAACTCATCTTGAGTATTTATATCAGTTTCAATTGATAAATTCCCATTAGAAGCTTCTTTAAATGCAAATTTTAATTTTGTTACATTCTTTGATATATATTTGCCTAAGAAAAACGCTGCTATGCCAGCAATAACTATTGCAATTACGACTGTGACAGCCGTCGTATATAGCAATGGTCTAGTCTTTGATAAAAACTCTTCTGATGGAATTTGTGCTATTATCTTCCACCCTGTCTTTTCGTTTGTAGTGTATGAATAAAATAGCTTTTTCCCGCTCTCATCTTCACTTTCAACAATTCCGGATTTATTAGAAAATATTTCTTTGGTATTTGGTCTTTCACTAATTGTATTTAAACCTATCTTTGATTTATCTTGATAAACTAAATTTAAGCCATTGCCATCAGTTATAAATATGGTCCCTAATTCTCCAACTTTTAAATTCACTAGCTGATCTGTTAATACTTTTAAGTCTATATCTACTCCCACAGCTCCAACTATTACTCCATCCTTTTCAACAGCTTTTGCAGCTGTAGTGATCAGCTGAGGATCACCTTGTTCTACATAATTTAAATATGGCTCTGACCAGTTCACTTTATCTTTATTTGCAGTTGCTGTCATATACCAATCTCTTACAGTTGGATCGTAATCATCTAGCGGTTCAATTGGGAAAATAGGCATTCTCTTGTCCATTGTACCAAAGTAAACAGATAATATATTTGGATCTAATTTCTTAATTTTTTCCATTTCATTTAAAAAATTCTGATATTGAGCTTCATCTTCAAAGTATCCCAAAGTAATTGGATTTTGGGACAAAAGATACATCATATCTTCAATTTCTTTTAAGTAATTGCTTATACTTAAATCCACATATTCTAATGTTTGCGAACTAGAGGATTTTATCTGATCTTCTAATTTTACACTAGAAATATAATAATTGCTGATGCCAGAAATCAAAAGGCAAAGCACAGTCACAATTATCATGATAACCCTGACTCTGCTGCTTAAAGAGCGCAGCTTTAGCCCCTTTGCCCTGTTTTTTTTGGGTTTTTCTTCTTTTTTCTTTTTCTCATTTTTAGTTTCTCGTTCTGTTATTTCCATAAATATGCTCCTCCTAAAATATTATCATACTTTATATATCGTATTATCTTTGATATATTTAAGTATTCAAATATTTAAAAGGAGCATTTTTTTATAATATCTCTTCGTTTGCTATCTTCATGAGTTGTTTTTTTAAGGATTCTTTTTTTAAAGCACCAGATATCAGATATCTTTCATCTATGACAAGGCTTGGAACACCAGTTATTCCCCATGCATTGGCGAGTTCTAAATCTTTCTCAACTAACTCTTTAGTCTTATCATCATATAGTAATTTTTTAAAATTACTTTCATCTAATCCTATATCTTTAGCACACATTATTTGAACTTCTTCTTTAGTTATATCTAAACATTCTGTTAAATGTGCTTTTTGAATTCTATCAAAATAGTCCCAATGTGCTTCTTCTCCACCCATTATAGCTGCAGCTTCGCAAGCTATAAGGCCTGGCATAGAATATGGATAATCGTGTGTGCGAGTTTTCATAAGTTCGTAATTAATAATCTTTTCATCTGAATTATCATTCGCAGCTTTCCAATGATTCAAAATTTCTTTTTTAGCTCTTTCTTTGTCCCCGAACATTTTGGATAAATCAACCTTTTCTTTAGCTAATGCAAAGCTATGATGATAAACATCAAGCTCAATTCCATCTTCTATGAGCTCTTTTCTTAATTGCCTTAACCTAGGCGAAAGCGCATAGCACCATGCTCATAATACATCATGAAAAAAATCTATTTTTAATTTTTTCATAAATTCCACTCCTTTTTTTTTATTTATACCCGAATTTTAAAAAAAGAAGCTGAAATCAGCTTCTTATGAATTAAATATCTCTTCGTTTAATTCTTTTTCTTGTTTTGCAATGATAGTAGTGCATACGGCATCTCCAGTAACATTTACTGCAGTTCTGCCCATGTCTACTATTCTATCAATACCCATGATAAGGCCAATGCCCTCAAGTGGTAGTCCAACCGATTGTAGTACCATTGATAGCATAATCGTACCTGCTCCTGGTACTCCAGCTGTCCCAATTGACGCTAATGTAGCAGTTAATATAACTGTTAGCATAGCTGAAAATGACAAATCTATCCCATATACTTGTGCTACGAAAAATGTTGCTACGCCCTGCATTATCGCTGTGCCGTCCATATTAACTGTCGCTCCTAAGGGAATAGTAAATGAGGCAATATCTTTAGATATGCCTATTTTGTTTTCACATATGTCTAAAGAAAATGGAATTGTAGCAGAGCTGCTTGCTGTAGAAAATGCGACAAACATGGCAGGTGAAAATTTCTTGAAAAATTTCGATACACTCAATTTCCCTAAGCCTTTTAATAATAAGCCATATACTACTGTCATATGAATAATAAGTCCTAAATAGACAACTAAGATAAACTTTAGTAATGGTATCATCGCAGAATAGCCAGCAGTAGAGAATGTCTTTGCTATAAGGCCAAATACCCCAAAAGGAGCAAATAACATTACGATTTCAACAAGTTTCATCACAAGCTCGTTAAGTTCATCAAAGATCTTTAATAACGTTTTTGCTCTATCTCCTAGTATTGAAAGGGCAACTCCTGTAACTAATGCAAATATGATTATCTGAAGCATATTTCCATTAGCCATAGCAGCGATTATATTATTTGGTATCATCTCATAAAGCACTTGAATAAGTGGCGTCTTCTCTGCTATACTCACTTCTACAGAAGAAATGCTTCCCATATCCAACCCACTTCCAGGTTTTAAAAAATAACCTAATGCTAAAGCTAGTGTTACGGCTAGTGCTGTTGTTGTTAGATAAAAGATTATGGTCTTAACACCAACTCTTCCTAATTTTTTTATGTCTCCCATATTAGCAGCACCATTTACCAGTGAAACAAATACCAATGGGATGACTACCATCATAATTGCCCTTAAGAAAATTTGTCCTAATAATTGGAATATGCCATTGATAAGAACGGTTTCCTTAAAACTCGAGCTCGGCAATTGATAAACTATTATTCCTACAATGAGTCCCAACACTAATGACACTAGAATTTTAGCAGTTAAGTTTCTTTTTTTAGCCATAAAATTCCCTCCTTTTATTTTATAATATCAAAATAAATGGAAATCTAATTTCCATTTATTTTGTCTATTAACATCTTATTGGCAGTGTTTGGATTTGCTTTTCCTTTAGTTTTTTTCATTATTTGTCCCATTAAGAATCCCAATGCCCTATCTTTACCGTTTTTAAAGTCTTCGACAGACTGTTGATTCTCTTTTATTACTTCGTCTATTATTTTTTCAAGCTCATCTTCATCACTTATTTGAATAAGCCCATTCTTTTCTATTATAAAGCTAGCTGTTTTATCTGTTTCAAGCATCTCTCTTAGAACTTTTTTTGCAGTATTATTGTTTATTTTACCTGATTTTACATAGTTTAATAGTTCTGCTAGTGACTGAGCAGTCAAATTCAATTCTGATATTTCTTTATCTTCTTCTTTTAATCTTCGCATTACATCGGTCATCACCCAATTAGCTGCTAATTTAGAGTCTTCGATTAGGCTTACAAGTTCTTCATAAAAGAAAGATAATTCTTTTGACTGTGTTAACACTGACGCATCGTATTCAGTGATATTGTACTGTTTTATGAATCTTTTTTTCTTTTGATCTGGCAATTCAGGCATAGTTGATTCTATCTCTTTTATCCAATCTTCCGTTAGTTGTATAGGCTTTAAATCAGCTTCAAATTGGTATCTGTAGTCTGAGGCTTGGAATTTTTTTCTCATTAAAATAGTTTCTCCAGTCAGTTCATTAAATCTCCTTGTTTCCTTATCAGTATTGCTGCCACTTTCTAATAATTCTATATGCCTTTTTTGTTCATATTCTATGGCCTTTACTACTGATTTAAAAGAGTTTAAGTTTTTAATCTCTGAAATGTTTGATTTAATTCCTTTGTCTTCGTCAACTACATTTATGTTTACATCACATCTTAAAGAGCCTTCTTCCATTTTTACGTCTGATATGCCAATGTATTTGATAGTGTTTTTTAGTTTTTCTAAAAATAGTCTTGCTTCTTCAGCTGAATTTATGTCGGGCTTGGTTACAATCTCTATTAAAGGCACACCGCTTCGGTTGAAGTCTAATAATGTCGTTTCATGATCTGTATGAATTTGTTTGCCTGTATCTTCTTCAATGTGAATTCTTTCTAATCTGATTTTTTTAGTGCTCTCTTCTAAATCTATTTCCAAAAATCCACCTTTGCACAAAGGAAAATCAGATTGGGATATTTGATATCCTTTAGTTAAGTCAGGATAGAAATAGCTCTTTCTGTCCATGATGATTGTCCTATCTATCTCGCAATTAAACGCTATACCTGCCATGATAGCATACTTTACAGCTTCCTTGTCCATTACAGGCAATGCTCCTGGAAGCCCTAAACACACAGGGCATACATTTGTATTTGGCATAGCTCCAAATTCATTTTTGCAATTGCAAAACATCTTTCTTTCAGTCATCAATTCTACATGTATCTCAAGCCCTACAAGAGTTTTATAACTCATTATCTAGCACTCCTTTCATAGCCATATGCTGCAGTAAATAATTTTTTCTCATTAAATCTGTTTGCAGTTATTTGTAATCCAACTGGCAAACCATCTACTTCTCCCATTGGAACACTCATAGCACATAGCCCTGCTAAGTTAACTGGAACGGTATAAGTATCTGCTTTATACATGTCTACAGGAGAATTAATCACTGAATCAAATAGAAATGGCAAAATCGGTGAAGTTATGGATAAAATAAGATCAAAGTTTTTAAAAACTCTATCATAATCGTCCTTTATGAGAGTTCTGATCTTTAGTGCTTTTTTATAGTGTTCATCTTTATATCCTTGTGAGAGCGCATAGGTTCCCATCATTATTCTTCTCTTAGTTTCTTCACCAAATCCTTCGGTTCTTGAGTTAATGTATAATTCATCTAATGTATCGTAATCTATAGCTCTGTGTCCATATCTTATACCATCAAATCTTGATAGATTTGTGCTAACCTCGGCTGTAGAAATTAAGTAATAAGTTTCCAATGCGTATTTTAAATATGGCAGTGAAACGTATTCTATTGTAGCGCCATTGTTTTCAAATACTTTTAAACTTCTTTCAAAAACTTCTCTTATCTTTTGATCTCCTTCGACTCTGAGTTCATCGTATTCTTTAGGGAGAGCAATTCTTAAACCCTTTAAAGATACTTCTTCAAAATTGATGTCTTCTAATTTTGCTTTCTTAGAAGAAGTAGCATCGAGAGGATCAAAACCTACAATGCTCTTTAGTGCTATATAAGCGTCTTTTACATCTTTTCCAAAAACGCCTACTTGATCTAATGAGTTTGACATTGGCACTACGCCATATCTTGAAACAAGCCCGTATGTTGGTTTTACTCCAACGACTCCGCAATAACTTGCCGGTTGCCTTATTGACCCTCCAGTATCTGTGCCTAAAGCAAATGCAGCTTCATTCGCTGCTATTGCAGCAGCAGAACCTCCTGATGAGCCTCCAGGAACAAAAGATTTATTTCTAGGATTTTTAGTTGGTCCAAAATATGAAGTTTCTGTAGAGCCACCCATGGCAAATTCGTCCATATTAGCTTTTCCTATGATAATCCCATCCTCCATTTTAATCTTTTCGATGACAGTTGCATCATAAGGAGGAACATATTTTTCTAGCATCTTTGAGGCACAAGTAGTTCTTAAATTTCTTGTCATTATATTGTCTTTAATAGCTATTGGTAGTCCTGCTAAAATTCCAATCTCTTTACCCGCTAAAATCTTTTGATCAACTAGCTTTGCTTTCTCTAAAGCTCTATCCGCATCAATTGTTATATAAGCATTTATTTCATCTTCAACTTCATCTATTTTCTCTAAAAAAGCTTCAGTTACTTCATATGAAGATATTTCTTTATTCAGTATTTTTTCTCTTAATTCCCAAGATTTTAAACTAGTTATATCCATCACTACACCCCTTCTATTCAACTACTTTGAGTATTTTAAAGTAACCATATTCAGATTCAGTAGTATTCTTAAGTACCTCTTCTCTGTCTAGAGTCTGTGCTCTATCATATTCTTTGAAAAATCCATTTTCATCACTAATTCCATAACAAGGCTCAACGCCCTCTGTATCGACAGAATTTATGTGATGAACAAAATCTAAAACTAGCGAAAATTTTTCAGTAAAACTTTCTAATTCATCATCATCAAATTTTAATTTTGCTATTTGAGCAATGTTTTTTACTTCTTCCTTATTTATCATTCTACGATCTCCTTTCTTAAGTAATCATCAATTATAGCTTTTATATTATCTTCATCTATTATTTCAATCCCTAGCGCCTTTGCTTTATCTAATTTGCTTCCAGGGTCAGTGCCCACTATAACAAAATCTGTTTGTTTAGTTACTGAGCTTTGTACTTCTCCTCCCATTTTTCTTATTATATCTGAAAGCTCTGATCTTTTTATGCCTTCTATACTTCCGGTTATTACTACTTTCTTTCCTGTAAATATACCTTCTTTTCTGGTTTCTTCGACTGATTTTATCTTGATCCCTTTTGATAAAAGTCTTTCTAAGCTACTTTTAATTTTTTCATCGTGTAAAAATTCTAAAATATTATTTGCAACTACATCTCCTATATCTCTTATAGTTATAAGTTCTTCATATGTCGCATTCATAAATTTATCGAGCGATTTAAAATGATCTGCTAAATCTCTGGCTGTTTTAATCCCAACATTTGTTATGCCAAGAGCATAGATAAACGAATCTAAAGTCACTTCTTTGCTTTTCTCTATTGCATTGAGTAAATTTCTGGCTTTTTTGTCCTTAAATCCATCTAATTTCAGTAAATCTTCATAAGTGACATCGTAAATTTGGGATAACTCTGTAATTCCTAAAATATCCACAAACATCTGGGCGGTTTTTTCGTTAAAGCCCTCTATATTCATTGCATCCCTTGAAGCGAAGTGAACAAGCCTTGAAACAAGTTGAGGTTTGCAGGAAATTGAATTTGGACAAAATATGTGAACTCCATTTTGGATTAGTTCACTTCCGCATGCCGGGCAATGAGTTGGCTTTTCTATGTCTTTTGTGGGCTCATCTGTAGGTAAACTCCCAAGTATCTCTGGTATTACATCATTTGATCGCCTTATTAAAACTCTTCCGCCAAGCTTTACTTTTTTTCTCATTATATCATCATAATTGTTTAGTGTTGCCCTTTTTACAGTCACTCCACCTATTTCAACAGGTTCTAAGATAGCAGTTGGCGTTACTTTTGCAGTTCTGCCTACATTCCACTCTACGCCAATTATTTTAGTGCTAACTTCCTCTGCCTCAAATTTGTATGCAATTGCCCAACGTGGAAATTTATTTGTGCTGCCTAATAGTTCTCTGGTGCGTAAATCATTTACCTTCACTACCATGCCATCAGTCAATATATCTAAAGTCTTTCTATGATCTTTTTGAAATTCAATTTCTTTAATTAATTCGTCGATATCATTAAATAATTTAATATAGTCAAACACCGGAATCCTATTTTCTCTTATAAAATCTATCATTTCCATGTGAGTATTAAATTTAAAGTTATCAATATAGCCGACGTTATAAAAAAGAGCTTTTAAATTTCTCCTCCTAGTTTCGTTTATATCTAAATTCCTAAGTGCTCCTGCTGCAGCATTTCGAGCATTCTTTAATGGTTCAGGGGCTGTTTTGTTATACTCCTCTAATGCACTTAAAGGCATCACCGCTTCTCCTTGAACTTCAAATTTATATTTGTATTTGACTCGCAAAGGTATAGATTTAATCGTTTTTACTTGAGGTAAAATAGCTTCTCCAACTATGCCATTTCCTCTTGTAGCCGCTTGTATAAGATTCCCATTGTCGTATGTTAAATTTATCGTAAGCCCATCAAATTTATACTCAAGTACATATGATACTTCAGGTAGTTTTTCAGTATTTGAACTGTTATATTCATTCACAAATTGCTCTATTTTCTTAGCCCAATTCCTCAATTCACTGTAGTCTTTGACTTTATCAAGACTCCATAATCTAGAGAGATGTGTGTGCTTTTGAAACCCTTCTAATATCTGTGCTCCTACTCTTTGAGTAGGCGAATAAGGTAAAATAACACCTGTTTTATTTTCAAGTTCTACTAATTCATCATAGAGCTTGTCATATTCTTTATCACTTACCTTTGGCTCATCTAATGTGTAATAATGATAGTTTAAATCTTCTATTATGGAAATAAGTTCTTCCATTCTCTTTAAATCGTCCATATAGACCTCCTATAATATAGTTATAGGTGCAACTGAATAAAGCAAAGTTTTAACTCCTCCTTGATCGAAAGCCACAGTAATTTTTTTATCATTTTCTTCTTCTTTTATCATTACAACCATTCCAGTGCCAAACTTAGGGTGTTGAACTTTCATGCCTATTTCAATGTTTTCTTTTTTTAGGTTGCTTGATTTATCTGCAACTTTATTGTAATTTATTTTAGGATAATAGTGATCCTTTGTATAATCGATATAATCTACTAATTTTTCTCTAGCTTTGAGTTCTTTGTCTTTCTTTTCATTGATTATATGCTCATCAAGCTCTAGATGTTCTCCCATTTCTTTAACAAACCTTGATTGCAAAGTATAATTAGTATTTCCATACATTGTCCTTCTTTTAGCACTAGTTACATATAGCTTCTCTTTTGCTCTTGTGATTGCAACATAGCATAATCTTCTTTCTTCTTCTAGATCGTCTTCACTGTCTAGGCTTCTTGATATAGGAAATAACCCTTCCTCCATGCCTACTAAAAATACTACTTTGAATTCCAATCCCTTAGCACTATGTACTGTCATCAGAGATACGGCATTTTCTTGATCATTTGTCTTATCTACATCTGATAGAAGTGACACAGAAGCTAAAAAATCTTCTAAATTGCCTTCTGGGTTCTTATTTTCAAAATTAACTGCAACCGATAGGAAATCTTTTATATTTTCTATTCGAGTCTTTGCTTCAATTGTATTTTCTTTTTCTAGTTCTTCTATATAACCTGTCGAATTTATAACTTCTTCTAAAAAATCTTTTACCCCTAACAATTCTTTCTTAGCAATTAATAAATTTATTTGCTGCATGAAATGATCGATATTTTTCGCAAGTCTTTGAGTTAAATTATCATTGATTAGATTTTTATCTAACATTATTTCATATATTGATTCATTTTGTTTATTAGATAATTCTTCTAGAGTTTTTATCGTGGAATCTCCAATACCTCTTTTAGGAACATTTATAATGCGCTTCAATGAGATATTGTCATTTGGGTTTTGAATAAATTTAAGATATGAAACTATGTCTTTGATTTCTTTTCTATCATAGAATTTTAACCCGCCAACTACTTTATATGGTATTTCCTCTGACATGAATGCTTCTTCAAATGGTCTTGATTGTACATTTGTACGGTACAAAATAGCTATATCCTTAAGTCTGTATCCCTTATACAACAAGTTATGAATTTTATTTGCAACAAAATATGCTTCATCTTCTGAATACTCTAATTCAGCATAAGTCACACTTTCTCCTTCATTTTTATCAGTCCAAAGATCTTTGTGCTTTCTGTAATTATTATTTTTGATGACTTCATTTGCTACTTTCAATATTTTTTTTGTGGATCTGTAGTTCTGCTCTAAGAGTATTACTTTTGCTCCATCGAAGTCTTTTTCAAAATCAAGAATATTTGATATATCTGCATTTCTCCAAGAATAAATCGCTTGATCAGAATCCCCCACTACGCAGATTTTGTTTTCTTTTGTACTTAATAATTTTACAAACAAATACTGAATTTTATTAGTGTCTTGATATTCATCTACAAAAATAAATTTAAATTTGTTTTGATAATAGCTTCTTATATTTGTATTGGCACTTAACAAATCCACCGTCTTAATCAATAGATCATCAAAATCTAAAGAATTATATTCCTTCAATTTTTTTTGATACAATGCAAAAGTTTCCCCGATATTTCTTTCTCTAAAGTCCTTGTAATTTTCGTTTATATACTCATCAGGGGTAACTCCTAAATTTTTAAGACTGCTTATCTTTGCCAATATTGAAGTCTCTTTGTAAGTTTCTCTACTTAAATTTAATTCTCTCATGCATTCTTTAATGAGGGTGATTTGGTCATCCCTATCATAAATAGTAAAATTTGAACTATATCCTAATTTATCTATATCTCTTCTGAGTATTCTTACACATATGGAGTGAAAAGTCCCAATCCACATAGAGGGTATATCCACATTGATCAATTTTTCAACCCTTTCGCTCATCTCCGTTGCAGCTTTGTTCGTAAATGTAATTGCTAAAATTTCAGAAGGTTTAGCTAAATTCTTATCAATTATATATGCAATTTTATGTGTCACGACTTTTGTTTTCCCGCTGCCTGCTCCTGCCATAATTAATAATGGCCCATCGTTATATAAAACTGCTTCTTTCTGTCTGTCATT
>Ga0228536_1001253_pt1 | contig 26759 bp, 26 predicted proteins | sample SJ1Smetagenome_FD_168611 | JGI IMG/M metagenome (GOLD analysis project Ga0228536, IMG submission 168611) | Enriched culture of PCE-dechlorinating microbial communities from Ithaca, New York, USA - SJ1.S | ecosystem: Engineered > Modeled > Simulated communities (microbial... > Unclassified...
ACGGACCTGACAGCTTCGACTACACCGTATCCGACGGCAACGGAGGAACGGACACCGGCACGGTGAACATTACTGTAACGCCGGTGAACGACGCGCCTGCACTGGCAGTGAATGTAACGGACGGAGATGTTTCCGAGTCCGGCCTGCTGACAGGTACCACCCCTGATCCGACTGCTCTGGTGGCAAGCGGGACACTTAACTATGCCGACCCGGACTCCGGAGATACCCTCCAGGTCGTGGTCGACGGTACGGTGGTCGGAACGCTCACAGGCAATGCGGCAGATACCATCGGAACTGCCTCGGGAAGCTACGGAACGGTTACATTCAACGGAGACGGTTCATGGGAATATGTGCTCAACACCCCCATAGACAACGATGATTCTGCTGCGGTGGCTGCGGGCGCAACGGATACGCAGGGAACGGATACGTTCCAGGTCCAGATTTATGACGGGACAGCATATTCCACTACCGAGGACCTGGTGGTGACCATCTCCGACGATGCATCTATCCCGTTCAGCCCGGAAGAAGCGTACCTGCTCAACATGACGGATGAGACGTTCACCGGGGCGCTGGATTTCGACGTAAATATCGCAAACAACATCGGCGCCGATTCAACAGGAAGCACAGTAGTATTTACAGTTACAGACGGAACGTCGGCGGTCAATTCGGAAGGCGAGCCCCTCGTCTCCGGAGGAGATGAGATCTACTATTACCTTTCTTCGGACGCCATGACCCTGACGGGAAGCACCGCGGCGGACCGTGCGGCATTCGATGCCGACATCGCGGGCGACACCCATGTATTCACGGTGACCCTGCAGCCCGGATCTTCGGAGTACACGATCGACATGATCCGCACTATCGACGGCAGCATTACCGAGCAGGAGATCATCTTCGACCCGGATAGCGGAGCCTACGACTTCGTGGGAGGAAACTCGAGGTGGGCCGGCTTCAACGACACCCTGGACAATGACAGCAGCGATCTCCTTATGACGCCCCTGGGCGGCAAAACCATTAACTCGAGCAACAATTTCTTGGGCACGGACAACCCGTTCGTGGACGAAGGCGAAGGAGTGAGGCTGGACTTCGTGACCGACCTGGCGGGAGATCCAAAATCACAGCCTTTCAGTTTTGACGGGCATTACCTTACTAACGGCGCCTCCCTGCTGGTCAATAACCTTGGCACCACATCGGATGTCCGGCTGGCGGCGAAGTACGACGGCGACGGGAACGATATTGTGGGAGACGGCACGGCAGTTCCCATTACAGCAGTGGGGATAACCTACAACGGAGAGACTGCTGTTTTTGAAGTGGATGGCACCTACAACGTGGGAGGAGCAAACTTTACGATCGACTTTGATTACAACGGTATTCCCGGCGAGGTGCTCATAGGGTCGGTGGTTTCGGGAACGGCGATCTCCGCATGGGGGACGGATGAATACAACAGCCTCGAAGTCTACAATATGTCAGGGGATAACTGGTCAGTGGGCGGTTTCGGAACACTTTCATACACCGTTACTGAAACAGGCCTCCCTGTGGACGCAGCCCTTGACGGCTCGGTAATGATCACGGACGGAGACGGGGACCAGGCCTTCGGGTCCATCTCAATGCAGCTGCTGCCTGAGGGCTCGCAGGATTACTCCGCTTCGGCTGCAGGAGTTGAGGCACATGCAGGTACAACGCCGGACACACCTTACATTCTCGGCTCCGGTTTCGGCGATACCCTGTACAGTGACAGCTACGACAGCATCCTGTACGGAGGAGAAGGCAATGATGCGCTCATGGGCGGTACAGGGGACGACGTTCTCTCCGGAGGTGCGGGAGATGACCTCATTTCAGGAGATTCCGGTATCGATACGCTCCTCGGAGGGTACGGGAACGATACCCTTGACGGAGGGATCGGAGACGACATCCTTGCAGGCGGTACCGGCGATGACATTCTTACCGGAGGCGCCGGGATAGATATCTTCAAGTTCGGGTCTGCGAACGAGGGGAGCGACGTTATCGTCGACTTTACCGACGGAGAGGACCTGATCGAGGTTCCGTCGGGTGTGACCTACGTTATCTCCGACAGCGGGGCGGATGCTCTCATCACCCTGAGCAGCGGCACGATCATCACCCTGTCGGGAGTGGATCATAATCTCATCACGGCAGACGATTTCAGGATCGTGTAGCATCCCGTACTGAGACCGTCTGCAGGAAAAGACACGGTTACAGTTCATCGGAGGGCCCCTGGAAAGGGGCCCTCTTTTTGAGGGGCCTCGAAGAGAAAAACGCTTGCAATGGTATATGGTGCGTGTATTATAGTAGTTTGGAAGAAAAATATTCGTCCCTGGATGATGGGTGGATCAGATGCACGCCAAACAAAGGGACGGCAGGGGATACAGCTGTGAAAACAGTCATTCGGGGGAGGAAATATTCATGCAGTGGAGATCGGGCAAGGAAGTTCGTTCATTATTCATAGACTTTTGGGTGTCAAAGGGGAGCAGGCATTTTCCCAGCTTTTCCCTCATCCCCGACGATCCTTCCCTGTTGTTCACCATAGCGGGGATGGTACCGTTCAAGCCCTATTACCTGGGCATCCAGAAGCCTGAGGCGCCGAGGGCGGTGACGTCGCAGAAGTGCGTGCGCACCAACGACATCGACAACGTGGGCCGCACGGCGCGCCATCACACGTTCTTCGAGATGCTGGGAAACTTCGCCTGGGGCGATTATTTTAAGAAGGAGTCCATCACCTGGGGATGGGAGTTCCTCACAGAGGTGATCGGCCTCGAGGCTGACCGCATGTCGGTGACCATCTACAAGGATGACGAGGAGGCCTACGACGCCTGGCACAAACTTGTGGGGATCCCCGACAACCGGATCTTCAGGTTCGACAAGGACGACAATTTCTGGTTCATGGGGAACCAGGGACCGTGCGGGCCGTGCTCGGAGATCATGTACGACCAGGGACCCGAGTTTTCGTGCGGAAGGCCTGAATGCGCGGTGGGGTGCGACTGCGACCGGTACCTGGAGATCTGGAACCATGTGTTCACCCAGTTCGACCTGCAGAAGGACGGAACCCTCGTTCCCCTGCCGAAGAAGAACATCGATACCGGGATGGGCCTCGAGCGGCTGACGTCCATCGTCCAGCGTGTGCGCACCGACTTCGAGACCGACCTGTTCATGCCCATGATCAAGCGGGCGTGCGACATGGGGGGCATCCACTACGGCTACAGCCCCAAGACGGACCTTGCGGTGCGGGTCATCGCCGACCATGTGCGCTCGGTGGCCTTTATGATCGCCGACGGCATCCTGCCCTCCAACGACGGGCGGGGATACGTGCTTCGCAGGCTTCTGCGCCGTGCCTCCCGCTTCGGCAGGCTGCTGGGTGTTGACCGTCCCTTCCTGCTCGACTTCCTTCCCGACGTGATCGAAATGATGGGCGATCCCTACCGGGAACTGATCGACAACCGGCTGACCATCGAGCAGATCATAGAAGTGGAGGAGAAGCGGTTCGGAAGAACGCTGCTGCAGGGGACGGAACTGCTGGACAGCGAGGTCTCGCGGCTGAAGTCCGCTGGAAGGAGCGAGCTTCCCGGCGACGTGGCCTTCGTGCTGTACGACACCTACGGCTTCCCCCTCGAGCTGACCACCGAGATCGTGGAGGAGAACGGTTTCACGGTGGACAAGCCGGGCTTCGAGAAAGAAATGGCTGCCCAGAGGGAGCGCGCCCGGGCATCGAGCAAGCAGAAGCGGAGCGCCCTTGCGGGGGACGTATACAGCGAACTGAACGAACGCCTCGGGGATACCCCCTTCATCGGATACGAGGGCGCGGAGTCGGAGAATTCAGTCGCCGCCATAGTTCTGGACGGCGAGGAGGCCGGATCCCTCGAGGAAGGGATGGAGGGGGAGATTCTCCTCGACGCCACTCCCTTCTACGGGGAGAAAGGAGGCCAGGTGGGCGATACCGGGACTCTTATTTCAGCGGGCGGCAAGGCCGAAGTGATCGATACGGTGATCCGCTGCAGGGGGCTCGTGGTCCACAAGGTGAAGGTCCTTTCGGGGAGCTTCACGGCAGGTGACCGGGTGCGGACATGTGTGAACGACGACCGGCGCGCCGCCATCCGGAGAAACCACACGGCCACGCACCTGCTTCACGAGGCCCTGTGCCGGGTTCTGGGCGGCCATGTCAGGCAGTCCGGCTCCCTTGTGGGAGAGAGCAGCCTGCGGTTCGACTTCACCCACTTCGAGGCCATGACGCGGGAACAGCTCCTCGCCGTGGAGATGGAGGTCAATGCCCGCATACTGGAGAATACGGATCTGGCAGTGGAAGAGAGCGACATGGAGCATGCCCGGGAGATGGGGGCGAAGGCGCTCTTCGAGGAGAAATACGGTGACGTGGTGAGGGTGGTGCAGATCCCCGGGTTCTCGGCGGAGCTGTGCGGCGGCCTGCATGTTTCTTCCACCGGGGAGATCGGGTGCTTCAAGATCCTCCGCGAGGAGGGCATCGGCTCCGGGACGCGCCGGATAACGGCCGTCACGGGGCTCGTGGCCGTCCGTCTCTTCCAGAAGCTGTGGCGGCACGTGAACGACCTCGGCGCGATGCTCGCGGTGGACGAAAATGCGGTGCTCGAGAAGGTGGAGCAGCTTCAGGCCGAGGTGAAGGTCCTGAGGAGAAAGCGCGACGAGGAAAAGATGAACGCCCTGAGCGCAGGGCTGCAGGATTCCCTTTCCTGGTTCGCCCTTCCGGAGGGAGTGCAGGGAGTCTACGGCAGCTTCGAGTCCGTTGCGGCGGATGCCCTTCGTGAGATAGGCGACAGGCTGAAGAACGGCAGGAGGGAGGACGGCCTCGTGATCCTTCTGGCGTCAGTGGACGGAGAGAATGTCCAGATAGTATCCATGGCGGACGGGATCGCGGTGGAAAAGGGAGTTTCCGCAGGAAAGATCGTCAGGGAGGCATCGAAGATGCTCGGAGGCGGCGGAGGCGGACGGCCCAACGTCGCCCAGGGCGGCGGAAAGGACCCCGGTGCGCTGAAGGACGTGTTCGCGTCGTTCCAGGGCATGGTAGAGGGGCAGATCCGGGGCAGATGAGACGGATCCTCGCTCTTGATATAGGTACGGTACGGATCGGCGTCGCGGTGAGTGATCCCCTGGGAATGTTCGCCCAGGGGATCGACGTTCTGCCTGCGGAGGGGAACTGGCTGGAGCAGCTTGACGGGCTGGTGAAGACCTACGATCCGGAGATACTGCTGCTCGGGATCCCCATCCGGACGAACGGGACCAGGGGGCCTGAAGCCCTGAGGATAGAGGAGTGCGCAGAAATGCTCGGGAAGCGGTACCCGGACGTGAAGGTACAGCTCCACGATGAGCGCTTCTCAACGTCCATGGCCCAGCAGGCCCTTCTGGAGGGGGACGTCTCGCGGAAGGGCAGAAAGGGGAAGGTGGACAAGGTCGCCGCTGCGCTGATCCTGCAGAGCTGGCTCGACCGGAAGGCGGGCGGTATGCCATGACGGGGCTTCCCCCCGGCGTGAAGATGACCCCCATGCTTTCCCAGTACACCGAGTGGAAGGCCCTCTACCCGGACTGCATCCTCTTTTTCCGCATGGGGGACTTTTACGAGATGTTCTTCGACGATGCGAAGAAGGCTTCAGAGATCCTGGACATCACCCTGACGGCACGGGACCCCTTGAAGAGCATTCCCATGGCGGGAGTTCCCTGGCATTCGGTGAGCGGCTACCTGGGAAGACTTGTCCGGGCCGGGTGCAAGGTGGCTATCTGCGAGCAGACGAGCGAGCCCGACGGGAAGACGCTTGTGGACCGGAAGGTGATCCGGATCGTCACGCCGGGGACCTACGTGCCGGAGGAGGCAGGGTCGGGCGGCCGCCTGGCCGCGGTTGCCCCTGCGGGAAAAGACGTGGCCGCGGCCCTGCTCTCGGTGGAGACGGGGAGGCTTGAGGCGGGGGTGTTCCCCCCGGGTGAAGCCGTGTCCCTTCTGGGTTCCTTCGGTGCGGGTGAGCTGCTGTACCCGTCGAACTACCAGGTGTCGAAAGAACTTCCCCTCCTCTCGGATTATTTTCCTATTGAACGCCCTGCAGAATTTTTCAGCCCCGTATCAGGGACCAGGTGGCTTTCGCAGCGGTGGGGAGTAGCATCGCTGGCGTCCTTTGGTGTTGCGGACGGTTCACCTGAGGCGGGATGCGCGGCTGCCGTACTGAAGTATTTTTCCGAGACCCAGTTCGGGGCAGTGGATCACGTGAAGCGCGTGTACCCGCTCAGGTCGCGGGAGTACCTGCACCTTGACGTGACGACCCGGCGCAACCTGGAACTTTTCGGGGAGGACGGGCCGTCTCTGTTCGGGACCCTCAACCGGTGCCGGTCGCCCATGGGGAAGCGGATGCTGCGGGAGTGGATCCTCCGCCCCCTGCTGGACACTGAGGCCATCAGCGGTCGTCAGGACGGAGTGGAGTATATGCTCTCCCGGCCTGCGGAACGGCGGAAACTCCGTGATCTGCTCGGAGAATGCCGGGATGTGGAGCGGGCGTCGGCGCGGCTGAGCATGGGAACGGGGAACCCCAGGGACCTGGGGGCGATCAGGGACACGCTTCGGATCCTTCCGTCTGTCCTGGAACTGTGCGGCGGCCCCCTCGACCGGTGGACGAAGGATCTGCCCGATTTTTCGGATCTCGCTGAGGAACTGTGCTCCGCCCTTGAGGACGACCTGCCGCGGAACCGGAACGGGGGACGGATCATCCGGCCGGGGTACGACCAGGAGCTTGACGAGTGGCGCAGGATGGAATCGGGGGCATCGGAATGGATGGAGTCGTACCTGGAAAAGATCCGGAACGACACGGGGATCTCGAAGATAAAGGCGGGGTTCAACAAGGTCTTCGGATATTATCTCGAGGTGAGCAAAGGTTCCCTTTCATCGGTGCCGCCGGAGTTCATCCGGAAGCAGACCCTTGTGAACGCCGAACGGTATATCACGGAGGAGATGAAGTCTTTCGAGGAGAAGATGGAGTCAGCCTCCGCCGAGATCTCCCGCCGGGAAGGCGAGCTGTACGACCGTCTTGCGGGGGAGGTCCTCGGCAGGGTGGAAGCCGTCCAGGCCCTCGGTGAAGCCCTCTCGGCCCTTGACGTGCTGGCATCCCTGGCGGAGGTCGCACGGGAGAGGGGATACGTGCGGCCTGCCGTAAACGACGGCTTCGATCTCACCGTGAAAGACGGCCGGCATCCGGTGGTGGAGGAGGTCCTCACCGATTCGCCCTTCGTGCCGAACTCCATCAGTCTCGAGGCTGGCGGGAAGCGCGTCGCCCTGATCACCGGGCCGAACATGGCGGGAAAGTCCACCTACCTGAGGACGGCTGCCCTGCTGGTGATCCTCGCACAGATGGGGAGCTTCGTTCCCGCCGAGTCGGCGGAGGCCGGGCTGTGCGACCGTATCTTCACCAGGATCGGCGCACGGGACGACCTGGCGCGGGGAAGCAGCACGTTCATGGTGGAGATGGTGGAAACGGCGAACATCCTGCACAACCTGACGGACAGGAGCCTGGTGATCCTCGACGAGGTAGGGCGCGGGACGTCCACCTACGACGGCATGAGCATCGCATGGGCCGTGCTGGAACACCTGGCCGACGAATCCGCAGGGGCGAAGGCGAAGGTGCTCTTCGCCACCCATTATCATGAGCTGACCTGCCTGGAGGAGCGGTTTCCCTCCATCGAGAACCTGAGCATGGCGGTAAAGGAGGACGAAGGGGGCGTTTTCTTTCTCCACCAGGTGGTGAAGGGGAGCGCCGACCGGTCGTACGGCATCGAGGTGGCCCGTCTCGCGGGTCTGCCCCGGCCGGTACTGAAGAGGGCGTTCGAACTGCTTCAGCGCTTCGAGAAGGAGGAGCGGACGGGGAATATTCCGAAGAAGAAGAAAGAGGTTCCCGGCATGCGGCAGATGGAACTTTTCGATTCGGGGAGACACGCCGTGATCGAGGAGCTTGCAGCCATCGAGCCAGACGGGCTCACCCCTTTCCGTGCCCTGGAATTGCTCTACACGCTGAGCGAAAAGAGCAGGGAGGTGCTTCGTTCTGAAAATAACACTTCTTCCTGAGGATGTTTTTTCCCGCATCGCCGCCGGAGAGGTGGTGGAACGGCCCGCTTCCGTTGTGAAGGAAGCTGTCGAGAATTCCATCGATGCCGGCGCGTCTGATGTGAAGGTCTCCCTCTTCGAGGGCGGCAAGCTCAGGATCGTGGTGGAAGACGACGGCGAGGGAATAGCCTTCGGTGAGCTGCCACTGGCCGTGGCCCGTCATGCCACCAGCAAGATCCGCTCGGTGGAGGAGCTGGAACGGATTCAGTCGCTGGGGTTCAGGGGAGAGGCCCTGGCGAGCATCGCCTCAGTGAGCCGGTTCGAGATCCGTTCACGGAGGGCGGAAGACGGGACGGGGGGTCTTCTCCGCATCGAGGGAGGGGAGACCGTCCTCCACACGGAGACTCCGTGCCGGATGGGAACACGGATAGCGGTGGAAGATCTTTTCTACACCTTACCCGCGCGGAGGAAGTTCCTGAAGTCAGCCGCGTCGGAGTGGCGGCGGGCATCGTCGCTGGTGCGGGATTTCGCAGTAGCCTATCCTTCAGTGGCATTCTCTGAAAGCCACGATGGAAAAAACGGGTTTTCCTCGGCGGGGGACGGCGACCGGAGGAGGGTCCTCCTTGACCTGTGGGGCGATGAGTGTGATCTGCGGTCCTTCGAGGCGTCGTCGGCCAACCTGCACCTTGAATGCTGGTGGGCGGCCATCCCCGGTAGGGCGAAAAGCCAGGTGACGGCATTCGTCAACGGGAGGACGGTGAACGATGCGGTGATCCGCGGGGCGGTGGGTTCGCTCTGCCGGTCCATGCCGGGAAACTGGGTCTTCCTGTTCACTCTTCCTCCGGAGCTGGTTGACGCCAATATCCATCCCGCAAAGGCCGAGGTGCGGTTCCGGTATCCCGGAGAGATTTTCGACACGGTGCAGCAGGCGGCCCTGAACCTTTCGGGAGGTGTTCCGCAGGTCTCCCCCCGGGCGTTTTCCCCATCTCCCGTTCCTTTTCCGGACGCCGGTGGTGTCGGGAGAAGCCCCTTCACCGGGGAAAGCGGCGGATGGAGGGCCCGCAGCGGGTGGCAGGCTCCTGGTGAGGAACGGGCGGCGCCGCCGGGATCCCTTTTCGCCAGGATGGTGGCCGACCCGCCGATGCCCGAGACCGCTGAAGCCCCTTCCGCTGCAGATGAAGGCGGTGCGGGGGATATCAGGTTCATGGGGCAGCTTGCGTCAGGGTACCTGGTCTTCGAGACCGGGGAAGGCCTTGCAGTGATGGACCCTCACGCGGCCCACGAGAGGATCGGGTACGAGCGCATGGGGCGCATATCGAGGGAATCGGTGACGATACAGGGATGTGCGGTGCCCCTTCCGGTGGCTCCGTCGTTCTCCCAGTCGGTGCGGGAGCACAGGAAGGGGCTCGAGGAGATCGGGTTCTCCTTCGACGAGAGGGACGGGCAACTCTACCTGGCGGCGTTTCCGTCGCTGCCGGGGGGTATGGGTGAAGACCCGCTCAGGCTGCTGCGCTCCGTGCTCCTGGAGTGGACGGAGGACCGGCAGGCTCCCCTCGAGGAAATATTGTGGAAGAGGCTTGCGACTGCGGCATGCGGCCTGTCGGTGAAACTTGGCGACAGGATTTCGCCCTCGGAGGCACTCGCCCTGTGGCGGAACCTGTGCGAATGCGGTTCTCCGTGGTCGTGCCCCCATGGACGGCCCACGGTGCTCACTCTCGCACGGGGAAAGCTGGAATCTTTTTTCGGAAGGGAATAAGTGGATATGGAACAGGGAAAACCCGTAAAAGTGGCCGCCATCGTCGGGCCTACGGCGGTGGGAAAAACGGCCGTTAGCCTGATGCTGGCCGAACGCCTGGGGGCCGAGATCATCTCGGTGGATTCGAGGCAGGTGTACCGCTACCTTGACGTTGGGGCCGACAAGATATCAGCAGAGACGAGGAAGCGGATTCTCCATCACATGATCGACGTGGCCGACCCCGACCAGGTGTATTCCGCGGCGGATTTTGTGTCTGACTGCAGAGACGCGGTGCAGCGGATCCTGAACCGGGGAAGGATCCCCCTTTTCGCAGGCGGAACGCCTTTTTATTACGAGGCCCTGTTCGGAGGGGTGCTGTCGGAGAACGTTCCCAAGGACGAAGGGCTCCGAAGGGATCTCGAGAAGATCGCGGAAAGGGACGGAAATGACGCCCTCCACCGGATGCTGGTTTCTGCCGACCCTGAAACTGCGGCGAGGCTGCATGCAAACGATGTCCGGAGGGTGGTGCGGGCCCTCGAGATATGCAGGCTCACTGGGACTCCGGCGTCGGAATGGTTCCGGAGGACGAAGAAGTTGCCGGGCGCTGAGGAGTTCGACGTGCTCTATATCGGCCTGTCGAGGAGCAGGAGCATGCTGTTCGAATCCATCACGAAGCGGGTGCACGAGCAGTTCGCCGGGGGGTTCGTGGAGGAGGTGGAGTGGCTGCTTGCCCGGGGGTACGATGAGCGGTTCCCGTCCATGCAGGGCTTCGGGTACAAGGACATAGTGGACTACTTCCGCGGGAAATGTTCGCTTGAGGAGGCCGCTGAACGGGACATCAGCCAGACAAAAGCGTTTTCGAGAAGACAGATGACGTGGTTTGGAAAATTTTCTCCGATTTTATGGTATGATACCTCAGATAGCCCCATGCCGGACTTGTCTGGGCGTATTGAAAAGGAGGTCCGCGCGCATCTTGGAAAATGAACGCAAGCCCCTCGAGGTGGAAGTGGCGTCACCCACGGGGTTCTGTTTCGGGGTGAAACGGGCCATCGAGAGCCTCGAGAAGTGCATCGGCGAGAGCGCCGCTGCTGATGGCGCCGGGAAAGTTTATTCCATCGGCATGCCCATCCATAATCCCCAGGAGGTTGCCCGCCTGAGCAGAAAAGGGCTCGTTGTGGTTGAGCGGATAGAGGATGTGCCTTCGGGAGCCGGGGCTTTCGTGAGGGCTCACGGCGTTCATCCGTCGGTGAAGAAGGCGCTTCTGGAACGATGCGGAGGACGTGTGACCGACGCGACGTGCCCTTTTGTGAAGAATGCCCAGGAAAAAGCGGCTCTGCTTGCGAAGGAAGGGTATTCTGTCCTTGTGCTGGGAGACCCGAATCATCCGGAGGTGCAGGCCATCGTCGGCTGTGCCGGAGAGGATGTTTCAGTTGCCTCGTCCCTTTCGGAAGTGAAAGGGGTTGGCAAAAAGGACAGGTTGGGGGTAATATCACAAACGACGCAAAAAAAGGAGTTTCTCGGCGCGGCAACTGAAGTTCTCGCTCCGGCCGTCAGAGAGCTCCGGATCTTCAACACCATCTGCGGCGCAACGACTCAGCGGCAGGACGCAGTGAGAAAAATTACCGGCAGTGTGGACGGCCTCATTGTTGTCGGGGGAAAGAACAGCGCCAACACGGCCAAGCTTGTGGAAATAGCCCGGTCCCGGAATTGCGATACGCTCTGGATAGAGCACTCCGGGGAGCTCGACGGGAGGTGGTTTGCCGGAAAGGCACGAATAGGAATTGCGGCCGGTGCGAGTACTCCGGACTGGCTAATAGAAGAACTGAAAATTGCATTAGAGACATCGCAGGTGTCAAGGGGGATGGAAGGTTATGACGGAAGAAATGATGAATGAAGGACTCCGGAACGAGGAGTCCGCGGAAGTGACTGAAACAGCGGAGAGCACCTCAGGGACCGTGGAAAACGTCGAAACGACGGAAAGCGGCGAAGCCATGGAGAGCATGGAAAGCATTCTCGAGCAGTACGGCGAGGTCGAGGAGCTCCACAGGGGCAAGATCGTCACCGGAACTGTCGTGGAGGCAGTGGACGGCGGCTGGCTTGTTGACGTGGGCTATAAGTGCGAGGGGTTCCTTCCCGCAAGGGAATGGTCGCACAAGGTTCTCGTGGAGGACTCCGAGGGCCCTGCAGTCGAGGATAAGATCCAGGTGCAGGTCGTCAGCATCCGCCACGGCGAAGAGGCGCAGCTTCTCGTCAGCAGATGGCGGTGCGAATTTGACCGTCGCTGGAGTGAACTTGAAAATAAAATCGCCCAGAACGAAGTGGTTCAGGTCAAGGGCCTGAGGAAGGTGAAGGGCGGCCTCATGGTCGAATCATGCGGCCTTGAGGGCTTCGTGCCCATCTCTCACCTTGCCGAAGAGGGCAGGGGCGTGAACCCCGGCAAGTTCGTGGACGATGTATTCGACGCTAAATTGCTGGAAAAGGACAAGAAAAAGCACCGCCTCGTCTTCTCCCGCAGGATTATCGTGGAAGAGTCGCTGGCCGAGGAGCGGGAGAAGTTTTATGCCGATGTCCGGGAGGGCACGGTTCTCGAGGGTGAAGTGAGCAGCATCACCTCCTTCGGGGTCTTCGTGAACGTGGGCCCCATCGACGGGCTGGTCCACATGAGCGAGCTTTCATGGAAGCGGAACATCAAGCCGAAGGAGATGTTCAAGAAGGGCGATCCGGTCAAGGTAAAGGTCATCGGGATCGACCATGAGAACAACCGCCTTTCCCTGAGCATGAAGCAGACACGGGACGACCCCTGGACGACAGCGGCCTCCCGCTGGAAGGCGCAGGACCGTGCTACGGGCGTGGTGACCAACGTGACCGATTTCGGCGCCTTTGTGGAAGTTGAGCCCGGAATTGAAGGCCTTATCCACATCGGAGACCTGAGCTGGACCAGGATCAAGCACCCAAGGGACGTGCTTCGGAAGGGGCAGGAAGTTAATGTCGTCGTTCTCGAGGTCGACATGGACAAGAAGCGGATGAGCCTGGGATACAAGCAGCTGAACGACCCCTGGAACGACGTGGCCGGGAAGTACAGCAAGGACCAGGACCTCACCGTCAAAGTCGTGCGCCTTGCGGATTTCGGTGCGTTCGTCGAGGTGGAAGAGGGCGTGGAAGGCCTCATCCATATCTCCCAGCTGAGCACGAAGCGGGTCGAAAAGCCTCAGGACGTTCTTTCAGAGGGTCAGGAAGTGGTCGCGAGGGTCATCGAGATCAACCCCGCGGACAGGCGGATGCGCCTAAGCATCAGCGCCCTGGAGGAGCCCGAGCATCATCCGAAACAGCGCGACGAGGAGAGGAAAAGGAACAGGGGAGACCGCAGGGAACAGGAAGGCCACTCGAAGCAGTCAGGCAATGACGGTGAGCCCAATGTAACCATCGGAGAACTCCTCAGGAACATGCAGGAATAAAACGATGAAAGGGGCGGCCGGAAAGGCGCCCCTTTTTTAATCTTCAGGAAAGAGCGGCGAATCTGTATGGAAAAACTATCTTTGCGGGTATTCCCCGATCCCGTCCTCAGGGAGGAAACAAAGCCGGTGACACGGTTTGACGGATCCTTGAAGGATATTGTTGCCGAGATGGCGCGCCTCATGAACCAGCATGACGGTGTGGGGCTTGCCGCGCCGCAGGCAGGAGTGCCGCTGAAGCTGGCGATCGTCTTTTTCGGAGGGGTGCTGTATGTGCTCGCGAACCCGAAGCTTCTGAACTTCGACGGGGAGCAGGAGGGCGAGGAAGGATGCCTGAGCTTCCCGGGAATTTTCGGCAACGTGAAGCGCCCCATGAAGATACGGGTGCGGCACCAGGATATAAGCGGAGGAGAACATGAAATAGAGGCCGAAGGATTTCTTGCAAGGGCCTTTCTGCACGAGATGGATCACCTTGAAGGGAAACTTCTTATCGACCATTTCTCTCCCATGAAAAGAAACATGGCCCGGAAGAAGCTTCTCCGCTCCGGGAGCGTGGCAGGTTCGGGGAACTGACCATGATCCGTGACGAAAAAAAAGGCGGACCCCTCTGGTTTTTCGGGACCGGAGGGTTTGCCGCGAAATGCCTTTCCCTGCTGGCGAAAGACATCTCCTTTGACGTGGTGGTTACGTCGCCTCCGGCGAAGGGAGGACGGGGGCTCAGGTCCGTCCCCTCTCCCGTGGAAGGGATCTGCGGGACCCTGGACATCCCGGTGCTCCATTCGGCGAAAGTGGGGCAGGACGAAACCCTCCTTTCTCTTCTGAAAGATGCCCCTCCCCTTGCAATACTCGTGGTCGACTTCGGCCAGAAGATCCCCGAACCGTTCCTTTCGGCCCCGTCGGGGGGCTGCCTCAACATTCACCCGTCCCTTCTTCCCCTGTACAGGGGGGCGGCCCCGGTGCAGCGGGCCCTCATGAACGGCGATGCACTCCTCGGCGTCACCCTTTTCCGTCTCGTTGAGGAGATGGATGCAGGACCGGTGCTTTTCCGGGAGGAGTATATTCCCGGTGACAGGCGGACTTCCGGGGAAGTTTTGGATATTCTTGCGGAAAAAGGTAGCAAACTTTTTCTGTTGGGTGTAAAATGCTTGATTGAAGGAACTTGTGTGTTTAAAGAGCAAAATTCCGAATCAGCATCTTATGCGCCGAAAATTGTCAACAATGAAGCTGAAATATTCTGGACATACCCCGCGCGGCGGATAGCAAACGCCGTTCGAGCATTGAACCCGGCTCCGGGAGCTTTTATGTTCATCGGGGAAAAGCGGGTCAAGATTTGGAGCGCGGAATTCAGTCCATTATCAGGATCTCCCGGAGAAGTCCTCGATTTTAACGACGGATATCCCGTTGTGAGCGCTTCTGAAGGTGCGGTGCTGCTGCGGATCGTCCAGCCCGAGGGGAAACGGCGGGTGGACGGCGCGGAATGGGCGAGAGGACTGCGTTTGAAGAAAGGAGACTTCCTTCATTGACGGATCCCGACATTACCATCGTATCTGACCTGTTTTCTCAGTACAGGGAACTAATGCCTTCCGTTCCGGACTGGCCGCGGGTTATCGCAGTCACCGGAGCCCTGGGTTCAGGGAAGACGGAATGGGTTCTCAACCTCTCACTCGGTTTTGCAAGCCTCGGAGAAAAAGTCACCATAGCCGATATCGATATCATCAACCCCTATTTCTGTATCCGCCAGGTTGCGGAAAAACTCGAAAAAAAAGGATTCCGGATCATTACGACGCCCGAAAACGCGAAATGGTCCGATATGTCCGTGGTCTCGCCGAAGGTGTCCCGCGCACTTGCGGAGGATGACGGCCGGCTGCTCCTCGACATCGGCGGAGACGCCGAGGGAGCCCTGGCGCTGAAGCAGTTCGAGCCGGATATCACGAAAGCCGGGTATCTCCTGATCCTCGTGGTGAATTCCTTCCGTCCCCAGACCTCCACAGTCGCAGGGGTAGAGAAGATGCTCAGGAAGATGGAGTCGATCTGCGGCCTCTCGGTGGGAGCCCTCGTGAGCAATTCCCATCTCATGGCGGAAACAGGTCCGGAAGACTGCGTCAACGGCCTGGAGAACGTTCTGGATGCCGGCAGGAAGCTCGATCTTCCCGTTCTGTTCGCAGGGGTGGATCCCCGGTTGTACGGGGAGACTGCATCAATTATGGAGTTCCGGGGTATATCCGTCCCTCTCTGGCCGGTGGCACGGTACATGATGCTTCCGTGGGAGGACGGGGCAATGTGGTCCCGCGGAGAAACGGGCGAATAGATTTCTGATAAATCTGTGTGAAAGGGGTGCAAAAGGCAATGGCGAAAGGACGCATTGAAGTTCTCGAACAGTACTGCAAAAGCTGCGGACTTTGTGTGGCGGCCTGTCCGACAAAGGTCCTCCGGATATCGGAGAAGACCAACGCGAAGGGCTACCGGCCTGTTGAACAGTTCAAGGAGGGGTGTATCGGGTGCGGCGTCTGCGCCGTGACCTGTCCCGACGCTGCTATTGAAGTGTTCAAAATCCAGGAATAACCTGGCTTTCGGAGGTGAAAACGACATGGGACGCGTTTTGATGAAAGGAACTGAAGCAATTGCAGAGGCCGCCATCCAGGCGGGCTGCAAGTATTTCTTCGGGTATCCGATTACTCCCCAGAATGAAATTCCCGAATACATGTCCGCCCATCTTCCCGAGGTCGGAGGGGTCTATGTCCAGGCGGAAAGCGAAGTGGCATCGGTCAACATGATCCTCGGCGGCGGCGCGACCGGATACCGGGTCATGACCTCTTCGTCGAGCCCCGGGATCTCCCTCATGTCCGAGGGGATTTCCTATATCGCCGGATGCCAGATCCCGGCGGTCATCGTCAATGTGATGCGCGCAGGCCCCGGACTCGGCGGAATTCTGCCCGGACAGGCGGACTACTACCAGGCCACGAAGGGCGGCGGAAACGGAGACTACAACATCATCGTCCTCGCTCCGAGCACCCTGCAGGAATGCGTTGACCTGACACAGCTTTCCTTCGATCTCGCCCAGAAGTACAGGATCCTTGTCATGGTTGCTGCCGATGGTTTCATGGGCCAGATGATGGAGGCTGTTGAAATTACGCCGAGTTCCACGAAGGACCAGCCTGCCGACGCCTCATGGTCCCTCGGGTTCATGGAGGAGAGGGGCGGGAAGAGAAGCCATCTCCACAGCCTGTTCCTTGCTCCTGAACCGCTGGAGGAGCATAACCGGGAGCTTCAGAAAAAATACGACGCCATAAAGGCGGTGGAGCAGCGATGCGAGCTGTACCACGCCGATGATGCCGAACTGCTGATCGCTGCATACGGCACAACCGCCCGAATTTCGCGGTCCGCCGTGAACAACCTCAGGGCAGAGGGACTGAAGGTCGGCATGATCCGGCCGATCACGCTGTGGCCCTATCCCTATGAAGCCTTCAAGAAGATTCCTTCCACGGTGAAGAATATTCTGGTGGCGGAAATGAACGCCGGACAGATGGTGGATGATGTGAAGGTCGCCACCGGCTGCCGGTATCCGGTTTCCTTCTATGGCCGCACGGGTGGTTTCGCCCCCTCGGTGAAGGAGATCGAGAACGAGTGCAGGAAGATCCTGGGCCTGTAAGAGGGAGGGGAAAACCATGAGTGAAGTTAAAATCTACGAACGGCCGAAGACATGGATGCCGGACGTCAGCAGCCATTACTGTCCGGGCTGCGGACACGGCATCGCTCACCGGCTCGTCTGCGAGGTCATCGACGAGCTGGGCATACAGAACCATTCCATAGGCGTGGCCCCCGTCGGGTGTGCCGCCATGATTTATGACTATATCGACACTGACTTCTGCGAGGCCCCCCACGGAAGGGCGCCGGCAGTGGCCACGGGCCTGAAGAGGGTCCGTCCCGACAGGATCGTCTACACCTACCAGGGCGACGGCGACCTTGCCTCCATAGGCATGGGGGAGATCATCCACGCGGCAAACAGGGGCGAGAACATAACGGTCGTTTTCATCAACAATGCCATTTACGGCATGACGGGAGGCCAGATGGCCCCCACCACCCTCATCGGCCAGAAGGCAACCACCTGCCCCCTCGGGCGGGATCCCGGAGTAAACGGCTATCCCATCAGGGTGAGCGAGCTTCTTGCGGCCCTTCCGGCACCGGGGTACGTTACCAGGGTAACGGTGGCCCAGCCGAAGTACATCATCAAGGCGAAGCAGGCCATTAAGCAGGCCTTTCAGAACCAGGTCGACGGGAAGGGCTTTTCGCTGGTGGAGGTGCTCTCGTCCTGTCCGACAAACTGGGGCATGCGGCCCGTGGAGGCCTTCGACTGGCTCATCAGCTCGATGATACCCTATTATCCCCTTGGCGTTTTCAAGGATTTCGACTAGGGAAGGGGGAGAACGGAATGTCCGTATTCTATAAAACGCTTCTTGCGGCAGGATTCGGCGGACAGGGGGTCATGGTCCTCGGCCAGCTGGTGGCCTACACCGGCATCGAGGAAGGGCGGCATGTGACATGGATCCCCTCATATGGCCCGGAGATGCGGGGCGGCACGGCCAACTGCGGCGTGGTTCTTTCGGACGAAGAGATCGGATCTCCCGTGGTGGACAATGCAGATGTGCTTGTGATCATGAACCAGCCCTCTCTCGCGAAGTTCCTTGAGAAGGTGAAGCCGGGCGGTGTGCTGGTCTACAACAGCGACCTCGTGGAGTACAACGGTGCAAGGACTGATATTTCCACCGTCGCGGTTCCCGCATCAAAAATAGCCATGGAGCTTGGAAGTGACAAGATAACCAACATCGTCATCCTCGGTTCGGTGGTTGAGGCGAGCGGCATTGTGAACGACTCGGTGTGTGTGGAGACTATAAAGGAGAAGCTCGGCAGGAAGAAGCCGAAGTTCCTTCCCATGAACCTCGATGCGTACGCAAGAGGGAAAGATGTAGCCCGGGCCGCTCTTTCAAAGTAGACGGACAAGCGGTCTTTTATGGATACCAGGGAAAAGACGATTTCGAAAAACACGGTTTACCGGGGCAGGATCCTCAATCTCAGGATAGACAAGGTTGAGATTCCCGGCGGCAAAAAGACCATCAGGGAAGTTGTGGAACATTCCCCGGCGGTGGGCATCCTGCCGGTGGCTGATGATGGATCGGTTCTGTTGATCCGGCAGTACAGGTATGCCATCGATGAGGACATCCTGGAGATCCCGGCAGGACTCGTGGAGCCCGGTGAGGACTTCGAAAGGTGCGCCGAGAGGGAACTGCAGGAGGAGATCGGCTATTTCCCGGGGACGCTGAAGGAAATAGGGCGGATGTACAATTCCCCCGGCTTTTGTACAGAGATGCTCGTGCTGTACCTTGCTTTGAACCTGAAGCCGTCGAAGCTCCAGGCTGACGATGACGAATTCATCCACCTGAATCCCGTGCCGCCGGGCGAGATCGCCTCCCTCCTGGGGGACGGCCGGATCCGGGACGGGAAGACCTTTGCAGCGCTCTCGTGGTATCTGGCTTTCCGCGGAAAAATATGATTTTTTCGGGGCCGGGAACTTTCCGGCTCCTTTTTTTATGGTATTATGTGTAACCATTATGACATTATATGACTTTGAGAAATGCGTCGAGAATTTCCTCTCGTATCTGCTCCTCGAGAGAGGGCTCAGCCCCAATACCATTGCCGCCTACCGGAGGGATCTTCGGGAGTGGGCAGCATTTTGCGCGGAACGGAAGGCTGTTCCCCTGCCGCCGGACCCGTCAGTTATTTCACTGTTCCAGCGGAGCCTGGTGGAGGGCCCGAAAAGCCCGGCTACCCGCCAGAGGATCGTAGCGGCAATGAGGACGTGGATGCGCTATCTCGAGCAGGAGGAGATAACGGGGGAGCAGCAGCGGCTTCCTACCCTTCCCGGCAGGCAGAAACGCCTGCCCCAGATCCTGAGCGAAGGGGAAGTGGAGCGGCTCTTCCAGGCATGCGCCGGTACGTCGCCCCTTGACCTGCGGGACAGAGCACTGTTCGGCATCGCCTACGGGTGCGGGCTCAGAGCCGGCGAGCTGTGCGGGCTTCGCCTCGGGGACCTTGATTTTTCCGCCAGGGTCCTTAGGGCATTCGGCAAGGGGGAGAAAGAGCGGGCAATCCCGTTCCTTGGGGAGGTGCTTGAGCGGGTCGCGGCCTATCTCAGGGAGGGACGCCCCAAACTGGTGAAGGAGGAAACGGATGTTCTTTTCCTGACCAGGAACGGCAACCCCCTGAACAGGGAGGACGTGTGGCGGACCCTCGGAAAGCGCGGCAGAAAGGCGGGCATTCCAAGGTCGCGCCTGCACCCCCATGTCCTTCGGCACAGTTTCGCCTCGCATCTTCTGCGGAGGGGAATGGACCAGAGAAGCCTTCAGGAGCTGCTCGGGCATTCTTCCATCGCGACGACAGAAAAATACCTGCACTTTGACCTCGAGCTGCGGGACGTTTATGATAAGGCCCATCCGAGGGCGTGAGCCCCGAAAGCGGAAGAGGAGGAGAACAGATGAAGAAGCGGGTTGAAGAGACCGTTGAATTTCTGCGGCACAGTGGAGGAGAAGCCCCCGAAGCGGCGGTTGTGCTGGGCTCAGGCCTTGGTGCTTTCGCCGAAGCCCTTGAAAATAAAATCGTGATTCCCTACGGAGAGATCCCGAACTGGCCGGCCTCGACGGCTCCGGGCCACGCCGGAAGGCTCGTGCTGGGAAGCCTGTCGGGAAAGAGGCTTGCCGTCATGCAGGGGAGAGTCCACTATTACGAGGGGTATTCCATGGAGGAAGTGGTGTTCCCCGTGCGGGCCCTGGGAGCCTGGGGCGTAAAGACGTACGTGGCGACAAATGCGGTGGGCGGCATCGATCATTCTCTTTCCCCCGGAGATGTGGTGCTGCTCTACGACCATATAAACTGGATGGGAGCCAACCCCCTCAGGGGACCTGACACGCCGGAATGGAACTCCCGTTTCCCCGATATGACCCATACCTACGACAGGAAGCTCCTGGCTGCGGCGGAACGGGCTGCGGAAGCCGAGGGGATCCTGGTGAAACGGGGTGTATACATCGCTTTCCCGGGGCCGTCCTTCGAGACGCCTGCGGAGATACGTATGGCCCGCATCCTTGGGGGGACAGTGGTGGGGATGTCCACCGTTCCCGAAGTGATAACGGCCAACGCCATGGGCATGCGGGTGTGCGCCGTTTCATGCGTGGCGAACTACGCGGCCGGGATGACGGAGAACCGCCTGACCGGCGAGGAGGTACTCGAAGAGATGTCAAAGGCATCTGACAGGCTGATCCGCCTCTTGAAGCGATTCTTCACAGAGATGGAATGACATGGACATAATCGGCTTTATCGAGCGGAAGCGGGACGGAGGGAGCCACGCTCCCGGTGAGCTTGAAGCATTTGTCCGGGCCTTCGCATCGGGAAAGGTCCCTGAATACCAGGCGGCCGCATGGCTCATGGCGGTATACTACAACGGTCTTTCCGGTGAAGAACTGAAGGAATTCACCCTGGCCCTGGCCCGTTCCGGGGATATCCTGTCCTTCGGGAACGACTTGCGTATCGTGGACAAGCACAGTACCGGAGGGGTGGGGGATAAGATCACCCTTCTTCTCGTTCCCCTTGCTGCGGCGTGCGGGCTGACGGTGGCGAAGCTCTCAGGCCCCGGGCTCGGGTTTACGGGGGGAACTGTGGACAAGCTTGAGTCTATTCCTGGCTTCATGACCCATCTTTCATCCCGGGATTTCCTGAACCAGGTGAAGCGCATCGGGTGCGCCATCTCGGGGCACTCGGCAGATCTCGCCCCGGCCGAGGGAAAGTTTTACTCCCTTCGGGATGTCACGGGAACTGTTCCGTCAATACCCCTCATCTGCAGCAGTATCGTGAGCAAAAAAATAGCGGGGGGCGCGGACGCCTTCGTCTTCGACGTGAAGTGCGGCAGCGGGGCTTTCATGCAGGATTACGAAAGCGCCGAAACCCTTGCAAACGGCCTTGTGTCTCTCTCAAACAGTCTCGGGAAGAAGGCGATGGCCCTTATTACCGACATGGCCCAGCCCCTTGGGGAATGGGTGGGAAACGCCGTGGAGGTGCTGGAAGCGGTCCGGGTGCTCCAGGGCGGAGGGCCGGAGGATGTCCGTGAGGTTGCCGTCGCCCTGGCAGGGGCCATGGTCTCCCTGGGGAAGGGAATTTCCTTCGATGACGGATGCATACTTGCCCGGCAGAAGATCGACGACGGTTCAGCCCTGGAGAAGATGAAAGAACTCGTGGAAGCGCAGGGAGGCCGGGGGGATGTATGCGGGAACCCCTGTGATGTGCTGCAAATCGCCCCGGAAAGTTTCGTGGTGAACGCCGGCAGGGGCGGCAGGGTTGATCGCATAGAGGCCCGGAGTATCGGTGAAGGGGTGAAGCGCCTCGGCGGCGGCCGAATGGAGCTTGGAGAACCCATAGACCTGGCGGTTGGGGTGAGGCTCCTCGCGAAGAGAGGCTGCTGCGTGAAAGCGGGCGCACCTCTTCTGGAGATACGATATACGAACGGCGAAAAACTGGAGAGCGCCCTTCCGTATTTTGAGAAGGCCTTTTCAGTTGCGGATACAAATTGCGATTCCTCCCGGAACGGAGAGGAAGGGAAGAGGAGTTTTGTTCTTGGCAAGGTTGAATAACAGAATGACGGCCGCGGCAGGAGCGGCCCTGCTGTTTATGCTGATGGTGCCTGCGGTGGTATTCGCCTATGCGAATATCCAGTATCCTGCGTCGGTAGGGGTGGGAAAGCCTTTTGTGCTCCGGGTCACATCCGCCGCCCCCGTGGAAAAAATATCGGCGGTCTGGCAGGGAAGGACGATACCGCTGGATATAAGCATATGGAACGAAAAATATATATCCCTGGGTCTTTTCGGGACCCAGGCCGGCAAGGTGAAGCCCGGCGTCTCGAGGATGAAGATCATCATGGAGACACCGGGGGGGAAGAAGGAAGCGGACATTTCCATCCGTGTACATGCGGTGAAGTACAGGGAGGATCACCTGACCCTGCCCGAAAACATGGTCACGCCGCCGAAGTCGGTGCTGAACAGAATAGCAGCGGAACGGAAGGAAACAGGCCGTGCCCTTTCCGTTCTGACGGTTTCAAGAAACTGGGGCCTCCCTTTGGTCAGGCCGGTGAGCGGCATTGTGACAAGCCCGTACGGAAGGCGGAGGATCCTGAACAAGAAACCCAGGAACCATCACGGTGGAGTCGACTTCAGGTCTGCTGTGGGAACTCCTGTGAAGGCTGCGCTGCCCGGACGGGTCGTCCTTGCGGGAGATCATTACTATGCCGGGAAAAGCGTGTACGTGGATTCCGGAGGAGGCGTGATCTCCCATTACTTCCACCTGGATTCCATTGCCGTCGGTGAAGGTGACGTCATTCCCGCAGGGAAGACCATCGGAAAGAGCGGGAATACCGGCCGTTCCACAGGGCCGCACCTTCATTTCGGACTGAGCATCGCAGGCCAGATGGTGGATTCGGAGCCCCTTTTCGAAACAACACTTGCTGGCTTGCTGAAGGACACGTCCCTGAAAAGGGTCGAATTGACAGGGAGGAAATAATCAATGGGTGAGTCGAAATCTTTTCCCCTTCCGGTGGTTTTCTGCTTCCTGCTCTGCGGGGACAGGGTGCTTCTCTTCAGGAGGATGACTCCTCCGTGGAGCGGTTCGGTGACTGTCCCCGGCGGCAGGAAGGAACGGGGGGAAACGGCCGGGGAAGCCTGCATCCGGGAAATGGAAGAAGAGACCGGGTACCGGCTGAAGACGGTGAAGCTGAGAGGGATCGCCCACATTGTCTCGGGGGAAACCGAGGCCACCGGGTATTATTTTTCGTCCAGGGATTTTGAAGGCGATCTGAAGGAGAGCAGTGAGGGGACGCCTTTCTGGTGCGGTATGAAGGAGAGCTATTCCGTCGGGGGAGTGAACCCCTTTTATTCTCTTCTTGCGCCGGTGATCCTTGACGAATCGTCTCCCCTTTTCGAGGCCAGGATAGCCTCAGACGGGAAGGGGATCCTCCGGTCGTCCTTTTCGCTTGCGGAAACGGGGTGTTTCGTACAGGGAGCATCAATGAGGTGATGGAGATGCTGAAAAAGGTTTTTCCGGCAGGGGCAATGTTTCTGCTGCTCTTGTTTTCTCCGGGGCCCGGATCCGGGGAAGAGACGCATGAGTCTCTGTTCACACGGTATTTCGAGGGAAAGGTCAATGCCGGATCAGTGCTGTCGGTCCTGTCTGCCGACGAGGAGAGCCTTCGGAGAGGAAACATTCCCTCCCTTACCGTATGCATCGAGAATGCAGTCGTCGAGGGAGTGACCTATGACAGGCTTCTTCTCGTGCTGACCGATGTGTATTTTACCGTTGACGGTGAGGGAGCCCGGATCCATTCCTATTCAGAGAGCCGCCTTTCGGGGAGTATCCTGAAAAAGGATTTTCTCGCCGGCCTGAAGAAGAACATGCCCCATTACGCGGTCTCGGAACTTGACCTGAAGGATGGCAGAGTGATGATGAAGGGCGTTTACGAGAGAAAGGGACTCTTCAAGCTTCGGGCGCTGATCCGCCTTACGGGGCAGTATGTCGTGGGAAAGGACGGTACCGCATCCATACGGTTCGATGATTCCACCAACGACAACGCACTGGTTTCGGCTGCCGATGTGGGAAGGGCCGCGGCAAAGGCTGCACCCGTCATTTCTTTCAGGAATTTCTTTGCGGCGCCCCGGGTGTGGGAGGTGCGCGTGGATCACGATATGGTCTGGTTCTCGGCAAAATAAAAGGGCCTCTGCCCGGAGAGAGGCCCTTTTATGTGAAGGCGGTTATTTCATCGTGGAGATAAACATGTAGATTCCGACAGCGGCGATGATCAAAACAATGGCAATTGCTCCCATGTTCATTTTTTGTCCCTGCTGTTGCTGAGCCATTCGTTTCATCTCCATTTCATCAGAATATTCGTTTCTTTTTGACCTTTCAAATGAGAATCCTACTCCCGCCAAAAAAGGAAAGCAATTGTCCGGAAAACAGATTGATATGACTGCCTGAAGAAAATGAGCCATATTCTGCATCTTCCCTGCATGGTTCGATTTCTTCCTTCCCCGTTCGCGCCGATTCGAAGGGGAAGTTTCGGCCCGCACGGAGGAATGCATAAAGCCTGGCCATCTTGGTGTTCCATGGGGACCACAGCTGCGGCAGAACGTCCTGTGGTTGTAAATTCCGGTATTCCTTACGAATAGGTATGGCAGCCATTAAATGTTCCCTCCTATGTGGTTAACATTGGAGAAAACCCGGCGCTTTTCTAACCGCACTGGACTAAACCGTTTTTTTGTTCTTTGTGGCTTTTTATCAGATAACGGGAAAAATTTTTATCGATGCAGTTGACACCTTTTCCTGAATGGCTTAATATGCTTTGCGCATGGAGGCGAATGTGTCCCGGTGGGCGCCCTGGACTTCAAATCCAGTGGGGGGCAGTATAGGCTGTGAAGCCTTGCAAACGCCGGATTTTCAAGTTTCGTCTCTCTTCTAAGCGCACTGGACTATCAAAATATGGGGCTTACTTTTGACGTTTCCTGACCATCAGGGGGCGTCTTTTTTTGTGCCTGGAAATCCCCCTCACCTTGCGGTCTACCTGTTCACCTTCCGTTATCAATGCCTTTCCCTGCGATGTACTGAATGAGACTGGGAATCATTTGTCCACAATGTATAAAACCTGTAGCGCCAGTCCTGCAAGCGGTTGTAGAAAAAGTAATGCACAGTAAAAAGAGTGTGGTAAAATGTGTAATGACGGTAACACAATACACTCGAAGGGAGGTGGTGTCAATGCTATCAGCGGTCAAACGCGTCCGAATGGAGAAGGGCTTTTCTCAGCAGCGGATGGGCGAAATGGTGGGGATTCACAGGACCATCGTTTCCAATATCGAGGGGCGAAGGTTCGTACCAAATGTAAAACAGCGGCAGGCAATCGCGGATTTACTTGGTGGCCGGGAGTCTGATTTTTTCGACCAGCAGACCGGCCTGGCGAAGTAAAGAAAAAAGCCGCCCGGCGAGGCGGCGGAAAGAAAGGAGAACTCTATGGCATATCCTACCAAAAAAGTAGGGAATGATCAAGACATTCTAGCCCAATTGGAGCGCTTCGTGGATCGGGTCGGTTGCCCGGCGCGGCCCGCTGAAGAACCCCGGCTGAGGGGAGATAGGAGAAAGGCCGAGAGGGCGTCATGGTCGATCCGCCTGGATGGAAAAATGACGTTGAGACAATTCGGCAAGCTTCAAAAGCGGCCCATCCGCTTTTCAGAGCGGACACGGCGGCTTCCGAATGAGGCTCCTCGGACACGGTGGGAAGCAATCATGGCGGGATCGGTAGATACGCACGACCAGCAGTCCCAACCGATTCCCGCAAAGAAGCTTGTCAAGGTATTTTTACCGGCTAAATTCGCCCGTGAGCGACACTCCCGCTCTCGCCGCTCCCCGGTCCGCTCCGCTGCAAAAAGCGGGGGCGACGATGGCGGCGGAGATGGAGACTCGGATCAAGGTGAACCTCCTAGGCCTTCCCACAAGGGAAGGATAATCCTCCCTGCGCCGATCCAGGCGCGACTAATTCCATTTTCCTGTAAAGCGAATAGCTTCCCTCACTCGCGGATCGTTCATCCGTGCCGGTGGTCTTTGGACTGGAGGTGGGTTGCATGAGCTTCCAGCGGACAGGCGAAGACGTCAAGCGCCACGCCAGGCAAAAAGACAAGGTGCTCGAATACCTCCAGACCGGAGCGCCATTGACTCAAGACGAAGCACAGGAAAAATTCAACTGCAGGCGTCTTGCCTCCCGGATCAGCGAGCTGAAGAAAAGCGGTCACCTGATTTTAAGCCTCCGGAATGACCAGGGCTGCAGCACTTATTTATTACTCTCTCCCGAAGGGAGGGAGGAGTGATGGACTTTCGGTCATGGTGCCTGCACTACTTCCCCGGTGGGAGGTTTTCATCATCGGGGGAAAACTACGGGCCAGTGAAAAACCCGTACCGTGACGATTCCAAGCCTTCGCTTTCCTTTGGGAAAAAGGGAAAGGGCGTGTACAACGACTTCGGCGGACGTGGCGGAGACATTAAATTTTTCGTCCATGAGCACGGCATCCCTGAGGTATGGGACGGCGCGGAACCATGGGAAGAACACCGTGAGGGTGGAAAGATTCTTCCCTCTCGCGGGGAGGAACATGCGAACACGCGCCAGGCGTGGCAGATGTGGGATGAGGGAAAGCCTGCTGACGATCATCCCTACTTGCGGAAGAAAGGGTATCCGGGCGAAGGGTTGCGGGTGACTTCCAGGGAATACCGGTTCGAGAAAGACGCCGTGACCCCCGCAGGAACTCTCCTGATTCCCGCCACAGACCTGTACGGAGCATTCCAGGGAGTGGAGCGGATATTCCCGGACCTGAGCAGGGACAAGGCCCATAGAGGCGGGAAGAGCCGCTGTTACTACGGAGACAAGCCAGAAGACGGCAAGCCCCTTTAC
>Ga0228536_1001254_pt1 | contig 26722 bp, 23 predicted proteins | sample SJ1Smetagenome_FD_168611 | JGI IMG/M metagenome (GOLD analysis project Ga0228536, IMG submission 168611) | Enriched culture of PCE-dechlorinating microbial communities from Ithaca, New York, USA - SJ1.S | ecosystem: Engineered > Modeled > Simulated communities (microbial... > Unclassified...
CTATCGCCAAATACCCTTGCTTCAAAAAGCATTAAATCAGGAGATTGACAAGAAAACAGATGTGGCGTAAAGTAAGGCTTACCTTGACTGCAAAAAAGGAATTTCAACGGAAATAGGGACAATATCTGATACGGTCGTTACAATGGGAAACAATTCCCTGCTGGATGGGTTTGTGGTACGAGATGCGGCATTGTATGGATATGGGGTTTTATGTAATGATGTAGATGCAGTTGAAATTAGTAATTGTACCATTAAGGAAAATAAAAGCTATGGAGTCTATGCCGACAATAGCAGTCTCAATCTGAAAAGGTGCACGATAGAAAATAATGGATATGATGGAATTCGGCATATTGGAAACAGCAAGATGATCGTAATTGAGAATTGCAGGATCAAATTTAATCAGGAATATGGTGTTTATTTAGTCGCATCCATTGTCACACTAAAAAACAACTTGATATGTGCGAATGGATTTAAAAATATATCTTTATATGCTATTTATCTTGAAAATCCAAAAGACGTTCCATCTATCTACAATAATACGATAGCCTATAATCGCAATGAAGCGGTCGCCTATTTAGACAACGATCCAAATCTTACCAATCGTCCTGATATTCAGAATTGCATTATCTGGTACAACAATCAGGATGGGACGGAAGAACAGTTTGCAGGGCTGACGGTTTATCCGAGATATAGCTGTGTGCAGGATGTGATCAATGATCCATTGGGCACTAATTACACTCTGAATACGTATTCTTCATTTAGCGGTAATCCTCAATTTGCTTACGAGCAGAGCAGCGACCCCAATGTTATGCTGAATGTTCACCTTGCCTATGCCTCTGCCTGTAAGAATAAAGGGAATCCTGACAACACCCTTTATGCAAATCAGAAGGATATGGATAATGAAGACCGAGTGGCGGATAATCGCGTGGATATTGGGGCTGATGAAATCCACTGTGAGGATATTGCCAACGACTGGGACTGGAATCACGATGGATTAGTCAATTATGTAGAGTTCAATCCCTTTTCGCAGGCATGGCTGTCGCACGACCCGAATGATCCGGAATTGAACGATCCGAATTATCCAAACTATTATCTCTATAATGATCCCAACGGGGCATATTATGTTAGCCCTGAAACACGGGCGGCGTGGCGAGAGGATTTCAATCTGGACGCAGCGGGAACCAGTCAGTATCTGATTGACCTGCCTGATTTTCTGGCATGGATGGAAGAGTCTGAGTGTTTATGGATTGCCTGCTGGCGGCCTGAATATCATCCACTGGATTATACTCCTCCGTTGACAGAAAGCATGATGCAAGTGTTCTCTGCTTCGGCTTCCAGTTTATCCAATTCGTCTCTGAAAAGTGTCAGTGCTTTATCGGCTGAATCTACGGAATCGGCAGAAGATGAAACGACTCTTACTCTGTTACTGCTGAATCAAGTCAATGAGATGATTGACACCGATCAAGAGAATTCCGAGATATGGCAGGAGGTGAAAAATCTTTTGGAACAAAGTCTTGTCGAAACAGAAGATACGGCAATCAAAACGCGGTCGTTTTGATTTTTATAACTATTTATTGTATAATTATTTACAAAGGAAAGGAAGGATATTATGAGACCGTTATTTGTGAGTTTATTCATGTTCGGGATGGGTATTTCAGCTTTTGGTGGGTATGATTACACCATATCAAGCGGATATGTTGGCACATTGGTTTTAGAAAACGGTCAAACCCTGTTAATGACGGGTGGGGGTATCAATAGTTTGTCAGCAGGGGATTTTAGTGTTTTAGACATAAGAAATACGACTCCTTATGTCCCTATTTCTGGGGGTATCGGAACTCTGATTGTATTTGATTACAGTCAATTACTGTTTTCCGGCGGCCATGTCAATCGTCTTGATATCGGTGAGCGTGCGACAGCGATATTAAGTGGAGGCCAGATAAATCAAATCACAAGCGGTTATTCGTATGCTGACCCATTGCATATCAAAATTATCTGCCAGACAGCGGTTTATGATCCGACAACAAAATATTTAAATGGTACTTGGAAAGATGGTACTGATTTTTCCATTCTTTTTAAAGACCGTGATGGTTATTCGTCGGTTATCGACAATGTTACCATTATTCCTGAACCAGCCACGATGCTGCTGTTAGGTTTGGGAGGCATTCTACTTCGTCGTCGTCAATAAAACTCCTTCTGCTTAAGTCTCTCTTAAGCACACCTGCCGGGCAACCTTAATTCCGACCCCCGGCAGGCTTTTTACTTTCAACCGATAGACGATTAAAAAACCGGTATTACAGTTCCGGCACGACTTCGGGGTAGACCTGTCCGCTGGCGGTGATTTTGAAGACGTAAATCAGGCCGGGACGGAGTTTGGTGTACACGGCATTGCCATACACCGCCTGGATATCATACTGGCTTAACGCCTCGGGATTGTTGGCTAATTCCCAGATATGTTCCCAGAACATCTGCCGGTGTTCCGCAGGCAGCAATTGCAGCAAATCAGCATAGCGAGCCGGTTCTCGTCCCAGTTCTTCGATGGGGAAACCTTCTCGCGGCGACATTGCCTCACCATAAATTCTTCGCCACAGGTACATCGCTCGGGCCTTGCCGTCCATGACCATCTGGGAACCAAACTTGACAATCAGGGCATCGAAATGCACGATGTCGCCTTCGATGGTGTATTCTTTTTCGAGAATCTTTTTGAGCTTATCCCTGCGGTCGGTCTCGACAAATTTCAGAGTGGTCATCAGTATGCCGTCGGCAGTCTTTTCCTGTGAAACCACCTTGGCATACCCAATCTGCTCCTCGGCCGTCAGATTGGTGATGGCCTGCTTGAGCTGCTTATTTTCCGTTAATAACTGGTGAATGGTCATTGCACCATGATAGGCCGTTCGACCGACATACCACAGGCCGATTCCCAGTGGAATCAAAGCGACACACGTAATAATAGAACGTATTTTCATGAAAGTCCTGTTTTTGAAATTTCACTAAGGGTTCAGATAAGGCGCTATCGCCTGCAGGGCATTGGCTCGGGTGGTCAAATCCGGATAGACCGGGCTTTCCTTATCCCCTGCCGAGCCAGGATTCGTGCCGCCAGGACTCTGGCCTGCTGAGCCTGATCAATCGCATCGGCCAGAATACGCATGCATTCCTGCGGGGAATGGAAACCCATGCCATTCGATGCGGAGACATAATCCCAGCGGAACTGGGCATGGCGAAGCAGCGTCCAGACCGGCTTGAGCTGGTCGTCGGTTGCCTTGGCCTGGATTGCCGCGGCGACGTCAAAATGAGCTTCAACGATGGCTTTTTCGGCTTTGAGTTTGGTATCACGCACCTTGGTCTGGATCGCCTCGACCCTGCCGCGAATTTCCTGCTCGCTCCAGCGATGACAGACGGCACAACTATTGGAAATATTCTGCAGCGGACTCTGGACGTGGTGGTCGGTAAACTTCATGCCGCCTTCGGTGAAATACGGCATGTGGCAATCCGTGCAGACCGCCGCATGGCCGTGACTGCCCCGCTGCCAACTGGCATAGGCATCGGTCATTACATGACAGTTCATACAGGTTTGCGGTGAATCGGAAAGATAGGATGTCGCATTGGCAATCCGTATCAGCACCACGCCGGAGCCTGCGGCAAGACCCACCAGCACATAAAAAAACACCTGCCAGCATCGTCCCAGCCCGCACAGCCCCAGGACGATATCGGCAAGTGTTTTGATCATACGCAGCAGCGTTGCAATCATTTACACCTTCAATGAACCCGTTCGAATATGGATATCCCGCTGCGGGAACGGAATCGTAAGACCATTCTGCTCCAGCGAGACTTTGATTTTTTCTGTGAGCTCAAAATAAGTGGGCCAATACTCCGTCGCCTTGACCCATGGCCGCACCGCAATATTGACCGAGCTGTCGCCCAGCCCAAGTACCGCTACCACCGGGGCCGGATCGCGCATGACCCGGCTGTCGGACAGAAGGACGCTGGTAATCACCTGCTTGGCTTTGGCAATATCATCCCCATAGGAAATACCAATCACCAAATCCACGCGACGCTTGTCATTGGCTGTATAATTGATGATATTCGCCCCGGTCACCTGTGAATTCGGGATAATAATACGCACATTATCCGGAGAATGCAAAACGGTATTAAATATCTGGATTTCCTGGACAGTGCCCTTGGCCCCAGCCGTTTCGACAAAATCACCCACGCGGAAAGGCTTAAAGATAATCAGCAGGACTCCGGCTGCAAAATTGGACAGTGATCCCTGTAAAGCCAGGCCAACAGCCAGGCCCGCGGCACCGATGACCGCCACCAGAGATGTGGTTTCGACCCCCAGACGACTCAGGGCCGCAATCGCAACAAACACCAGCAAGCCAAAATACAGCAGATTCCGCACAAATTTGCTCAGAGTCGGGTCCACCTTGGCCCGATTCAGCACATTTTCGAGCAAATTCGTCAACACCCGTGCCAGCCAGCGTCCAACATAAAAGATCAGCGCCGCGGTAATCAGGCGAAACAGCAAATCCATACCCTGCGTTGCAAGATAGTGTGAAATGGTATCCCACATCTTTTGCGGTTCCATACTCGTTAAACTGGCTAAATCCACCTTAGTCGGTGTTTGTGCGGTTTCAGTCGGAGCAGGCTGTTCGGCCTCCGCGGCAAACATAATTTGATTACTGCAACACAAAAAAACCAGAACAAAAATCGCAACAATCCATTTCATGAAAGGAATACTCCTGAATCTATATCTAACTATACTTCGTCCCGGACGTCCGGAAAACTGTTTATTTTTTCAAAAACCCAAACCATCCATTGCTTACCCAGAACGCACGGGTTGGGAATAGGCAGACCAAAAAAAAGGCTGCGGACGCATTATACGCCCACAGCCTTGTGTATGCAATAGGATGGTTTATTCGTAGAAGTTGGTGGCTTCGGTTTCCATCACTTCACGTCCAAGCTGCTTGCTGGTCAGCGTTGTTGTGAAGCGAACGTCGCCGGCCTTGACCGCCTTGACTTCGACTTTCCAGGTTGCCTTGGCCTTCGGGGCCAGGGAACCCAGAGGCTGAAAGGTCACAACGCCGTCGGCAAAGCTGCCGGTGGTGGCGCCGCTGGCATTGACAAACTGCATCGAATCTTCCAGTTTGCACTTGACAACAATATCGGTATCCGGAGCGGAACCCTGGTTGGTCACGGTGATGATATAGGTTTCGTTCTTGCCGACTTCGATCGGGTCGGATACGTCAATCACCTCAAGCAGAATCGCGGCGATACCGGCCACATCCGTCTTGGCCGAGGCCTTGACGCTTTCGGCACAGGTGGCCGAAACTGATGCGACATTGCTGAAGGAACCCGCAGACTGCGGCAGATAGCTGACAGAGACCTTGCGGCTCTGGCCGATTGCCAGGGTGCCCAGATTCCATGTCACCTGACCGCCCGCAACCTGACCGCCATCGGAGGCCGTCACTTCGCCCACGCCGGCCGGAATGGTATCCGTCAGAGTCGTTGCGGTTGCCGGGGCATCGCCCTTGTTGGCAACGGTGATGTCATAGCTGATCTTGCGGCCCAGATACTGTTTTTCAGGTCCGGTCTTGGTGATGGCCAGGACAGGCTGTTTGACCGCAGTGGCACAGGCTTCGGATTCGGCCTTGAGATTGCCCTGAGCCGCAGCCAGAGCGCTGCTCTTGTAAGTACCGGTCTTGGCGGCCTTGGCCATGACGGTATAAACCATTGACTTGCCGGGTTCCAGATTGCCAACCTTGATTTCGACATTCTTCTGGCCGGTTGTCAGGGTCAGACCTTCGGGAAGCTGATCGGTAATGACCACATCTTTGGCAACGCCGGTACCCTTGTTGGACACCATATACTTGAGGGCGATCTGGTCGCACAGCAGAACTTCAGCAGGACAGGTCTTGCTGAGGGCCAGGGCGGGCTGGACCACCTGGGTCTTGGCGCAGGCAGGGATAATATAGGTCGCGTCTGCACAGGTTTGCAGCCAGCCGACTTCTTTGGCAGTGCCGGTTACCACGATCTTTTCCTGAGCCTTGGGGCCAAGAGTGGCCATCGTCCAGGTCAATACGCCATCTTTGGGTTCGGCCGCGGGGGTCGCACTTTTGAATGCATAGTTCGCCGGGAGACGATCGTTGACCACGATTTGACTCAAGTCCATATCCGTTAGATTGGTCACCAGAATCGTGTAATCGAAAGGCTGCCCCACCGCAACCGATGCAGGCATCATCTTTTCGATCTTAATTGCTCCACATGAGGAACAATAGGTTCTGGAAACCTGATTCGGCCCAGTTGCCGGGGCCGGAGCTGGCGCTGGTGCAGGTGCCGGAGCAGGGGTCGGTTCCACCTTCGCGGGGGCCGGAGCCTCTTTCTGCCCTGTCAGACAAGCGCATCCCACCAAGCCCAATACCGAGATGCAACACAATACCAATGCCACTTTCTTCATAGAACACCTCCATTTCAAATAAGGGTTGTAAATACGATGTGTACGTGCTCCCCCCGGAACACAATTTGATTGTCTTGAAACATCCATGTTGACTCCCATCCGGTTATCCTTTGTATTTATATCTCTTGAAGCAACAAACAGTATAAACCCCACAAACCGGATTTGCAAAGATTTTTTAGCTGTAAATCTTGTAATAAAACCCATATTAACACAGGACTTATCTTGTATTCTTTTTTTCTTGATTCATCTGGTTATTTCGCATAATCTTCTTGGACAAGAGTTTACAGGATTGTAATTATCCAGTAATTGGAGTTTTATCTTATATGCAAATTGCCCTGCTTATCACTCTAATTGTGCTGCTGTTGGTTGTTCTGGGGATATTAGCATATCTATTTCATACCCTTTTAGCGACCCGGCGTGAATTATCGTCCCAAACGACTAGTGTTTCCATGCTCTCGGGGCAGTTAGACCAGTTGCGTACCGCCAATGAATCGCTGAGTCAGTCGCTGACTCAGAATCTGCAATCCGGCCAGCAGAATCTGACTACATTTCTAACCGGCAACACCAAAACCCTCAGCGACCTCAAGCAGCAGTTGGGCACGATTGAGGGGCAAAGCCGACAAATGGTTCAACTGTCCGCCGATCTTCGCGGATTGCAGAATATTCTGCAGGCACCCAAGCTGCGGGGCCTGATGGGCGAATATTCCCTTGAAAATCTCCTGAAAGCGGTTTTGCCTGCCGACCATTACACCCTGCAATATACATTCCGCAGCGGGCGTAAGGTGGACGCTCTGATCAAATTGGCCGATTACAGCGTCTCGATTGATGCCAAATTCCCGCTCGAATCATTTCAGAAACTGGCGGATGCACCAACCGAGGAAGAACGAAGCCGAATTCGCAGGCAGTTCCTGAATGACGTCACCAAACACGTGGATAAGATTGCCGACAGTTATATCCTGCCCGAAGAGGGAACGCTGGATTTCGCGTTAATGTATATCCCGGCGGAAAATGTCTATTATGAGATAATCGTCCGCCAGAGCGAAGACAAATCCGACCTATCCGACTATGCCCGGTCCCGGAAAGTCATCCCCGTATCTCCGAATCTCCTGTATGCCTACCTGATGACTGTGGTTATGGGACTTCACGGGATGGCGATTGAAAAGCAGGCCGAGACCATTCGGACCAACCTGCAAAAGCTGGCCGGCGATTGGAATACGTTTGGGGACGAATGGAAAGTCCTCGGAAATCATCTTCGCAATGCCTATAATAAATATGATGACGGGCAGAAAAAAATTGACCGTCTGACTCTGCAATTGGAGCACATACAGAAAACCGGCAACTGAGTTAAGGGAAAAGACTATGCTGCGAGTAGGAATCGTCGGACTTGGATTCATGGGACGAATGCACCTGAATTGCTGGAATCGCCAGAAGGATGCCAGGGTGGTTGCGGCGTTTGACATTGACCCGAATATCCAACAGAAGGCTTCGGAACTGATCGGCAATATCAAAGGCCAGGGTCAGCCGCTCGATTTGAAATCGATTCAGTTCTACAGCAATTACGATGAATTTCTCAAGTCGTCCGGGATTGATGCGGTGTCGATTACCACGCCGACATGGCTTCATGCCGACTATACCATCAAGGCATTGGAGGCAGGCATTCATGTCTTGTGTGAAAAGCCGATGGCGCTGACTCTCGAACAGTGCGACCGGATGATCGCGGCCGCCGGAAAGAACCAGAAGAAGCTGATGATTGCCCATTGCATCCGGTTTTGGCCGGAGTATGATGCCGCCCGACAGATTATCCAATCCGGCCAGTACGGCCGGGTGAAAGCCGCTCAGTTTCGCCGATTTTGTTCCCCGCCGGGATGGAGCAGCGATAACTGGCTGACCAACGAATCCAAAAGCGGCGGTATGGTGCTTGATTTGCACATCCATGACTCCGATTTCATTCATTCGCTGTTTGGTCTTCCCAAAGCCGTCCAGACCCGAACGCTGACACAGAATCAGTCGGTATGGCACATCGACACCCAGTATCTGTACGAAGATAATACCGTCATCACCGCTCAGGGCAGTTGGCTGGCCAGTGATTCCTATACCTTCGGGATGGATTTCACCATCTTCATGGAGAAGGCGACTCTGATTTATGACTGCCGTCAAACGCCGGCATTTCGACTGTTCGCCAGCCGGCAGGAGCCTGTCACGCCTGCTGTCCTGCCGGAAGACGGTTATTTTCATGAAATCCATTATTTCAAAGACTGGCTTGCCGGCACTGTGGACGGCACCCGGATAACGCCGCTTCAGTCGCGCGAGTCGGTCCGTCTCATCGAGGCGGAAAAACAATCAGCCCAGACAGGACATATTATCACACTTTAAGGATAACAGAGGTGAAACATGCTTACATGTGGAAATAATCCCATTGGTGTTTGCAGTTGGTCGCTCCAGATGGCTCCCCAGGCCATACGGCAAGCCATGAATCAACTTGGAATCCGGCATATCCATCTGGATTTACGGCCGTGGTGTATCGATCAATCGGCGGAGTATCTGGATTTTATCCGCAGGGCCGACTGGACCATCAGTTCCACGATGATCGGCTTTCCGCAGGAAGACTATACGACGCTGGATACGATTCGCGTGACCGGGGGAATCGTTCCCGATGCCTGCTGGGACCGTAATAGAGAAATCTTTCTGTCCGCAGTCAAAGTCACCGCAGAACTCAAGGCAAAGTATCTTTCCGCCCATATTGGATTTATTGACCATACGAATATCGAGGGTGCTCAAAAACTGCTGGATCGTGTGCGGTTTATGGCCGACCAGGCCGCCAGCAAAGGCATCACCCTGCTGATGGAAACCGGGCAGGAAACCGCCGAGCAGTTAAAACAGTTTCTGGAACAGTTGAATCACCCCGCTATCGGCGTCAACTTCGATCCGGCCAATATGATTTTATACAATCAGGGCAATCCGATTGACGCGGTGGACATCCTTGGCCCCTGGATCCGGCATGTCCATATCAAGGATGCCAAACGGACCGCAGTGCCCGGCACCTGGGGCAGCGAAGTCGCATGGTCCCGGGGGGATGTGCAGGCAGACCGGTTTATCAAAACACTCCGCGATGCAGGATACAAAGGTGTCCTTGCCATCGAACGTGAAGCGGGCAATCAACGCCTGACAGATATCGAATTTGCAGTACGCTGGTTATCACAACTCTAAACCACTAATCGAATGGGCCTGATGATGAACACGAAAACCAAAATCCAATTATCGGTCATGATGTTTCTGGAATTTTTTGTCTGGGGTGCATGGTATGTCACTCTGGGCACCTACCTCGGTAAAGGAATGGGCATGAGCGGCGATGTCATCGGCAAGGCCTACAGTACCATGCCGTGGGGGGCCCTGATCGCCCCATTTTTTGTGGGCATGATTGCCGACCGATTCTTCTCGGCCCAAAAGATTCTGGGCGTCCTGCACCTGCTGGGGGGTGTCTTCCTTTATCTGACCGCAAATGCCCAGTCATCCGGCGAAATCTTCTGGTATCTGCTGATTTACAGCATTTGCTATAATCCCACGCTGGCTTTAATCAATACCATTTCCTTCCATCAGATGCAGAATACCGAAAAACAGTTCCCGGCCATTCGCGTCCTGGGAACCATCGGATGGATTGTCGCCGGCCTGCTGATTGGATTCATGAAAATTGAAGACAAGAATCTTCCTCTCCTGATTGCTGCGGGCGCATCGATTGTGCTGGGCATTTTCTCGTTCTTTTTGCCGACGACACCGCCGGCGTCGGCCGGACAGAAAGTCAGCATTAATGACATTCTCGGCGTCAAGGCGTGGCAGCTTCTTAAAGACGGTTCCTTTGCGGTCTTTATCATCAGCGCCCTTCTGATTTGCATTCCGCTGACCTTCTATTACAGCTTCACCAACCTGTTTCTCAATGAAATCGGCGTCAGCAACGCCGCCGGGAAAATGACGCTCGGCCAGATATCGGAAACCCTGTTTATGCTGGCCATTCCATTTTTCTTTACTCGCCTGGGAATCAAGAAAATGCTGTTGGTCGCCATTCTGGCCTGGGGCGTGCGATATGCCCTGTTCGCTTATGGCAACTCAGGACCTGTAGTCGGTTTATATTATATCGGGATTGCTCTGCACGGCGTCTGTTATGACTTTTTCTTTGTCATCGGCCAGATTTACGTGGGCAAAAGAGCTCCTCAGCAGATTCAAGCCAGCGCCCAGGGCCTGTTTACCCTGGTGACCTATGGTGTCGGGATGATGCTGGGGGCCCGGGCATCCGGCCTGGTTGCCGAACACTATCAAATCATCGAAAACGGCCAGATTACAGGCCACCACTGGACTTCCATCTGGCTGGTCCCGGCCATTATGGCCGTCGCAGTCAGCGTGTTCCTGGGATTGTTCTTCCGGGAGAATAATATCCCCAAAGAATCCAACTGATGGCTGGTGAAATCCTGATATTGTGCTGTTATCTCCTGACGGCACTGAGTGCCGCATGGTTTGGCGTGGTCTTGTCAAAAGCCCCTAAATGGCAATGGCTCACTGCCTGCGGATGTGCCATGGTGCTGTTGTTTGTCATCCTTCTGGCACGCCGGGTGCCGGCAATAGGCTATCATCCCGGGATGCTGCTGCTGGGCCAGAGCCGAATTGCTGAGATTCTGTTTTGCGGGCTTGCCCCCCTGCTGTTCGGCATCCTCTGCCCGCATCTGCCCGGTCGCCGACAAAGGCGCATGGTCACAGTGTTTGCCGTTCTGGCAAGTCTGTATCTGGGATTGGTCAGCCAGATAGAATTTCTTGCGGCTTATCATCGCCTGGCCGGTTTGAATACCTGGGTGGAAGACAAGGTGTGTCTCCAGACGACCAACTATACCTGCGGTGCCGCGGCGGCGGTCTCGGCCTTGTATCAATATGATATTATGGCCGAAGAAGGCCCCCTTGCCCTGGCAAGCCGCACAACACCTTCCATCGGCACCACAGAATACCTGCTGGCCGAGGCAATCGAGGGATTATACGCCGACCGGGGAATCTCCTGCAGGATACGTCGATTTGACTCTGTTGATCAACTGAAGGGCAATTGCCCCATGATTGCGGTAGTCAAACTCCGTTTGGGCGTGGACCATTTTGTCACCGTGCTGGACGTCACCAGCACCGAAATCGTCATCGCCGACCCGATGGCCGGCAAAGTCTTCCTCTCACACGACGATTTCGCCGGGAAATGGCGATACGCCGGCATCCTCATCCACAAGAATTAATGGTTTTTCGAGGCAAAAAAACAGGCCTGCTTTTACACAGGCCCGTGGAATTTGTCGCGTTGCGTCAAAAACCTTACTTAGCAGGGGCGAACGTTGGTCGCTTCCATACCCTTGCGACCTTTGGCGGGATCAAACTGAACCTTCTGGCCGTCACGCAGGGTGCGGAAGCCTTCGGTCGCCAGATTGCTGTAATGCACAAACAGATCTTCGCCACCATCATCGGGAGTAATAAAACCAAAACCTTTTTTCTCGTTGAACCACTTCACTGTACCGCTACTCACATGAATCTCCTTGGCTCACAGCGGAGCCACATTGCAAACCCCTCGTTATTCCAATTGTACCGCACCCCGAGGGAACTTGATGCGGCATTGTTCTGAAAATAACTCTACACGGACTGGACATAAATTGTCAAATACAATCTGTCGCTTTTTAGAAAATTCTTCTCAATAGTAACAGAATTCCGCTTATCAGTATCAAAAATAACGGTTTTGAGCTGGAAACAAGTACTCCTTCGCTATTGTTCTTCGTTAAACTCCATCGCCGCAGAATTGATGCAATATCGCAATCCCGTCGGCCCCGGCCCATCGTCAAACACATGTCCCAGATGCCCCCCACATCGAGCACAGGTAATCTCAGTCCTGACCATTCCATGGCTGGTATCCGAACTTTCCAGAACGCTGCCGGGCTGGGCCTGGCTGAAACTCGGCCAGCCGCAATGTGAATTGAACTGGCTGGCCGTCTTGAATATTACATTGCCGCAGCCGGCACAGATATAAGTCCCGTCTTTTTCAGGCTTTAGATAATATTTACCTGTAAACGGGCATTCTGTGCCTTTTTTACGCAGTATATTATATTGCAAAGGATCCAGCTTTTGCTTCCATTGCCAATCCGTCAACTCCACTTTCTGATTTTCCATCGGCACACCTATATTTTGCGGGGTATCTGAGGGCATTGCTGTCACTGACCGCCCGGGTTCTCGATCCGAACAGCCTGGACAAAACACGAAGAAAAATGCGTAAAATGTCATAAATAGCCATTTCATTGCTTATCCTATCCCATAACTCTGTACATTTTACGGCCCGATTGCCCCATAGTTCAACGTCGTTTAAACTTGACTCAATCTGAAGAACCAATACAATCGACTACCGTACAAATAACAGAAATAATGATTGAATTGGAGATATGCAATGAGAACAAGCAATCCTGCTTTAAACGAACAAATCTTTGAAGCCGTCCCTTACTACGGCGACAAGGCCATGACCGTTTCCGGGGCCATCAACAAAACCGCCCTGCTTCTGCTGTTGGCAGTGGTTACCGGCAGTTGGGCATGGTACAAAACATCTCTGAACCCCGCCTCTGCAGCTCCCTGGATTATGGTGGGCGCAATCGGCGGATTTATCGTCGCCCTGGTCACAATTTCTAAAAAGGACTGGTCGGCCATGACCGCTCCGCTCTATGCCATTCTTGAAGGCCTGGCACTGGGTGCAATTTCCGCCATTTTTGAGGCAAAATACAAGGGAATTGTCTTTATGGCCGTCTTTCTGACTTTCGGGGTGCTGGCCTGCATGCTGATTGCTTATCGCTCCGGTATTATCCGCCCCACGCAGCAGTTCCTTGCCGGAGTTGCCTCCGCCACGGGAGCTATCGCTCTCTATTATATTATTTCACTGGTCCTCGGTGCATTCGGCGTCAACGCCCCGCTAATCCATAGTTCAACCCCGATGGGCATTCTCTTTTCGGTCGTTGTGGTGGTCATTGCCTCGTTGAATCTTGTGCTTGATTTCCACATGATCGAGCAGGGAGCAAGTCAGGGCGCCCCCAAATACATGGAATGGTATTGTGCCTTCGGCCTGATGGTCACTCTGGTCTGGCTGTATCTGGAAATGCTTCGCCTGCTGGCCAAATTACAGGGACGCAACCGATAAAAAATTCTACTCGAAATTGCATGATTTAAGGTGAAATGACTGGCTGGCGGCCGTTATTTCACCTTTATTTTTGACACATCATATTTCGGGGCCGGGAATGTCATCTTCAGGCCTTCCAGCGTCTCGGCCAGTATCCGTGCAATCGCCAGATTCCGAAACCATTTATGATTGGCGGGAATGATATACCACGGAGCATCATCGGTGCTGCATCGGGTAAAGGCATCTTCATAAGCCTTTTGATAGTCCCCCCAGAGCTTGCGTTCCTCGAAATCCGCCGGATCCACTTTCCAGTAACGGGTCGGGTCTTCGAGTCGTTTTTTGAGCCGCTTGAGCTGCTCGTCCCTGCTGATATGCAGGAAAAATTTCAGGATATGGGTACCGTTTTCGGCCAGCAGCCGCTCAAAATCATTGATTTGCCGATACCGCTTTGACCAGGTCGTCTTTGGTACCAGATTCTTGACCCGGGCAATCAGGACATCTTCATAATGCGACCGGTTGAACACCGCAATCTCACCCAGACGGGGTGTTACAGAATGGACCCGCCAGAGAAAATCATGCGACAGTTCCACGGAGGTTGGCGTCTTAAAAGCCGTGACTTTGCAGCTTTGCGGATTCAAAGGCCCAAAAACGTTGCGAATGGTTCCATCCTTGCCGCCGGCATCCATTGCCTGCAGCACCACCAGCACGGAGTGTTTATTTTCGGCATACAGCAGAAATTCCAACTCCTGCAGCCGCTTGATGGTCTTGTCAAATTGCTGCTGGGCCTGCTCCTTATCCAGGCCTGTCGTCTCATCGGGATCCCAGCGGCTCAATCGGTGGCGAATGCCCGGTTCACAACGAAACATCTTGCCGTACAGATTGTTCTTACCCATACTGCCTCCCGATTTTGCTTTTATTCCAATTTCAACCTCGACTTATGATAGTCGTCCCTTGAAATCCTCATAGGTGAAGTGCCGCTGAACCTTGTATTGGTCCGTCGCAGGGTCGTACAGGACGATATCCGGCAGGTTAATGCCGTTGAACATTGTATTTTTGACCATCGTATAATGGGCCATATCGCCGAAGACCAGTTTGTCGCCAATCTTGAGCGGTTTATCGAACGAATAATCGCCGATGACATCGCCGGCCAAACAGGTCGGCCCGGCCAGCCGATACGTATGGGCCTTTTTGCCCGGCAAATCCCCGCCGGTAATGTTGGGACGGTACGGCATCTCCAGCACGTCCGGCATGTGGGCACTGGCAGAGGTGTCCAAGATGGCAATATCCATCGCATTGTGGGTAATATCCAGCACCGTGGCAATCAGCACCCCGGTATTGAGAGCAATCGCTTCGCCGGGCTCCAGATAAATGGTCTTGATATTCGGATACCGATGATAGAAATCCGTAATCAGGTTGCACAGCAAATCCACATCGTAATCCGACCGGGTGATGTGATGTCCCCCGCCGAAATTCATCCACTCCATCCGGCGGATAATATCGCCAAAATGGGTATCGACCGCAGGCAGCGTCCGAGCCAGCGAATCGGCATTCAGCTCACACAGGGTATGAAAATGCAGGCCCGTGATGCCGTCAAGCTGATCTTCCCTGAAAAATTCCCGCAGCGTCCCAAGACGCGAGCCGGGAGCACAGGGGTCGTAAATCTTCGTCTTGACCTCCGAATGCATCGGATTGACGCGGATGCCGCATCGGATTTTCCGCGGGGCATTTAACACTTTATCCCGAAAATGCATCCATTGCGTAAATGAATTAAAAACAATATCATCAACAATCCGGATGTAGTCTTCCATCTCATCATCCCGGTATCCCGGGGCACAGAGATGGACTTCCTTATCGAAAAACTCGCGGGCCAGCCTGGCTTCGTGCAGGCTGCTGGCCGCCGCTCCGGCCAGATACTGCCGGCACAACCCGAATGTGCTCCACGCCGCAAAGCCCTTCAGGGCCAGCAATATTTTGCAGCCGGTACGCGCCTGGACCAGTTGCAGAACCTTGAGATTCTTTTCCAGCAGGCCCAAGTCAATCAGATAACACGGGGACGGAACTCTATTTACATCGTACGTCAAGTTTCATTTCTCCGATCATTCATTTCCAGTTTTACTGTGCCGTGCCATCGAACAGGATCACAGCACTTTGATTTTCTTTCGTGCAGGGCGACGTCAGGCCTTGCTGCATCAGGGTCGCTCCGTCCAGCACCTGGTCGTTTTCTTTCACTTGCGACACGGTACCTTCAAGCAGATTCACTTCTCGCACACGGTATTTTCGCTGCGGATCCAGCCCCTGCGGCCTGATTACAGGGGCCTGGCCGTTATTCAATTGATAGATAAACAGCACCGCCTGCGACTGGTCGGCTGTAACAAAATTCATCGCCGCCCCATCCCCCTCATACGGGGATGCAAGACGATACAGGTCGCCGAACTGAACAATGTCCCGCAGGGTCTGTTTGAATAAAGCAATCGCATGGGCAACGGTTTTACGATCCGCCGGGCTGAGTTTGCGAACATCCATATCCAGCCCGAACGCCCCGCTCATGGCAACATCCAGCGTAAACTTGAGCGGCCGGCTGCCCATTCGTGTCGCATGGGTGGACATCGCACAAGCCGGGAACAGATGGCTGTAGCCCCACTGGATTTTCACGCGACTGCGCGGGTCGGTATTGTCGCTGGGCCAGAAAGAATGGAAATACCGCAGGGCACCGTAATCCACCCGCCCCCCGCCGCCGGAACAGAGCATCCCCTGCACGTTGGGATATTTTTCAGCCATCCGCGCCATCACCTCATACAATGCCTTATGATAATCAATCAGCAGGTGAGTCTGCTGGTCGGGCTTGAGCCATGTTGAGCCGGGCTGGGTCACGTAGCGATTGCAGTCCCACTTGGTGTAGCTGATGGCCGGATTGGGACCAAACAAGTCGTCAATGCACGTCCAGACAAATTCTTTGACCTCGGGCCGGCTCATATCCAGATTAAGCTGGTTGCGGCTGGTCTGCGGCTCACGATGCGCCTGCCGGATCGCCCATTCGGGATGCTTTTCATACAATTCGCTGACGGGATTGACCATCTCCGGCTCCGTCCAGATGCCGAATCGCAGGCCGCGTTTGTTTGCCTCGTCGGCCAGATACGACAGGCCGTGCGGCAATTTTTTAACATTGACCTCCCAATCGCCCAGCCCCGCCCGGTCGTTATTCCGCGGATACTTGTTGCCGAACCAGCCATCATCCAGCAGGAACAGCTCAACACCAAGCTCTTTGGCTCCGTCAAACAGCGAGACAATCAGGTTCTCATCGAAATTCATGTCCGTCGCTTCCCAGTTGTTCAATAGAATCGGACGCGGCTTGTCCCCATCCCGAAGACCATACTGTCTGGCCCAGCGATGAAAATTGCGGCTGACCTGCCCCTTGCCGTTTTGACTGTAGCTCCACAGCATAGCCGGCGTCGTAAAGGTCTGCCCGGCCTCAAGACGATACTGCGAACCGAATGGATTGATCCCGCACAGCATCCGCAATTGGTTGCTGTGGTCCACTTCGAAGGCAAACTGGAAACTGCCCGACCAGGCCAGGGTTCCGCCAATCACCTCGCCGCTGTCCTCTTTGGCCTGTTGATTCAGTGCCAGGGTAAACATCGCACTGCGATACTGATGAGCCCGCACACCGATTTTGGAGTCCAGAATTTTCATCCCGGAAGTCAGCGGCTCCTCAACCCACTGGGCTTCCTGCGCCCAGTCCCCGTGAAAGTGAGTCAGCCAGTAGCTCTGGCTCTGCACCACCGGAGACGACGAGGCAAACCGGTATAAAGTAACCGGCCCGTTCTCCTGATGTCGAATCTCGGCCCACTGCTCAATTACATCCTGCTGCTGATAAGCCCTGAAACACAGGGTTACAAAGAATGGATAATGGCTGTCTTTTAACGTGATTCGCGTCAGGGTGATATTGGCATCCACCCCTTCAGTCCGGACGGTGTCCAGAATCAGGTCGGTGGATGTATTGCCGTCGGCATGAATGGCCTGAATCGCCGGTTCATAAATAAAGCCGTTGCCGGATGGGGGATAAAATTCATCCTCACGGGCAGGATTGCGCCGGGGAGCCGGCGCTGCCTTTTCCGATGCGCCGTATCCCAACTGATAAAGACGCCCGTCTTTGGCGGTAAACAGCGTCATTGCCGAGCGGGAGGTTGCAATTCGAATCGGCTGCTTTTCGGCAGGAATTGCCGGGGCCGTCCCTGTGTAGGTAAATTCCGCATCGGCCCAGTCTGCATGGTCATACGAAACCCCATCCCCGCCGTCGGTGACTTTGAGTTCCATCGTTTTGGCACCGGCCAGCGTTATATCGACCTCTTTGGCGGCCATCCCGGGCTTCATAATCCCGCTGCGAAACGTTTCCCTTCCATCAACGACAATCACAAACTCCACCGATGCGGGATTGCCGCGAACTTCATCATCGATCCCCACTTTGGCCGTAAAGCGCCTCGCCCCGTTGACCGCCACGGTGTAACTGCTTTCGGCATGAGTGCCCACACCGTGCGAATACCGTGTGCCGGCAATCGTCAGCGGATTCCTGTCAACACTCCGGTCGGCCTGAGCCTGTCCCCAGCCGGTTTCCATAACAGATAAATCCATGGCTGAAAGACGGATGGTTTTGGCAGAGTCTGCCCCACAGGCATAACCGCACCCCAATCCCAGCGTCATGGCACAGACAATCAGCAGACTTTTGTTCGACGCAAACCTGGGTTGAACCATAGCAATCCTTTCCATATCCGAATCCAGCATAAAACGTACTGTCCCAGGGACATACCCGCTGGGTATATCATACGTGGGGCGCAGAATGGATGCAATACAGAAAGGGGTATTTTTGAGGTTGACTCAAATAATTACTTTGGAACGGGTTTGAGGGAAAATTCGGCGTCTTTATGGTACCAGGAAAACATCGTTTTCATCACGGGGCGTCTCGGTCCCGGTGTAGGCTTCCACTCCGCGGACGGTAAAAATATCATCCCCATTTACGATGCGCTGCTTGACATATTCCACACTGCCGTCACAGTACAGCACGTTCTGCCCGCGTGTGCCGTGATTGGGACTGCACATCTTTTTGAGCTGATCGGTCAGCAGCACTTTTTCAAATTCATTCAGTCTGTCATACTGCCTGTTGCCGCACTCGGGAATCCGTCTGAATACGGGATTCATATCGCTCATGATGATACGACGCGATTTCCCCTCCATAGAACCCATAGAATCACAAATAATCATAAAACTGTAACTGATGTTGTTGCGGCAGGGGAAATCGTGAAGCTGTTGAAGAAGCTGCTGGGAAGTGACGGGCTGGCCGCCCTTATGGCCGGCGCAAATGAACGTCTCGGGCTTGACATAGTCCTGCTTAACAAGCTGCCAGGCAACCCGGGTATTGGATTGGGGCTGACTGCCCTGATCCCCAATCTTCCACCAGGGAGAACCCGCGGCCAATTTGACTCCAGACAGGCGTTCATTGTCCCGAATCAGGCTGCTGAATCCCTGGCCGACCCGTGCCATATTTGCCTCACAGGTAACCCGCTGACTATGAGCACGCATGGAAGCAAACGTGGGAAAAGCCACCCCGGCAATTAAAATCATCGCTGCAGCAGCGGCCATAATATCATAGAATTTCCGTAGGAATACAGGGCTTTTTCGTGTTTGTTCGGCGGGGGAAAAGGCGGATTTTTGATGTTCAGCGGCCAGAAGCCGTTCAAGATTAGATTGTCCTGGTTTGCATGACGATGCCGCCAGTTTGAGCTTGGCAATAGTCAATTCCGCAAGATTATCAGGACAAGGCTCGTATTTTATACTATCCAACTCCGTTAATGTCGATTCAAGACCGTCGTAAAGGCGTGCCGCCTCAGCATCGGAGGCAATTAAATCGCGTCCGCGGGCAATATCTTCTTCCGTCCCGCAGCGAAAATAAAAGTCCAATATTATCTGCTGTTGTTCCTTACTCAGTCTCATACGTTATTGTCACCTCGGTCTGCAGCTTTCCACTTTTTCATGAAATGTGCTACTGCTGTATGTAGTCGGCTCTTCACCGTCCCTATTGGAATACTGAGAATCTCGGCCATATGTTTGTAAGAAAATTGCTCAAAATAGGCAAGAAGTAAAATTTCCCTCAAATTATCCGGCATTTCCGATATAATCTGTCTTACCCGGACCGAGGTTTCGTCCCGGCTGACCTCATCTTCAGGGGTGGTCTCATAACTGGTCAGGATATTGACCACCTCATCCATGGACACATCGCCGGCATCGGCCATGGTCCCCATGCTCATGGTTGCCTGCCGCTGGATTTTTCGCAGGGCATCTTTGGCTTTATTGGCTGCAATAGTGAATAACCACGGACGCAGGGGCCGGTCCACGTCAAAACTGTCCCGGCTGCTGTAAAGTTGTAAAAATGTCTCCTGAAAGACGTCTTCTACCACATCCTGCTGGCTGATAAAACGCCTTAAAAATGCATAAAGAGAGTTTTTATATCGGCTTACTATCTCACGAAACGCGGACTCTTCTCCCTTCCGATAACGCTCCAGAAGTTCTGAATCGCTGGTCTTATCCAGTATGGTTTTATCTTTTGGTTCGTCCATGAGAACAAAGAAAGTATATGGCCAGGCCGCTTTTGTAGTTTCGAATGGGTATTATATCGAAAAGCAAGACCAAATAAATCGAAAACTTTGCTCGATTCGCATAAAAAGAACCATTTTGGGTAATTTAGACCTATTAACTTTAAATAAAAACCTTCCATAAATAACAAAAGCTCTCCGAATTCACGGAAAGCTTTTGCGCCTCCTAAATATAATCTACAAAAAGAATTATATTACATCTGGATTTCGCCTTTCAGTTTCGTTCGCAGACACAGCTGAACCAGTTCATCGACCTGAGCCTGTACCTTATCGACTTCATTGGCCTTGATCGATTGTTCCATAATCTTGGCCTTCTCGGTGAAGACCGGAAATCCGGCAAATCCGCCTAAACCCTTTAACGCATGGACCTTAAAAGCAAGATCTTTCAGGTCGCCTTTTTCATAGGCCGTCTTAATTTCATCCACCCGGTTTGGCAGGTTTTCAATAAAGGTTTCAATGGCCTTCTGGTAATCCGGATCCCCCTCCAGGAACGATACGATATTCTTACCGTGGTCCGCATCACTGAGCTGTTGAAGTTGAGCTACGACCCGCCATAATTTTCGTTCTAACTTCTTTTTATCAACAGGCTTAGGAAGACAATCATCACAGCCTGCATCCAGTGCGGCGAATTCATCGGACTTGTTTCCGGAGGCCGTCATCGCAAGAATCGTTGACCTCGTATTTAATCCCTCGGCACGAATCTGTCGGGTTGCTTCCAGGCCATCCATCACAGGCATCTGGATATCCATTAGAAGGACATCAAATTTCTCTTTTTTGCATATTTCAACCGCTTCAAGACCGTTGGTAACAAACGATGTCTTATGGCCCATTTTCTTGAGTAAGATTTCAACCAAGGCCCTATTTTCCGGCACATCATCAATTACAAGTACCTTTGCACAAACAGTTTGCGACTTTTCAGCCGGAGTTTCACTGGGACGTGCTGCAACGTTGGCTGAGGCAGCAGATGCAGACTGAATGGGGGCCTGAGGAGTATTCGATAATTTACCTTCCTGTTTTACTGGAATAGTGAAGCAAAACTGGGTATTTTGGCCTGAAGTGCATTTGACTTCTAATTTTCCACCCATCAGATTAACCAGTTTGGCAGACATTCGCAGCGCTACGGCGGTATCATTATTGAGATATTCTTTGGGCCAGCTTCCGATAGGGATATCGATATCCAACACCTGGCTAATCCCATCCGGGTCCACACCCTGCCCTGTGTCTTCCACACAAAACGCTATCCGTAATGTCCCATTTTCAAGGCATTCTTCGGGGATCATGTGGATCGTCACCGAACCCTGTGATGTCCGTCTGACAGCCTGATCGCTGAGTACGGCCAAGACCTGTGTCAGCTTGCTTTTATCGCAATAAAAGCTCTCGGGCAAATTGCTTGCGAGATCGATGTTAAACACGACCCCTTTATGGCGTGCCACATTGATCACGGCATCCAGAGCGGAGTCCAGCAACCCTTTCGGTTGAAGTTTAGTCTGTAGTGACATCTGCCATTTCCTTCCCAATATTTCGATAACCAACTATGCAAATACTGTCTGACAGTCATTATTTATGCTCTGAAAGCATATCGACTCGTCAAGTCAGCGACTTAATTGCCAATACAATGATTCCGACAATTCTGAAAACAATAATGAAACCCTCCATCATCAGACGAAATCTGTATAGAGAAAGATGATTATGGTTTTATTTTTAGTCCGATAAATCGAATCGTCGCAAAAGATTGTAAAAAATGGAAGATGGGTTATATTGTAAAGTCTTATCAAAAAAGTGTGTTTTATAACTTATATCACTTTTATTTCATGAAAGGACTGAAGAATGTTATTATACTTTATCCGATTTTTATTCTTTTTGACGGCAGCTTCTGTACTGCTGGTTGGCCTCAACGAGACAGCCAAGAGCCAGCAAGATATCAATGTCTTTATTGTCGGATTAGCAATCTGCATTGTCACCATTGTTACTGAATGGCTGACTCCCAAAAAATCGTTGTCCGCTTTGGCTGGCATTTTCTTCGGACTTCTGGTAGGAATTCTCATCAGTTGGGCGATGACCCGGGTTATTGAGATGGTTAACGAGATTTACAACCTCCAATTACAGGAATTGACCCTGCGTATGATTATCTGGATGTCCGGGATGTGCATTTGCTACCTGACGATCAGTATTGTGGTCCGGACCAAAGATGATTTCCGGTTTGTGATTCCTTACCTTGAGTTTTCCCGCCAGATTAAGGGCCTGCGTCCGCTGGTGCTGGATACGTCGGTGATTATCGATGGCCGTATCGCAGACATCGCCAATACGCGATTTTTTGACTCACCGCTGATTGTGCCGCGGTTTGTGCTCAACGAACTCCAGCTCATTGCGGATTCTGCGGACAAAATGAAACGCAATCGCGGACGCCGGGGACTGGATATGCTCAACAAACTCCAGCATAACCCCTCCGTTGAGGTCATCGTGGATGACACCCCCCCGCCGGGTATCGAAGAAAAGGCAGGCGTGGACCAGAAGCTGGTGGCATTTTCCAAGAACTGCAATGGCAGATTAGTTACCAACGATTATAATCTGAACAAAGTCGCTCAGTTGCGCGGTGTGGATGTGGTCAATATTAATGACCTGGCCAATTCTCTGAAAACCGTGACCCTGCCCGGCGAAACCATGCAGGTCAAGATTATCCGTATGGGTGAAGACCAGCGTCAGGGTGTCGGGTATCTTGAAGACGGCACCATGGTCGTGGTGGAAGGCGGCAATGACCGCATCGGCCAGATGATCAACTTTACGGTGACCAGTGCCCTGCAGACCTCCGCCGGGCGGATGATATTCGGGAAACTGGAAGATGGTTCTGCCTCCTCATCAACGGCTTCCGCCGGAGCACCGGCAGCGAGCGGCGCATCCAACGGCGGGGAAAACGGATTCCGCCGGAGCAACTATCAGAATCGTCCGCCACGAAAATACTAAGCCTTTGCACGCAGGCAAAACCGAATGAATCACAACGATCCCTGGTTTGATACACCGATAGACCGGCTCCAGTCAGACAGCCTGAAATGGGCTAAATACAACAGCCGCGATATTCTGCCGATGTGGGTGGCGGATATGGACTTTCGCAGCCCGGACGCGGTCATTGAGATATTGCGTCAGCGTACCGAACACGGGGTATTCGGATATGCGGTCAGGCCCGAGGAATTAAACGCGGTCACTGCAGAGTGGATTGATCGCCAGCACGGCTGGAAAATCCAGGAGGACTGGATTGTATGGCTGCCGGGGCTGGTTTGCGGGCTGAATGTGGTATGTCGCGGCTTGACCGCCGGGGATGAACAGATTGCTTCGTTTACGCCCATCTATCCGCCATTTCTTTCGGCGCCGGAGTATAGCCAGCGGAAATTGCTCCGCTGCCCCCTCACGCATCGCAACGGCCGTTATGAAATGGATATCGAGCGGTTCGAAGACTCCATCACCGACAAAACCACCCTGCTGCTGTTGTGCAGTCCGCACAATCCCACCGGCCGGGTCTGGGACAGGCAGGAACTGGAAAACATCGTCGAAGTCTGCCTGGAACACAACATTGTCATTTGTTCGGATGAAATTCATTGTGATCTGGTTCTGGACGAATCGCGCCGACATATTCCCACGGCCTGCGTAAGTGAAGCAGCGGCCACTATGACGATTACCCTGATGGCTGCCAGCAAGACATTCAATGTCGCCGGGCTGAATTGTGCGATGGCGATTATTCCCAATCCGCAATTGCGGCATCGGTTTCGCAAGGCCACATTTGGAATTGTCCCCCATGTCAACGCCATCGGCTATCTAGCCACCCTGGCTTCGTTTAGACAGGGACAGGCCTGGCATACGCGTCTGATTGCCTACCTGCGGCACAATCGTGATATGCTTTGTCAGGCGATTGCAGAAACCGGCTGCCTGAACATGGACACCCCGGAGGCAACATATCTTGGGTGGATGGATACCCGCCCGCTGGGGCATGAAAGGCCGGTTGAATTTTTTGAACAGGCCGGTGTGGGGCTTTCCGATGGAGCGGAGTTCGACGGTCCCGGTTTTCTGCGAATCAATTACGGCTGCACCCGGTCCACTCTGCAGGAAGCCATCCGGCGGATACAAAAAGCAATCGAGGATTATAAATGAGCCCTCTTCAAGCCCAGCAAAAAGCCGGACGCTATGAACGCCTGCTAAGTCAACTGGCCGATTTGTATCAAATCACATCAGACCCAATCAGCCGGATGGCCACCGCAGCCGCCCTGCTGTATCACAAAATGGGGCATTTTTACTGGGTGGGCTTTTACCGCCTGGTCGAGGGCCAACTGCTGGTCGGGCCGTATCAGGGCACGCTGGCCTGTCAGAAACTCAAAACCAACACCGGCGTCTGCTGGGCGGGAGTCAATCAGAATCAATCGATTGTCGTGCCGGATGTACACCAATTTCCCGGCCACATTGCCTGTGATCCGAAGAGCCGCTCGGAAATCGTGATTCCGGTATGCAATGCACAGGGTCTTGTACAAGCTGTTCTGGATGGCGACAGTGATCAGCCGGCGGCCTTCGATTCGGTGGATGCAGACTGCCTGACCCGACTTTCACAGATGATTTTTAAACTGTAATCCGGCTATTTCCATTTGATTACTCAAAAAATACTTGCTCCTGGCGGTGCAATAATCTGTTCGTTTTTGTGAATATATCCCAATATATCCAATTATCGGACGGTTTTAAATCAATCATTTCTTTTTTTTTTATTTTAATCCCTGCTGATTCGGATTCGTTTCTGGATTGGAGTTAAAAGTCTGTTTTTACATCAATCCCGTTACAATTCCACCATGCCGGTTTTTATTGGCATTATTTCGGTTTTGCGAAATCGATTATCAGACATTTTGCCTGACTGTATTTTTTATTTTCATATTCATCCATTTTAATCGGTATTTTCCCCATTCGATTCAGAATGGTTTTACTCCGATAGCCGCAGTAGAGTCAGCAGCCACGCTTTTCAATGCCTCGAGGCCGAGCAGAAGGCTCAGTCGGTTCTCTGTGTGAGGTGTTCGTCGAGCCGTACGCATTAAGTTAGGAGATTCGGTATGTTCAAGAACATGAAATTGTCGGCAAAAATCAGTCTCGGATTTGGATTGCTTATCCTCATTGCTGTGGGATTGGGAGGTCTTGCCTGCTGGTCCATGCTGGGCGTCAAAGGCACCGCCACGCAACTGGCCCAGGAGATTGTGCCTGAAGTGGTCCTGGTCAATAACATCGAACGGACGGTTCTGCAAACCATGTTTGCCGCCCGGGGATATGCCTATACTGAAAACGACCAGTTTCTTGAAGAAGCGAGGGGGAAATTGGGGGATGTCAAGGAAAACCTGAGAACCACCGCTGAACACGGGCGGAAATTCAACAATAAGCAGTTAGCCAGTAAAGTCGAGGCCGTCACGGCAAAAATTACGGAGTACGAGACCCTGTTCAATCAACGGATTAACCTGGTTAATCAGATGCAGAAGGAAAAGGAGAATTCATGTCTGCTGGCGGACAAATTCATGGACTCGTGCACTCAGTTTCTTGACAGTCAGTTTTCCATGATGAACCAGACGCTCAACACCTCGGGAACTGATGACAAAAGCGACATCAAGGCCCTTGCCGACGTACAGCGGGATCGTATTGTCAAAATCAAACTGGTCGATGAGATTGTCGGCCTTGGAAACATGATTCGCGTCGGCACATGGAAAGCCATCGCTAATCGCGATATGGAGGAATTGAAGAAAAGCCGCAGTCTGTTTGATCAGGTCAATATAAAACTGGATTCACTTAAAGCCATTACCAAACAAGAGGTCAATCTCAAACAGATTGAAGACTGCCGCAGTGCCGGAAACGCATACGCCAAATGCATGGATAACTTCCTGCAAAGCTGGTCTGATAAAGAAACACTGACGCAGAAGGCTGCCGCTGTGAGTACGGATGCCACGGTACTGGCCAAAGATACGTCTGTGGGAGCGATGAAAGGAGCTGCCGATACGTCAAGCCATGCGGCTCATTCGCTGAATACCGCCACAATGACAATGGTTATAGGACTGGGAATTGGCGTCATCACAGGTGTCATTATGGCCCTGTTCATCACTCGCAGTATTACGCTGCCCATCAATCGCATTATTGGTGAATTGCGTGAAGGTGCCGACCAGGTTGCCTCCGCTTCGACGCAGGTCTCAGCGGCCTCGCAGTCGCTGGCCCAGGGGGCAACCGAACAGGCTGCGGGTCTGGAAGAAACATCCTCGAGCCTTGAAGAAATGTCGTCCATGACCAAACAGAACGCTGACAATGCTACGCAGGCCAACACCCTGGCTGCAGAAGCCAAAAAAGCGGCGTCCAACGGCTCGGAGGCGATGACCCGGATGGATGAAGCCATCAAGGACATTCAGAAATCCTCCGATGAAACCGCCAAGATTATTAAAGTCATCGATGAAATCGCGTTCCAGA
>Ga0228536_1001255_pt1 | contig 26696 bp, 19 predicted proteins | sample SJ1Smetagenome_FD_168611 | JGI IMG/M metagenome (GOLD analysis project Ga0228536, IMG submission 168611) | Enriched culture of PCE-dechlorinating microbial communities from Ithaca, New York, USA - SJ1.S | ecosystem: Engineered > Modeled > Simulated communities (microbial... > Unclassified...
TACTTATTTTACCAGGCAAGTGCGAAAAATCACAAGAGGCGCAAAAGAGTTTTATTGTCTCCATATAGTACCAGTGCATGAAGCGGTTGGATTTGCTTTATGATAATGAATATAGAGACTTAACCTGCGCCGCGGGGAACGGCTGCGCAACCGGATTATGCTGCTCAATCTCCTGGACATGGACACTATAGACGTAGTTGGTGAACATACGCGAAGGTTGAGTCAATTATTATAAACGATAGTTCCAGTCAAGGATGTGTCATATCCGGCCTGCTGTTCAATGGCCCTTCGAAAAGCGGCTGAATTGAGAACTTTTAATATCTGCTGCCATTCCTTCGTATCTTCAGACTCTTTGAGTATTACGAGATCAAACCTTTCTTTGAATAGAGGAATAAAATCCAACCCCAGCCTTTGAGCGGCAAGCTGAATGCCAATGCCAAAGTCGGCCTCTTTATTGGCAATTTTATAGGCAACTCCGATATGGGTGTTTTCTTCATGGTTATAACCCTGAATTTGCTTGGCGGGTATTTTATTACCGAACAAAAATTGATCAAACCTCAAGCGGGTACCTGAACCTCTTTGCCGGTTCACAAAGCGAAGACCTTTCTTGGTGATATCTTCCCAAGAATGGATATTGAGCGGGTTTCCAGAAGCTACAATACAGCCCTGAACTCTTTGAACAAGATTGACGACGATAAAGTATTCCGCTGGAAGCATATGTTTGATGAATGGAAGATTATACTCTTGAGACTCTTCGTCCCATAAGTGAATACCAGTAAACTGCGCTTCTCTGCGAAATAGAGCAAGTAAGCCCTCCATGCTTCCTTTGAAGTGAGTCTGGAGTTTTACAGAAGGACCGTAATTTAAAAAGTCGGTAAGAAGCTCCATTGATAAATCGTGGCTGCCTACGTAATTAAAGCCATTCTTTTCAATGTTAATGTTGTTAGATTCAGAAGAATTTGAATTAATGGGAGTGCCTTGTAGGTACTGCATCAGCGAATCATAATCAATCCTGATTTTTCTATTTCCTAGACGGCGGGCAGGAATTTCCCCCCGTTCTATAAGCTTATATACAGTATATCTGGATATTTTTAGTATTTGAGCGGCTTCTTCAGGTGTTAGAAGTGTATGTTCGGTAATGGGAATCAACTCCTTCAATGTCATAATCTTCACCGAGGAAGGATTTCGAAAATATGGTTAAAATACCTGCTTAAATACTAATTTAAATATAAGGTTTTATAAATAACAATTAAATAATAAAGGGCTTCGTCAATAAATACCGTATTTCTCCAGACGTCTATATAGAGTTCTCAGTGACATGCCGAGTTCCTTGGCTGTTTTGCTTTTATTATTATTGTTTTTTCCAAGACAAGCTAATATGGTATCTTTCTCAAGATCAGTAAGTTTCAAATTTTCGTTGACGGTTGGCGCTGGTTGAGGCGTAGAGGCGGAATTTGAATCATTATTTGAAAAGGACAAATAGCTTTTTACAAAATCATAGGTTATCAGTTTATCAGGACATAGCTGAATAACTGCTTCGAGTAAGTTCTGAAGCTCTCTAACATTGCCCGGCCATGGGTACTCGCTTAAAGCTTCAAACACTTCGTTGTCAAAGCTTTTATTTTCTATGTTTAATCTTTTACATATCGCCGCAGTAAAATGCTGGGTTAAGAAAATGATGTCATCTTTCCGTTCCCGTAAAGGCGGAACGTTTATCCGTATCACGCCTAAGCGGTAGAATAAGTCACGACGGAAAGTATTTCTCTCGATAGCTGCCTCTATGTTTTTATTGGTAGCGGCAATGATTCTGGTGTTAATGGGATTTAATTTATTGGCTCCCAGCCGGCGTATACTTTTTTCTTCCAGGACCCGCAATAAGGAAGCCTGCAAATCGAGCGGCATATCGCCGATTTCATCAAGGAAAATGGTTCCCTGGTCAGCCAGTTCAAATTTACCGATATTCCCGCCTTTCTTTGCTCCTGTAAAGGCTCCCTCGGCATAACCGAATAATTCGCTGGCTATTAATTCCCGGGGCAAAGCGGCACAGTTAATAGCGACAAAGGGATGCATCCGCCTCGAACTTTCATTATGCATCGCCTGGGCCAATATGTCTTTTCCAGTTCCGCTCTCACCAAGTAATAGTACATTTGAATCGGAGCGGGCGGCTACTTTGGTGTTGCGTACCGTTTCTTTAAAGCCCGTACTCTGTCCGATAATATCATCAAAGGTCATTTTGGCATTGCCGATTGTGTTGCCAACCAGGCGTTTTATACGATAATTCTCCCGGATGATGATTACGTCGCCATTGTTTCCGTCAAACTCTGAGTTTTTTAACGGGGTACAGGTTATATTACAGGTAATCCTTTTGGAGCCAATGGATAGAATGACAGATTCATCGATCATGTCGATCCGGCGGGTAAAGCTGTTTATAAAGTCGCGGTTTTGTTCCATATTACCCAATAAGGTATATATATTGTTCCCAATCAACGCGGCTACATCTTGTTCTAAGATTCTGCCGCAATTCTTATTGGCGTAAGTGATCCGCCCGCTGTTGTCCAGAACCAGCACTCCTTCGGACATCGATTCCATAATGATCTGATTATATTCGGATATACTCTTTAAGGTCATGGTCGATTCTATATTATCCCGGGCGGCCACTACCATGCCCAGGGTATGGTTATTGACATTGGCAAAGGGAGCTACCATGCTGAGCGTTCCAACTATATCATTCTCATAAAAAATAGGGGCGCTGGAAGCGGCCGAAGAAATGGAGAAGAGGCAAAAATGATCATAGGCATAGGTTGATACAGGCTTCCCCAGATTTAAAGCCAGAGAGCCGGCGTTGGTTCCGACCAGAGACTCTTTCCACAGAGAACCTTCCATAAGATGGGCCTTATAGGCCCATTCCAAAGCGTCCTCATCACCGACCACCTTTAAATTGCACAAATCCGAATTGCACAGCGCAACCACGAAGCCGGTACCGGCAACAAATTGAGATAGTTTTTGCATGATCGGAAGAGATATATTGATCAGCCAGGCCGAGTTTTCCTGCATGCTTTTTAACTCAGAGGCTTCCAAAATATAGGGATTGGCTTTCAGCATATAATCGATATCGTGTTGATAACTGCGCTCCCAGGCATCCCTGATATCCGGGGAAAGGGTATGCCGTAATTCGGGGTCTTGGTGCATATCCATCCATTTTTTTCTTATTCTACGATATTCATCTGTCATTTTGCACCTCGGGCAGCACTGTTTATTCGTTTATAACACTTGCTTCCATGAATGTCAATCAGCTTTAGGCGCAAAACCATGCCATATTGACAAGAAAACATGTCAAGAAGTCATGAATATGTCAAGATGGCACAAAATATTAAACTCTATTCGCTGCCTGAAAAAGCCTGGCGCAGGCGTTGCAATAACAATAAAGGCCGTTGTAATGGGATTGGCATACCGAACCAGGACTATCCAAGTTTCAAAACCGTAGGTTGGCATACTCTTTGCAAAATTATAGGTCAGTATGCCAGAAGTATTGGTCCGGCAAAAAAGGAGGTGCTCGCAGAGACTACTGCCGGGATGCAAGAAGGAGAGGTTTTAAAAAATGCGTACATCTCAGGAGTATCTAAAAAAGTTGTCTGCCATGAGAAAAAACATTTATTTGGATGGCGAGGTGATCGGACGGGATCATCCTAAAGTGCTTCATGCCAGCCAGGCCATCCAAATGACGTTTGATTTGGCCAATGATCCGGAGTATGGAAAGTGGTTGAAAACCATCTCCCACGTAACCGGGAAAGAGATTAACCGCTTTTGTCACATTCATCAATCAGTAGAGGATCTGCTGGCCAAACAGGAGATGACCAGAGCTCTATGCGGGCGAATAGGTGGATGTATTCAGCGTTGCATGGGTGCTGACGTAATGAACGGTCTATCAGTGGCAACTAAAAACGCGGATATCAAATATGGTACCAACTATCACCAGCGCTGGCTTAAGTATCTTGCCTACTTTCAGGATCATGATCTGGTCGGTGCTGCCGCCCAAACGGACGCCAAAGGCGACCGGAGCTTGCGGCCCGCTGAACAGCCGGATCCGGATATGTATTTGCACGTAGTGGATCGAAGGGCGGACGGCATAGTGGTAAGGGGCGCCAAACTGCACAATACTATGGCGCCTTACGCGGACGAACTCATCGTTATTCCCACCCGGGCTTTGGCCAAAGATGAAAAGGATTACGCTGTGGCTTTTGCCATTCCGGCAGACACCGAGGGTGTGTACTTGATCGCCCGAGACGCTTTTTCAGTGAAGAGAGAGCCCGGTATGGAAGCGCCCTACAACGATTTCGGCGATATCGAGAGCTTCACCGTATTTGATAACGTATTTGTTCCCAACGATAGAATTTTCTTAAATGGTGAAACCGAGTTCGGAAGCGAACTGGCCATGCTTTTTGCCCTGTTCCACCGGCATAGTTATTGCGGCTGCAAACCGGGCGTAGGAGATGTGATGATGGGAACCACGGCTCTTTTGGCCGACTATAACGGGGTGGAAAAGTCGAGCCACACGAGGGAGAAACTGGCGGACCTGATCAGTGTTGCTGAACTGGTATATGCCTCAGGCATTGCCGCCAGTGTTAAGTCCGCCAAGGCTCCTTCGGGAACCCAGATACCCAATATCATTTATGCCAATGTAGGAAGGAGGCATGCTGGCCACAACATTTACCATGAATACGATATCTTATGCAGTATTGCCGGAGGGCTTCCCGCCACATTGCCGCTTTCCAAAGAATACAACAGCCCGGTGGTGGGCGACTTTATCAGAAAATATACCAAGCGGCGTCAGGGGGTTTCCGAGGAAAATCATTACCGGGCTTACCATCTGGCCAGTGATATTCTTACCGGAGAAATAGGTTCAGCTTTGTTAGTGGCCGGAGTTCATGGCGGGGGTTCTCCTGTTATGGAAGATATCGCACTTCATAGATTTTATAACTTAAAAAGCAAAAAGGATATTGCTAAATACCTGGCTGGGATCACTGAGCCGGAACTCAACGATTAATTATTTGGCTAGGCAAGGAGGTATATAAAATGGCAGCGAATAAAATGGTCAGCTTAAAAGATGCGGTATCCATCATTCAGGATGGTGATATCGTTTTTTTCGGGGGTATCGTTGACGGTCGACGTCCGGTAGCCGCTATGCGCGAACTGGCAAGACAGCAGAAGAAAAACCTTATCACTTTATCGTTTCTCTCGGTTGAAGATTTTTTAGTAGGGGCGGGCTGCATTAAAGGAATCAGAGGTTGTTATACTCACCTGGGCGTTTTTGGCAAAGCTCCCTGCCTGCATCGCGCTTTAGCTAAGAATGAACTGGTAGTTGATGAGTTTGGCCACGTCGATTGCCAGCTGCAGCTTATGGCACCGGCGCTGGGCCTTCCGTATGTAGCGTCTCCTTACTGCATAGGGTCGGATATTATTAATCCCAACTATGATTTTAGTGAGCAATTAAGAGCCCTGGCCCGCGAACCGGAGAGAATAGGCGCCAAGAAATACATCTTTACTGAAAATCCCTTCTCCCCAGAGCATGAAACGGTAGTTCTGGTTCCCGCCCTGAGACCCAATGTGGCCATTATTCATGTGGGCAAAGTCGGCAATGAAGGAACGGTGCGAATTGAAGGAACGCAGGGCCTGGATGTTTATGCAGCTTTTGCCGCCGACAAGGTAATTATCACGGCCGAAGAAATCGTACCCGAATCTTATTTAAGGAGAGACCCCAATCGCAATAACATTCCCACCACTCAAGTAGATATGATCGTTCACGTTCCATGGGGGGCGCACCCCACGGCGTTACCCGGTTATTATGATATGGATATGGAAGCCCTGTTTACCTATCAGAAATCCGCCCGAACTGAAGAGGACCTGGCAAAATGGTCTGACGAATGGATCTATAGCCTCCCCGATAATAATGCGTACCTCGAAAAAATCGGAGCCGCCAAAATGATGCAGCTTAAAGCGGTGGAGCCTTATGGATTCAAGCCACGCACCAGCATTGAACAATTAGGTTAAAAGGGGGGCATAACAATGTCTGAAAATTTACAGATTTCAGCTCAGGAAAAAATGGTCATCTATGCTGCCAGGCAACTGAAGCCTTTTGATAGCAAACAGGCCTTAATTGGAATAGGCCTTCCGGTTTTAGCGTCGCAGGTAGCCAAACATCTGTGGTGCAGCGGGCTAAAAAGCATCATTGAAAATGGGTCATTCGACGCTATAATAGCAGAAATACCTTTTTCGCTCTTTGGCGGACGCATAAGTTACGGGTGTTCTGCGCAGCTTGACAACGGTTTTGCCTTATCCGGCCCTAAACGCGGCCGGGTCGAAATCGGTTTTCTGGGGGCAGCGCAGGTTGACAAATATGGAAATATTAACACTACCCAGATCGGGCCCATCGATAATCCTAAATTCCGGATTGCAGGCAGCGGCGGCGCCGTGGATATTGGATGTTATTGTGCGCATACGTTTATAGTCTGCGCTCAGAGCAAACGTACTTTTGTCAATCAAGTGGATTATGTAACGACTCCGGGTTGGGTGGCTCCGGATAACACCAAAGGCGAACGCCCCTGGGTTCCCAGGGAAACGCTGGGACTTACCGGAGGCCCTGCCGCTATCATTACCAATCTGGGAATAATGAAGTTTGATGAGAAAACCAAAGAAGCCTATCTTGATGAATACTATCCCGGGGTTACCATCGAACAGATTCTGGACAACACCGGGTTTAACCTGGATGTGTCAAGGGCCAGAGAGGCTGATTGGATTACCGGGGAAGAATTGACTGTATTACGCACCAAAGTTGATCCTCTGAACGTTTACAAAACCAGATAGTAGTCGTGTCAGGCCTTTTCTAGAGAGGAGCAGTTAATTATGAGTGAAGTACTGGTTGAAACCAAAGGAGCTGTCTACACAGTAATCATTAACCGGCCGGAAATTAAAAACTGCGTCAATCGCAAAACAGCCGATCAGATGGCAGACGCTTTCCGTGCTTTCGATAACGATCCCAATTATGCGGTGGCCGTACTATACGGCACCGGAGGAACCTTTTGCGCTGGAGCTGATTTAAAAGATGCCGTTCATGTCGGTGATCCTGATGGTCCTGCCAATAGGATGGATAAAGACATGACCAAAGACGGACCGATGGGGCCCTCACGGATGCAGCTTTCCAAACCGGTTATTGCGGCTGTTTCAGGCTATGCGGTAGCTGGTGGGATGGAACTGGCTTTATGGTGTGATCTGCGTGTGATGGAGAAGGATGCCATATTCGGGGTATTCTGCCGCAGATTCGGGGTTCCTTTGATTGACGGCGGCACTCAGCGTTTGCCGCGTTTGATCGGCCTGAGCCGGGCCATGGATTTGATCCTGACGGGTCGGCCGGTTAATGCTGATGAGGCCCTGCAAATAGGACTTGCCAACCGGGTGGTGGAACCGGGCACTGCTCGGTCAGAAGCCGAAAAGCTGGCTGAACAAATAGCTGCCTTCCCGCGTCAATGTATGCTCAGTGACCGGCAGGCTGTTTATGAAGGTTTTAATATGAATTTCCAGGATGCCATGGAACAAGAGTTTCTAAAAGGATATGAAATCGTCATGGTAAGCGGCGAGACGGTTAAAGGCGCTTCCAAGTTTACGGCCGGCGTGGGCAGACACGGCAAGTTCTAAGCATTAAATATATGGCGCTACCTGCAAAAGGTCCTAAATATTCGGCGGTAATGGTAAAATAGCTACCTGATAAAACCATTACCGTCTTTTTATATATGTATTTCAGAATAGGGCGTGACAAGGGCCCCCCCCTCTCACGGTCTGTCACGTTGCCTCTTGGCATATTGCTTCTCATTATCATCGATCATCTTCTGTTTAAAGCCTGCAAACGTTTCATGGTCCTGCATGGCGATTCTCCACGGATTTAAAGTACTCTTTTAAAAGAAGCTCCTGTTTTCGTTATAATAAGCTAATAAGGGATGCTGGGCAACGAGGTGCGCAGATGAAACTGGAATCGCTTTCCGTAGAGATTTTACAAGCCTTGGACACTGTTCTGGGCGGATTTGATGGAGCTCTGGTAATAGACGCCAAGGGCAATATAGTCGTGTGCACTGAAAATTATGCGAACGCGGTTCATAAGCCAAAGCAAGAATTACTGGGAAAGTATGTTCTGGAGGTATTCCCTAATAGCAAATTGCTGGAGGTAATCAATACCGGCCGGCCAATCTATATTGATTTGTGGAATACAGGCTATGAAACGGTTTTTGTTTCCCGCTATCCCATAACTTCAGAAGGCAAGATCATCGGGGCGATAGGTCTAAGTGTTTTTCGCTATTTGGATGAAGCCAAACGTTTCGCCCAATGGGTATCCAATATGAACCAGGAATTAAAATACTATAAATCCCAATTACTGAAGTTGTCGGGAGCCCGATATTCCTTTGATACAATTCTGGGCAACAGCGGGGCGATCCTTACAGCCAAAAACAGTGCCCTGCACATGGTCAAAGCCCCGACCCCGGTATTGATCCTGGGTGAAACCGGCACCGGGAAAGAACTGTTCGCCCATGCCGTACACCAGGCCGGGCCGAGGCGGGACCGGCCTTTCATCAGGGTAAACTGCGCCAGCATACCGGAAAACCTGGTTGAATCCGAACTGTTCGGGTATGAAGAAGGCGCTTTTTCGGGGGCCCGAAAAGGGGGCAAACCGGGCAAGTTTGAATTAGCCAACGGTGGAACCATTTTTTTGGATGAAATAAATGAACTGCCCTACGGGGTCCAGGCCAAGCTTTTGAGGGTATTGCAGGAAGGCGAAGTAGATCACGTGGGCGGCACGGAACTGTCCTATGTAGACGTAAGGGTGTTGAGCGCCACCAGCGCCGACCTCACGCAGTTGATCAGAGAAAAGCGCTTTCGCGAAGATCTGTACTATAGAATCGGCGCCTTTCAGCTCATGGTTCCTCCGTTGAGGGATAGAAGGGAAGATATTCCGCTGCTCTGCGAACACTTTATCAATTTTAGCAATTGTGAACTGGGCACTTCCGTCGAGGCGGTCTCCGGGGAAGTGCTGGAGGCTTTCTCCGGACATCACTGGCCGGGAAATGTTCGCGAGCTGAGAAATGTCATTCAGAGATGCTGCCTGGTGGCCGGTTCCGGAAGTATCCGCGTAGATCATCTCCCCCCCGGGTTTGCAACGATGCTTGCTTCGGATACCTGGCCTGATGAAAATCTGGAATCAATAGTTCTCAAAGCGGAAAAGGAACAGATTCAAAAAGTGCTGAACCAGGTGGCCGGGAATCGTAATAAAGCGGCGCAGGTACTGGGGGTTAATCGCACCCAGTTGTACCGGAAGATGAAAAAGCACGGTCTGCTATAGTTACATTTTTGTAACACGGTGTAACGATTCCGCAGCATGAAATGAAAACTTGTTTTTGTGTATATCAAAAGCAAGTTTTTTCTTTTTGCCATAAAAGTAATGTTACAAAAATGATGCGCATTAATCTGCCGTTTGCCCTGAAAATGGGGGTTTAAATGCTTGGCATACAAATTGCTTTAAAGAAAGGTGGAAGATAAGGGGGGTAGAAAAAATGAAACTACAGGCCAGATCTTACATTGATTTTAAGACCCTGGACACGGTCCTCAATGGATTTGATGGGGCTCTGGTAGTTGACGAAACAGGCCGCATAGTTGTCTATACCGATAATTATGCTGAAGTTGCCGGATTGCCCAAAGAATGCGTGGTCGGTAAATATGTGCTGGACGTATTCCCGGACAGCCGGATGATGGAAGTAATTAACACAGGAAAGCCCATCTATATCGACCTCTGGCAGGCCGGGGCGGAGACGGTTTTCGTTTGCCGTTATCCGATCGTCGCCGAAGGGGAGGTTGTCGGCGCGGTGGCCGTCTGCGTCTTTCGTTATTTAGATGAAGCTCGCAAATTTGCGGCGCGGGTCGGAAGTATGGGACGTGAACTGCAGTACTACAAAAACCAGCTGCGCAAACTATCCGGGGCTAAATATTCCTTTGATACTATCATTGGAGCCAGTCAGGCCATCATGGCTACTAAACAGAGCGCCGAGCCTATGGTCAAGGCCCGGACTCCGGTGCTTATTCTGGGAGAAACCGGGACCGGCAAAGAGCTGTTTGCCCATGCCATTCATCAGGCCAGCCCCCGAAGGGACCGCCCCTTTATCCGGGTGAATTGCGCCAGCATACCCGAGAATCTGGTGGAATCGGAGCTGTTTGGCTACGAGGAAGGAGCCTTTTCCGGAGCCCGAAAGGGAGGAAAGCCAGGGAAGTTTGAGCTGGCCAACGGAGGAACCATCTTTTTAGATGAAATCAATGAACTTCCCTATCATATCCAGGCCAAATTACTGCGGGTCCTTCAGGAAGGGGAAATCGACCATGTCGGAGGAACCGACCTGTCTTATATCGACGTCAGAGTGTTGAGCGCCACCAGTGCCGATTTGGGCAAGCTGATCAAAGAAAAACGGTTTCGAGAAGACCTGTATTATAGAATAAACGCGTTTCAATTGAGGATACCGCCTCTGCGCGATCGCATTGATGATATCCCGCTTATCTGCGATCATCTGATTGACAATAGCAACAGCGAATTGGGAACCGATGTAATTAGAGTAGACAGCAGCGTACTGGACCTGTTTTCCAGGTATCAATGGCCGGGCAATGTGAGGGAATTGAGAAATGTTATACAGAGAGCCTGCCTGATTGCCGGAAATGGCATAATTCGTCTGGAGCATTTGCCCCCCGAATTTGCCGCCGAACTAGAAACCAGGCAGGTGAATCAGAGCCAGGGGCTTGAAGCGGCTATTCATAATGCGGAAAAAGAGCAGCTCCTCAAGGTCCTGGGGGCGGTAGGCTGGAACCGCAATAGGGCGTCGGAAATGCTGGGTATTAACCGGACTCAATTATACCGCAAGATGAAAAAACATGACTTGTTAAAACGGAAACAATGTGAACCCAATATGTAATTGACTAAAGTGAAAATAAAACATGGGGAGGATAGGCATGAAATATTTGACCAAAGACACAACTATGGCGCAAAACATTTAGTGAACGGATGGAATATGCAAATCCTATTGTTATACGCCCCGCGCATATAAACCTGCCGCGGGGCTTTTTAGAGGGCTGCTTTTCAGGCCAATATTTACTATAACAGATTATTTTTTTTCACAAAGCTGCTTTAGTTAAGATGTCTTATATATCAATGCATGAATTCTGACCAAAATGAATCATCATGTTACAATGATGATTCATTTTGCGAAAGCCAGTAAAACCTTGCTGTGAGGCTTCAAAAATGACCACTTCTTTTTAGCTTTCCAATGGTTTGTTACCAAAAGGACACAAAATAAGCGCACCAAATCTCATAAATCCCCATAAAACGGGATTGGCATGCTCTTTGCAAATAATAATGGTCGTGCGAAGAGTGAGAAAGGAGGAATGGTTTTGGGGACCTATCAAGAGGAGTATAAATCAAAGCTGGTTTCCGCCGAAAGGGCTGCCAGTTTTGTCAGGCCGGGGATGATCGTCGAATACGGTCAATTCGCCACCAAGCCGGTTGACTTTGACCGGGCTCTGGGTGCCCGAGCGGGAGAAGACGGTTTAGCAGGTATCGAGGTGAGAGCTACGGGCGGCGTTCCGCCTGTTCCGGAGGTTATATTAAAAGATCCGGGACAAAAAACTTTCCAATATGGAAGCTGGTATTTTACGGCTATGGATCGTGCCTTATCTGACAAAGGCCTCTGTGTGCACAATCCATTTAGCTACCATGAAGCCAATTACGTTGGATTCTGGGATTCCTTCAAACACCGGAAGCCCGATTTTTGGTGCGCCCAGGTGGCGCCCATGGACGCAGCGGGATATTTTAATTTTGGCGTAGCCAATTCACATAATTATTCTTTTGCCCATGCCTCAAAAATCCGGGTTGTGGAAGTGAACCCCAATATTCCGCGCTGTCTGGGCGGTTTTCAAGAATGTATACATATCAGTGACGTAGATTTCATCATTGAAGGCTCGCAGACTCCTATATTCACGCTGCCGGACAGCAAGGAACCGACCCCCGCCGAACGAGAGATCGCTGAATTAATCGTAGAAGAAATAAGCGACGGGGCCTGCCTGCAATTGGGTATCGGATCTATGCCTAACACTATAGGAATGATGCTGGCCGAATCCGAATTAAAGGACTTGGGGATTCAGAGCGAAATGTTTTGCGACTCCTTCGTAGCCATGTACGAGGCGGGGAAGATAACCAACAAAATGAAAGCCGTTGATCGCTTTAAATCCACCTACACTTTTGCCCTGGGCAGCAAGAATACCTATGAGTTTATGAATGACAATCCCGTCCTGGCTTCCTGTCCGGTCGACTATGTCAACGACCCCTCTAGAATTCGCCTGAATGATAATTTTATTTCCATTAATAACATTTTAGAAATCGATTTATTGTCTCAGATTTGTTCGGAATCGAAGGGTCTGCGGCAGATATCGGGGACCGGGGGCCAGCTCGACTTTGTCATCGGGGCCTATGAATCTAAAAACGGCAAGAGCTTCCTGGCTTTTGAATCAACCTATAAAGATAAGGAAGGCAACCTTCAATCCAGGATTCGGCCTCTGCTGACTACCGGAGCCACGGTAACCGTGCCCCGCACTCTGGTGCACTGGGTGGTAACCGAGTATGGAAAAGTCAATTTGAAAGCCCGTTCCATCTGGGATAGGGCCGAGCAGCTCATCAGTATTGCTCATCCGGCATTCAGAGATGAGCTGATCCGGGAAGCTGAAAAAATGAAAATCTGGAGACCTGCCCATAAAATTTCCGAGGCGGCGGCAAAGGTGTAGTAAGCCTGCTGTCAAGTTCCCGCTGGGGGAATGGCAATAGGAAGCATTATCATACCCAATAAATACTCAACCCAAAAACAAGGAGGTGGTTTATAAGATCCGGGTCGCTTATTGAGTAATGAACATCTATTATTTGAAGTTTTAAGGGGGATAACTTTCATGGAAATCAAGAAAATCGCTGTATTAGGTGCTGGCACTATGGGCACCGGCATAGTTTGGGCATTGGCCACGGCCGGCAAAGAAGTGATCGTTTACGACATTGCCCAGGAAATCGTGGACAGATGTATTGCCGGGGTTAAAAAGGGCGTAGCCAAAGCTGAAGAAAAGGGACAGGCTCCGGCGGGCACCGCCGAAGGGCTGAAGATTACCGGCACTGCCAAATTGGAAGATATCGCTGAGGCGGATTTTGTAATTGAAACAGTCCTGGAAAAGATGCCGATTAAAAAAGACGTCTACAGCAAATTATCGAGCATTATAAAAGACGAAATCATAGTTGCGACCAATACTTCCGCCCTGTCCATTACCGAAATAGCCACCGCTTATAAGAAGCCTGACAAAGTGGTGGGGATGCATTTCTTCAACCCGGCTCAGGTTATGAAACTGATTGAAGTGATAGCCGCGGCTCAAACCTCGCAGGAAACCGTTGAAACCGTATTTGCTTTGTCCAAGGAGATCGGCAAAAAGCCTATTCAGGTTAAAGAAGGACCTGGTTTTGTGGTTAACCGCATCCTTATCCCGGGGCTTAATGAAGCGGCTTTCATTTTTTATGAGGGACTGGCTTCGGCTGCCGACATTGACACCGCCATGAAATTGGGCGCAGGATGGCCGATGGGCCCTTTGGCCCTTGGAGATCTGGTTGGAATTGATATAGCTTTAGAGGTCTGCAACACCCTGTTCGAAGAAACCGGCGATCCCAAATACCGCCCCGCTCCTCCGCTTAAACAGTTGGTCAGAGCCGGCTGGCTGGGTATGAAAACTAAAAAGGGATTTTTTGATTACAACAAATAAGCGTTTTATTGCATTAGAAGAGGTGTCAAATTTATGCAGTATGAAAATTTAATTCTGGAAAAAGAGGGCCCCATAGGCATTCTCACTATCAACCGGCCTAAAGCCATGAATGCCTTGAACCTCAAAACAGTCCAGGAAATAGGTAAAGCCATAGACGAAATAAAAGACGACGATGAGATCAAGGTCTTGATTATCACCGGCTCAGGGGATAAGGCTTTTGTAGCCGGGGCGGACATTTTAGGCTTCCAGGGTTTATCCCCGGCCGACGCTCGCTTTTATTGTGATCAAGGCGAGCAGACCTTCCGCAAGCTGGACGTCTTGGAAAAACCGGTCATAGCAGCCGTCAACGGGTTTGCCCTGGGCGGTGGCTGTGAACTGGCCATGGCCTGCGATATTCGCCTGGCTTCTGACCATGCCGTATTTGGGCTGCCCGAAGTGAGCCTGGGGGTCATCCCCGGCTATGGCGGAACCCAGCGGCTGCCGCGGCTGATCGGTGAAGGGCGGGCCAAAGAACTGACTTTTACCGCGGCCGTCATTGATGCCAGCGAAGCCTACCGGATTGGGCTGGTCAATCATGTTTATCCAGCTGCTGAATTGCTGGATCAAGCCAGGAAGCTGGCTAAAAAAATCATGGGCAACGCTCCGCTGTCGGTTGCCTACGCCAAGCTGGCCATCGGGCAGGGGCTGCAGGGAGATTTGGACAGCGGCCTGCGCATAGAATCCAATTTCTTTGGGCTCTGTGTAGCAAGCGAAGATCAGAAAGAAGGGACCCAGGCCTTTGTTGAAAAGAGAAAACCCCAGTTTACAGGCAAGTAGCCGGTAGACTGGAGCAGGCCCGATAAATGGGCAAGACATTAGATAAAATCATTGTAGCACACGAGAACTTATAACCCAATAAAATCAGCCTGATTATGAGGAGGTATATATAATGGCAGAACTCAATGAAGTCGTAATGGTAAGTGCGTGCAGAACACCGATCGGTAAATACGCAGGCAGTCTGAAAGATTTTAAAGTCAATGACCTGTCTAAGATAACAGGTGCCGAAGCTATTAAAAGAGCAGGTATTGAGGCATCTCAAATCGATGAACTGGTTCTGGGTATGTGCATGCATCATGGCAACGGTTCCCTGCCCCCCCGTGCTATAGCTATGGGACTCGGCATGACTTTTGAAAGCTCAGCCTCCATGGTAAGCCAGAACTGCGCTGCCAGTATGCGGGCTACTGAGATTGCCGCCATGGGTTTAGCCATGGGCAAGAACGATATCGCTCTGGTAATAGGGACCGAGAGCATGTCAGGTGTACCTTATTTATTACCTGCCATGCGCTGGGGAGCCAGAATGGCTGACACCAAATGTCAGGATCCCATGCTGTCAGACGGACTGGTTTGCGGACTGGCAAAAAGCCACATGGGCGGTACTGCCGATAATATTGCCAAGAAATATGGCATCAGCAGGGAAGAATGCGATCAACTGGCTCTGATCAGTCATACCCGGGCTGCTGCCGCTGTTAATGGTGGTATTTTTGACCGGGAATATGTGCCGGTAGAAATCAAGACTAGAAAGGGCTCCACATTCTTTAATAAAGACGAGCACTTTATTCCCGGCGCCAGCCTGGAAACCATGGGTAAACTGCCGCCGGCCTTCAATAAAGACGGCGTGACCACCGCCGCCAATGCTTCCGGTCTCAACGACGGCTCTGCCGCAATGGTACTGATGACCGCTCAAAAAGCCAAAGAATTGGGGGTCAAACCTTTAGCTAAATTGCTCAGCATCTGCTCTTATGGCGTAGATCCCGTCTATATGGGTATCGGCCCGGCTTATGCCATTCCCAAGGCCCTGAAGCAAGCTGGATTAAACTATGACCAGGTTGATTACTGGGAGATCAACGAAGCCTTTGCGGCCCAGTTTATCGGTGTCGGCAAGGTAATAAAAGATGAGTTTGGCATTGAAATGAATGCCGGCGACCTGAACACTCAAGGCAACATCAATCACAACGGTTCCGGCATCGCTCTGGGCCACCCGGTGGGCTGCACCGGTGCGCGTCTCCAGGTCAGCCTCATTCATGAAATGGAAAGAATCGGAGCCACCGTTGGCGGCGCCTCCACCTGCGTAGGCGGCGGACCGGCGATGGCTGTTATCTGGACCAGAGACGTCTAGTCTGTAAAACAGTCTAAAATTAGAACCCCTTTATATTATTTCTTTAATATATTTTATAGTCTGGGAGGTGTAAATCTCCCAGGCGCAATCTTTTTTAAAAAAGCACCCGATAATTTTTAAATGATGCCAAGCAGAAGGCTTCCTGGTTATGCTTTTTAGCGGGGAGTCTTCTCTTAACTGAAAGGAGTCCAGTCATGTCATCGAATTTTGCCTATCAAAATATAAGAGACTTCGAATTCATCGTGCAGGAATGGCTTCCTACCGAACAGATCTTTTCTTATCCCCAGTTTGCCGATTACTATTCCAAGGATGATATCAAATCGGTTTTAGCTCCCATTCTTAAAATGTGTAAAGAGGTTATTGAACCCACCAACGAAGAGGGAGACCTGAATCCGGTCAAGCTGGAAAACGGCAAGGTCACCCTGCCGGCCTCCTTCGGCCCGCTCTTTAAACAGCTACAGGCTGAAGGCTGGGGGACCAGCAATATTGACGAATCGGAAGACGCCATGGTTTTGCCTCATATCTTACACACCATGGTATGGGAAATGTTCTGCGCCGCCAACCCGACCTTCGGACCCTATATCATTTTGACCAGCGGAGCGGCCGGACTCATCCAGAGCTTTGGCTCGGAAGAAGTGAAGACCATGTTCCTTCCCAAAATGATGGACGGCACCTGGACCGGAACCATGTGTCTGACTGAAGCCAGCGCCGGTTCCGATGTGGGCGACATTCTATCCAAGGCTTATCCTACCGACGACCCGCGCATATTTAAAATCAAAGGCAGTAAAATATTCATCACCGGGGGAGATAATGACTTTACCGACAATATCGTTCACCTTTACCTGGCCCGGGTGGAAGGGGCCAAGCCCGGAACCTCCGGCATATCACTATTCGTAGTGCCGAAATACTGGGTTAACCAAGACGGCAGCTTCGAAGACAACGATGTCATCACCACCGGGGTAGAGCATAAACTGGGACAGCATGGCTCCTGCACCGCGGCTCTGGCCATGGGCGAGAACAACAACTGCCGCGGCTGGCTGTTGGGAAAGAACCCGCTGGAAAATGAGGGGGTCGGGGAGGGCATGGGCCAGATGTTCCAGATGATGAACATGGCCCGTATGGAAACCGGGCATTCAGCCCTGGCCTGCCTGGCCAACGCCTACTACAACGCCCGCGACTATGCCAAAGAGAGAATTCAGGGAAGGCTCATTACCAATCCCAAGGCCGGGCGCACCGCCATCATCAACCACGAAGACATCAAACGCACCCTGCTGATGGGAAAAGCCCATGTGGAAGCCATGCGGGCCATGATGTACAAGACCTATTTTGCCTTTGACGTGCGCCATCACGATCCGGATCCGGAAAAACGCGCCCGGGCCAATGAATTGATCGAAATCACCACTCCTTTATGCAAAGCCTTCCCCTCTGATGAAGCCTGGTGGCTGATTGGAGAGGCAATTCAGGTTTACGGCGGTTATGGATACTGTGAAGAATACCCGGTGGCCCAGATCGCCCGTGACGTAAAAATATACTCCATCTGGGAAGGCACCAACTTTATTCAATCCATGGATTTAGTAGGGCGTAAATGGGGTTTGAAGAAAGGCGCCGCTTTTGCCGCTTTTATGCAGGAAATGAGAGATTTCTATGAGGCCCATAAAAACCACCCTGACTTCGCCAAGGAATTCGCCAATTTAGGAGAGGCGCTGAAGGCGTACGGAGATATTCAAAAGGCCATGGCCGGCTATTTTGCAGCCAAGAAGTTCTCCATGATGCCCCTGTACGCGCGCCGTATTTTGACCGCCACCTCCCAGCTCTACAGCGGGCGCTTGCTCCTGGAGCAGGCGCTCTTGGCCAACGATAAAGCCCGATCCGTAGGGCCGGAGCACTATGACTACAACTTCTATGCCGGCAAGGTAGCAGCCGCGCGCTATTACCTGATGAATGTGGTTCCCCAGGTTGAAACCGTGGCCAAGATAGTCAAAGACGGTGATGATTCGGCAATCGCCATCCCCGTCGAAGCCTTCGACTATTAATCTAAACGAGTTTGGGGACGGTTCTTCAACTCATTTTCGCACAGCCTAGATGTTATGAAACCTTTGGCTAGAATGAGTTGAAGAACCGTCCCCAAACTCATTCAATCCAAATAATACGGGGAGGGGAGCGCCAATGTTTTATAAACAGGAATTGTACAGGGTGGAAAGCGTTCGCGATGTAGGATTTGAAGTGGCCGGGATATGGGAAGACGACCTTCACAAAATCCGCTCCCGGTTGGTACTGAACGTATTTTCCTTCTCCATTACCGAGCTTGAGGTGGAAGCGGTCAAGGTACCCCACGAGATATGTCTGGCCGGATGGCAGAATATAAATCATTTAAAAGGCGTGAATATTGGTCCCGGTTTCAACAAACTGGTCAATCAGATGACCAGCGGGGACCAAGGGTGCAGTGTGGTCGGGGACATCGTTATAAACTCCATCAAAGCGCTTATCCAGGCCGGCTCCAGGCAGCGGCCCGATTGGATGGCCGCCGAATTGTATGAAGGCCGTTGGATGGAATGGATGGAAAAATACAAGGATATCTGCATTTATTTCGCCCAACCCGACGTATCAATGATTGATATCCAAAAGTGCATTGGCAATCGGGAAGCTGATCAATAATCGTCAGCCAGGGCGTATTGGTCTGTCTATAGGCTCAATACAGGTCGGTTTCAAAGGGAAGCTTAACAATAGAAAACCGTACTGAATACCCGGGCTTCAGACGGTTAAAAGGCCGCCTTCGATTTCAAAGAGCGGCCTTTAAGCTTCAACCGTATATTGACCTGCAGTAATCAATTCCTCAGCTTTCGCACGGTATCCTGGAATTCCTTTTCCAGGCGAAGGTACTCGGCTTCATTTTTAACCCGGTCCAAAGTGGATAGTTCGCTGAGCAAACGGGCTTTACGAAACTCCAACTCCAGGCGGTCGAATGACCCCCCATCCGCTTCAAGATGCTTGTTCTGGCGGGATGCCCGGTATTCTGACCAGGGCCCCGGATAGACCTGTATCTGCTTGGCAGCGATATGCCAGGTGCTGGTGGTGACCTGATCCATCAACCAGCGATCATGGGACACGATAATAAGGCTTCCGCCGAAAGCCTGCAGGGCCTGCTCCAGCTTCTTCCGGCTGGGCAGATCCAGGTAGTTGGTGGGCTCATCCAGCAGCAGCAGATCGTAGGGAGAGAGGAGCAGCCTGGCCAGGGCCACCCGCACCCGTTCACCCATGCTGAGCACTGCGCAGGGCTTGAAAACCGTGTCCCCGGCCAGCAGCAAATCGGCCAGCAGCTGGCGCACCCGCCCCCGGTCGGGGCAGACCGCGGCTACTTCTTCCAGCAGGCTCCGGCTTCCGTTAAGAGTGCTTATTTCCTGCTCCAGATAGCCTATCCGCAGGGAGGGCGACAGCCAGAGAGACCCTTGGTCCAGGTGCTCGGAACCCGCCAGAATGCGCAGCAAAGTAGTTTTCCCGGAGCCGTTGGCTCCCACCAGGCCAGCCTTTTCTCCGTATTGCAGGCTGAAACGGCTGCCGGCAAAAAGGGTTTTCGACCCATAGGATTTGGCAATGCCATCGGCCCGTAATAGGCTGGAGGCAGCCCGCCGGCCCCCGGTGAAGGAAAGGTTTATGTCCCTTTCCCGGGGCGGTCGGGCCAGGCGCTCTTCTTGCAGGCGCTCCAGGCGTTTGATATTATTCTTGACCTGCCGCTCCATTTTTTGGGCTTTGGAGCGGTAGTGGACTTTAGCGCACTTTATGCCGGTTTCCCGGGCCTTGCCAGCCGCCTGATCATGGCCCAGGCCTGCCCAGGCCTTTTTCTCCGCGATGGCTTCTTGAAGCTTGCGGGCCTGTTTCTCCTGGTCCCAAAAGGTCTTTTCGTCTTGGGCTCGTTTTTTCAGCCGGGCCTGGTAATAATAGGTGTAGTTGCCGGGGTAGGAAGTCATTCCATCCCGGCGCAGTTCAAGAATCCGGCTGACCGTGCGATCCAGGAAACAGCGGTCATGGGAGACGATAACCACCGTATGGGGGGAACCGCTGATGAACTCTTCCAACCAGTGCAGGTTCTCCTGGTCCAGGTGGTTGGTCGGCTCATCCAGCAGCAGCAGTTCAGCCCCGCTGAGGTATATTCCGGCCAGCTGCAGGCGGGTCTTTTCACCCCCGCTCAAGGAAGCTATACGATCGTCTTCCCGCCCGGTAAAGTTAAACTTTTTCATAGCTGCTCCCAGGTCGGAGCTGAAAGCATCGGGGGCAATCTCCTGTAGATATTCAATCAGGCGGCCCTCCTTCCGTACCCCGAGGTCCTGTACGGTCATACCGGCGCTGACCGGTCTCAGGTACTTAAGAGACCCGCCGGCCGGTTCATCCCGCCCGGCCATTATTTTTAACAAAGAGGTCTTACCTATGCCGTTGGGTCCTACTATGGCCAGCTTTTCTCCGGCTTGAATCTCAAAACTGACCCCGCCAAAAATATCGTGGCCGGCAAAACTCTGTGACAAATTATCAGCCCATAATAAAAGCATCCAAACCACTCCTTGGGTATGGATGCCGCTGCCGGATTCCTAAAATATTAAACAAGGGCGAGAATCACCCCATTATCATTAAATATCATTAAACTCTTCAGCAAGTCCGAACCGGCCATTTTAAAGCCCAAACACCAGGGCTCCCCGAAAACCGGGCAGCAACATCCACATGATCAATTGGATTGGCGTTGCTTAATTGCGCACTGGCGTATCCTTTCCGTTCAGACTATTATCAATATAGTACGTTGGGCTTTATTAGTCAATGTGGGCGAGAAACGAAGGTGCCAAAAGAGAGTATAATGAGCTTAGTGACATCTCCAAATCGTTGAAGGAAATAACGGGATTATGGACGAGCAAGAACTTCACTATCGGGTTCAGGATGGCGACTCCTGCGTTTTTCTCCGGGATGTTTTAAAATATCGCCTGGGGATATCCCGCGCTCTTTTAACCCGCTTAAAACAAGAGCGGCGCATCCGGGTCAACGGCCGGATCACCCGGACCGATTACCGCCTGCAGTCCGGGGACCTGGTTTCAGTGGATATTGCCATACCGGAACCAAACCCGATAGAGCCGGTTCCGATGCCTCTGGACATTGTCTATGAAGACGCCGATCTTCTGCTTTTGAATAAACCCCCGGGTCTGGCTGTAATACCCCGGGGCAGGAACTCCCGGGAGCCCACCCTGGCCAACGGGGTGTCCTCCCACTGGCTGGGGCAGGGGTTCTCCGGCCGGTTTCGCCCTATCAACCGCCTGGACAAGGATACCTCGGGCTTGATATTGATCGGCAAGAGCCAGTACGCCCATCAGGCCGTTTTCGGCCAGATGAAAAAGGGCCTTTTGAGGCGCACCTACCTGGCGGTGGTGGAAGGGGGGCCGCCCCGGGAGTCGGGCTGCATCGACCTGCCCATCGCCCATCTCGATCCGGACCACAGCGCCCGCCGGTCGGTGGATGAGGCGGGCAAGCCGGCTGTCACCTATTATACGGTTTTGCAGCGCCTGAACGGCGGCTCGGTGCTATCCTTGACCCTGGCCACCGGCCGCACCCACCAGATAAGGGTGCACCTGAGCCACCTGGGCTGTCCTCTCTACGGAGACGCCCTTTACGGAAGGGCCTCCGGCTTCATAAAGCGGCAGGCTCTACACGCGTCCCGGCTGCGCTTAATTCAGCCCCGCACCGGCCAATGGCTGGAGTTTGAAACCCCTCTGCCGGATGATATCGGTTTTTTACTGGATAAGCTGGCCAGGGAATAGATGATGAATAGATTTTTCCGGGTCCTGACCATTTTATAGTAGAATACGAATAAGGGTGGAAGCTTTTAACAGGCGATAGAGTTTCCCCACAAGGGGAAAATAATGAAGGGGGATTTAATAATGGCATATGCGGAACTCAAAAACGGCCGGGTATTTTTCCAAACCGCAGCCGCTCCGTCTGCGGCTCAAGGCAGCCTGGTTTTTGTGCACGGGGCGGGGGGCACTCATCAGAAATGGGCCGGTCAGTTGGAGGAGGGCATGGAGGGATGGCTGGTTGCCGCCCTGGATTTGCCGGGCCACGGAGCCTCTTCGGGAAGCGCTTTGGAATCGGCGGCGGCTTACGCCGATACCCTGGTTGATTTCATCAAACAGAGCGCTATGCCGCGCCCGCTTATTCTGGTGGGGCATTCCATGGGCGCTATCATTGTCCTGCAGACCGCATTGAACTATCCGGATAGGGTGGATGGCCTGGTATTGATCGGAGCGGGAGCTCGTATGCCGGTCAATCCGCAGATGCTGGAACAGCTGGCTAAGGGAACCTTTGACACCGGATTTTTGAAAATAGCCTATGGACCTGAAGCCCCGGCCGAATTGGTTCAAGCGGAGCTGGAGCGGATGGCCCAGGCTTCTCAGCAGCAGCTTTTTATCGATTTTAACGCCTGCAACAACTTCGATGTTTCAGGGCGTCTGGGAGAAATCGGCGTTCCTGTTTTAATCCTGGTGGGCGACAAAGATAAAATGACGCCCCTCAAAGCATCTCAGTATCTGGATGAAAATATCAAGCATTCAGCTTTACATATGATAAACGGTTCGGGTCATCACCCCATGCTGGAGAAGAAAGCCGAAACCAACCAGGCCATCAGGCAGTTCCTGCAGGCTCAGTTTAAATAAAGAATTCTAGCGCCAAAAAGCGGGTTGGAGATTCTTCCATAAGTTCAGCCAGGCTGTCGACCAGGTGGGGGTCAAACTGGCTGCCCGCGCAGCGGCGTATCTCCTTCCAGGCTTCCCGTGGACTCACGGCTTCTTGATAGGGCCGCCCGTGGACCATGACATCATAAGCGTCGACTATGGAGATGATGCGGGAGAGGAAAGGTATATCCTCGCCTTTAAGGCCCAGGGGGTAACCCGAGCCGTCCCATCGCTCGTGATGGTGAAGAATGGCCAGGGCGATGGGCGACATTTCCGGGGAACTGAGTGCGATCCGGTATCCAATTTCGGGGTGCTTCTTTATCGTCTCCCATTCATCAGCGGTTAAACTCCCCGGTTTTTCAAGGATGCTGTTGGGTATGGCTATCTTGCCTATATCATGCAGGGCGGCCAGCAGCTTCAGGCTGTCCAGCTCGCTTTCCGGAAGCTTGACGATGAGGCCGATCCTTCTGGCCAGGCACTGCATGCGCTCACAGTGCTCTTTGGTTTCATGGCTCCTGGACCAGAGGGTATTTTCCAGCGAGCACAGGAAATGATTGCGGGTGCTGCGGGCTTCCAAGAGTTTATGGCGGTACATCTTATCCTCGGCTTCCTTGAGGAGTTCCCGGATATTCTGGCCGGGATCATTTTTAGTGGCTACTCCCAGGGACATGCTTATCTGGATGGGCAGGGCGTCGATCAAGTGATTGGCTTTTTTTATCCTCTCTACAATTTTCTCCGCGTTTTGGCTTGAACAGCAGGGGAGTAAAATGATGAATTCGTCTCCGCCCCAGCGGGCGATAATGTCTTCGTTGCGGCAGAATTGCTTTAGCAATTCGGCTACAGCGGTTAAAATCTTGTCTCCTTCCCGATGCCCGAGGGCGTCGTTGATCAATTTCAGGCCGTTTACATCACCTATAATCAGGCTCAGAGGCAGGGCCTGACCGGCGTCCAGGCGGTTCAATTCTTCCTCGAAAAAGGCCCGGCTGTACAAACCGGTCAATTTATCATGATAGCTCAAGTACTTGATCTGCGCTTCGGCCTGTTTCTGGTCGGTGATGTCGCTCACGATGCTCAGCAGGCAGACTTCACCGTCGATCTCGATGGTTTCAGCCCGATATGAACCCAGGCGCAGGCTGCCGTTCTTGCCTCGAAACCACATTTCCGTACTTTGTATGGATTCCTTATTGAGAAGCCTGGTTTTTATCACCCCCCTGGCGTAAGGTCCCACCAATATTTTAAGCTCGGCCGAGGTCTTGCCCAGGAGTTCGGAGGGGGAATAGTCCAAAAGCTTGCAGAAGCTTTTATTTACCGCGGTAAAACGGCCTTCCTTCAGGGTGGCGATGCACATGGGAGTGGGACTGGAATAAAAGGCCTTGGCGAATTTGTCTTCCGATGAACGCAGGGCTTCCTCAAAGCGTTTGCGCTCGCTTATATCCCGGCACACGGTGAGGAGATGATCGGTTTCGCCAATGTCTATAAGGGTGCAGGAAAAAAGAAAGGTTCTGATCTCCCCGGACTTTATACGCAGCTTCACTTCTTCATCCAGGAGATTGAAATTTTTAGCGCGTATATCTTGAATGATCCGGTCACGCTCCCCGGGGCTTTCCCAGATGTTCAATTCAAAAAAGGTCCGCCCGATCACTTCATCGCGCGTAAAGCCGGATATATCCAGAAATGCCTGGTTGACGTCCACGTAAACCCCTTCGCTCAGGGTGGTTATACTCATGGGATCGGGATTTAAATAGAAGGTTTTGGCAAGGGTCTTTTCCGACAGCTGCAGGGCTTCTTCCATTTGCTTGCGTTTGCTTATGTCAGTGGCCATACCCACATAAAAGAGGGTTTCCCCCAATTCATCTTTGGCCACTGACAGGCTGGCCGAATTCCAAAGCCAGTAGCCGTCTTCATGCCGTACCCGGTATTCTACGTCTTTAACCGGATTTCCGGTTGCGATCATCTGGTTGACAACTCCGGAAACCCGCTTTAAATCATCGGGATGAAGGTAATGGCTAACGTGATGGGTTATCACTTCATCGGGATTGTGCCCCAGGATTTCAGTACAGCCCTGGGAGACAAAGATGAAATGGCCTGCGGCGTCAAAGGTGAAGATGATTCCATTGACGCTTTCCAGAATACTGTGCAGGTAGGCCTTCCTCGCCCGCAGGCAGTCCTCGGTTTTTTTCTGCCGGGTGATATTTATGCCGGTGTTAATAATATAGGCTGAAGAGTCCTGACGGTTATAGAGAACCGCCGGCATCCACCAGACAACCTGAAAATATCCCCCTTCATCAATACGGCAGCTTTCATAACGATCCAGCAGGGAAAACGGACCGCTGATGGTTCCCCTTATATCTCTAATGCTGGCTATTGCTTTATCCAGCCCGTCATCAACCTTTAGCTGTCCGGCTTTCTGGCCGATAACATGGTGGCGCTGGCAGCCGGTCGTTTCCAGCCAGGCATCGTTTACTTCAATGTATCGACCCTCACCCAGGGTGGAAATAGAGGTAGCATGGGGGCTGTTCATAATCAGGGGAGGAAACAACCCCGCCAGCAGGCCTTCAGGCTCAAGGGAGGAAAACGAAGGTGAGGGACGGGATGAAAGGCCGCACAAAGAACCATGAGCAGGTTTGCGTCTGGCTTCACGTGTAACCTTGACCAAAATACGTTTGGGTTTCAAAACAAAAGGCCCCCTTGGTACAAAAAATACGGTGAGGAAGTGCTCTTCAAGTCCTATTAGTTATCTCGTTCAGCAGAGGCTTAAACCGCAGCCATTTGCTGGAAACGGGTAGGGCGGATTTAAAACCAGTTGTTTAATCCCTTCGGTATACCGAGGGGATCACATATTGGTAGCCGATGTTCTCCCAGTTGAGCGACTCCGACTGCCCGATGAACAGGTATCCGCCCGGAGCCGTGTGCTCGTAAAAGCGTTTCACCAATTGGCGCTTGGTCTCGGTGTCAAAGTAGATCATTACATTGCGGCAGAAGATCACCTGGAACTTTTGCGCGAAGGGAAAATGCTCTTCCAGTAGATTGAAGCGGCGGAATATTACCTCATTTTTTAAGCTGTCCAGCACCCGGCTTTTTCCCTGCTCAGGCCGGGTAAAATAGACCTTTCGCCAGGCAGCCGGGAGCCGGTCGAGGTCTTCGGTGCCGTACCAGGCCTCCCGGGCCTGGGCCAGAGACCGGGACGATATATCGGTGGCCAGAATCCTGGTGTCCCAGGCACCTTTTTGGCCGGCAAAAAAGTCGGATATGATCATGGCCAGGGTGTAGGCTTCCTGGCCGCTGCTGCAGCCGGCGCTCCAGATGCGCAGATCCCGGTTTTTAGCCCGGGCCTTGAGTTCGGGCAGAACCTGCTCGCGGAAGAAATCAAAATGCCGGCTTTCGCGCATAAAATAAGTGTGGTTGGTTGAGAGCCGGTCAGCCACTTCCGATACCAGCTCGCTGTTGGCGTCTTTGATCAGGATTTGATAGAGGGCCGAGAAACTGGATAGGCCCCGTTTGAGCAACAGGCTATTAAGGCGGTTCTCAATCAGATGCCGCTTCTCTTTTAAGTTGAGGCCGAAATAATCATGCGCATATTCGGCCAGAACATGGAACTCGGTGTCGGTTAAAGCCGTCATAAAGCCACCCGCTGTCTTCAGTACAACATTCGGTATATTCGTGCCCATAATTTGGGCAGATTTTTCCGAATTATTGCGTTGTCGTCAATCACAATACGTCCAGTATTACTCATTTGACGCCCATGGACGGGCTAATGCGGCGGTGCCAGGACGGCAAGGAGCTGCCCTCCGCCTTGTACTTCAAAAAAATCTGCTCCAACTTATGAACACAATACACCGAACGTTGTACTAGTACTTGCCGAAATCCTGGTCGCTCAGTGAAGCCGGGCCGGGCGAACTGTATTTAACCCCTGACGCCCCGTTTGATCCTTGCTCAAGGCCTATCATACCCAGTATCTGCAGCAGATCCTGCTTCTG
>Ga0228536_1001256_pt1 | contig 26678 bp, 19 predicted proteins | sample SJ1Smetagenome_FD_168611 | JGI IMG/M metagenome (GOLD analysis project Ga0228536, IMG submission 168611) | Enriched culture of PCE-dechlorinating microbial communities from Ithaca, New York, USA - SJ1.S | ecosystem: Engineered > Modeled > Simulated communities (microbial... > Unclassified...
GTGATGGTCAGACCGATGATATCCAGCAACTTATGCCGCTTTGTCCTGTCCACTCGCGGGTCGGTCAGGTCACTGAAGATGATTGAAAACTTGCTTTCTGCCATGGAGCACCTCTTGCTCTCTCCATGTGCAGGTTCCTTGCCAGCTATTTAGATGCAATTGCCCTGACGTGGTATCCGCGCCTGAATTATAATAATTGCCATATGAAAGAATTTCTTTCAATTACACCTGATAATTTGCAGGAAAAAACTGCTGATTTTGTTGCAAATCCGCATTTATTTATTAGTGGACCAGCCTCCTCCGGAAAAACCAGTGCAGCCTTGCTGCGACTGCGGCAGATTCTCAGCTTTGATTCCAGATCAACCACGCTGGTTCTCGTCCCCCAACGAAGTTTGGCTGAGCCATATCAAGCTTACTTGCGGACGCACAATTTGCCTTCATCACAGCAGGTAAGCATCCAAACCATGAGCAGCATTGTCCGCCGGATGATCGCTCTTTTTTGGCCGCTAATTGCGAACCGACAGGTTTTCAGGCATCCTTTTGAACCACCGCGCTTCCTGACCCTGGAAACAGCGCAGTATTACATGGCACAAATTGTTGATCCCCTGATTGACCGGGGGCATTTCGCGACGATTACCCTGACGCGAAACCGCCTTTTTAGTCAGCTCCTGGACAACCTCAACAAGTCTGCCATTGTCGGCTTCGCGCATACGGAGCTTGCCCACAGGCTTAAATCTGCCTGGACGGGCGATCAGTCTCAGCTGGTAGTGTACGATGATGTCCAGCTTGCGGTGAACGCATTCCGCCAGTTCTGCCTGGAGCATAACCTGCTGGATTTTTCGCTGCAAGTTGAACTTTTCCGGGAGATTATCTGGCCAAACGCGACCTTTCAGAAGTATTTCCAAAACCAATACCAGCACCTGATCTATGACAATGCCGAAGAGGATCCACCTTACGTCCATGACATTGTTGCTTCCTGGCTTAAAAACCTGCAATCTGCCTTGATTATCCTGGATGAAGGCGGCGGCTTGCGCAGCTTCCTGGGAGCCGACCCAACATCAGCGGCAAAGCTTGCTTCACATTTCAAGACACGGCTCCAATTTGAACACAATTACGTCGTTCCTCCTGCCATCGAAGCGCTCCTGGGCTATATGCAATCCTCCCAAACCCAAAAACTTCCTCTTGCCACAATTTCTCAAGCCCTGATCATCACGAGCAAACAACCCCGCTTCTTTCCGGAACTGCTGCAGTCAATCAGCCATGACATTGTCGATTTGATCCACAACGACACGCCGGCACAAGAAATCGCGGTCCTTTCACCTTTTCTGAGCGATCCGCTCGTCTTCGAGCTTTCGCGCCGTCTTTCAACAGCCGGCATCCCAACGCAAAGTTTGCGCCCTTCTCTTGCGCTGAAATCAAACCCGCATATCCAGACCGTTCTAACCCTGGCATCCCTCGCCCATCCAGACTGGCAGCAACCGCCCAACATGTACCAGACCCAATCCGCGCTTTCAACAGCCATACCCAGGCTTGATCCTCTGCGAGCCCGCCTGATCCTTGAACAACTCTCTCCAAACAAAACCGTGACTGCCCTGCCGGAAGTCGAAACCCTTCCTGAGGAGCTGGCTAAACGCATCCCGCGCGAGGTATTGTTGCAGGTAGAAAATCTGCGTCTCTGGCTCAGCGCGGCGGATCCCGATGAACCGCTGGATTATTTCATCAGTCGTCTCTTCACTGAGATTCTCGCGCAACCAGGATATGGTTTTGCAGAGAACCAGGAAGCTGGTGAACACACCGCCCGTTTGATCCAAAGCTATCAAAAATTCAAACGACCGCTAGCCTCTGACCAGAACGCTGATGCCTCTTACCTCGGCAGAGAATACGTTAAAACCCTCAGCCAGGGTTTGCTTTCAGCGCTTTACCTGCCCGACGAAGAAATCGTTGCAGAGCCAGGCGTACTGATAGTCCCGGTGATGACGTTTTTGATGCAAAACCGGTCTGTCAGCCATCAGTTTTGGCTAAATTTAGGCAGCAAGGGTTGGTATGAGCGGCTCGAACAGCCTCTCACCCATCCCTACGTGCTCAACCGGCAGTGGCAGGCAGGAAAAAAGTGGACGACTGACGACGAACTGGCATTAGGCCGTTTCAACCTGGATCGGACCTTAGTGGGCTTGCTGCGCCGCTGCAGTGGCCAGGTGCACCTGTGCACATCAGATTATGGTGAAGCAGGAATTGAAGAAAGAGGCCTGCTTCTGACCTGGGCACAGAATCTCTTCCGCTCAGCCTTAAGGGAGGAACAGAATGACTGAGCCTGCCTTGCGCCAATCCCAAGCTGAGGTGCTCCGTTATCGCTCCGGATGGATGGGCATATCGGCTGTCCCCGGTAGCGGTAAGACCTGGACTCTCTCCCAGTTGGCAGCAAAACTCTTGCTCACCGTTGAGCTTGAACCTGAGCAGGAAATTTTGGTGGTCACTTTCGCCAACTCCGCAGTGGACAACTTCACCAACCAGATTGGTGCGCTTGTGCGCAGATTTGGGCTGTTGGAGGGATATGGTTACCGGGTGCGGACACTTCATGGTCTGGCGGGCGATATCATTCGCGAGCGCCCCGAACTTGCCGGGCTTGGCAACGATTTTCGCATCCTTGATGAAGAAAATGCGAACGAGATTCTTGAAGAACTGTCCTTCGAACAATTAAGAAATCGTGAGGAATTCTTCCGCCAGTTGATGAAATCTGATCTTGCCGACAAGAAAGCAAGCGAGATGTTGCGGGATGCAAAAAACGGCATGCCTGCCCTGCTCAAGGATCTCGCTAATAGTTTTATCAGCTCAGCCAAAAACGCCGGGCAAATGCCCTCCGATCTGATTAACCTTCAAAAATCCCGACCGGTCACGCCTCTGTTTCAGATTTGTCTTGATATTTATAAGGCCTACCAGGAACGTCTCAAGCTGCTTGGTGCTGTTGATTTCAATGATCTCATTTACCTCGCCTGGAAATGCCTTAACTCTGACCCCGACCTGGTGCGTCAGCTTGCGCATCGTTGGCCTTATATCCTCGAAGACGAAGCCCAGGACTCCAGTAAACAACAACAGGCAATTCTACAAATCCTGGCAGAACAAAACGGCAATTGGGTGCGCGTTGGGGATACCAACCAGGCAATTTATCAAAGTTTTACCACCGCCGATCCACAATTACTAAAGGACTTTATTGCCCGGTCAGATGTGACATCCGTCGATTTACCCGAATCCGGGCGGTCATGCCAGAAGATCATCGATCTTGCCAACCAGTTGAACGCCTGGGTTCAAATCAGCCACCCCAACAAAGCAGTACGCGACGCGCTGACCAAGCCCTTCATTATTCCAACCAAGCCCGGCGACCCGCAGCAAAACCCGCCCTGTGACTCCAACTCCGTCCAGTTGATGACAACTTCCTTCTCGTCGGATGAAGAGCTCAACTTCATCGTCCGCCAGGTAAAAACCTGGCTGGCAGGTCATCCCGAGGATACCGTCGCCGTACTTGCATTGGTGAACGCTCGAATCAACAAGATTGCAGGCGCCTTAAGAGAAAACAAAATTGACTATGTAGACATACTGATGAAAGTTCCGCGTGAGACCCGCGAAACAATCGGCACCGTACTCAACCTTCTCAAACTCGTCTTTTATCCGCTCGACCAAAAGATGGCAGAAAAAGCTTTACAAGTCTTCTACCGCCATTTTCGCAGCGATGACGCGCTTTCGCAGGCACTTTCCAACGCCAGCAATTGGTTCAAGAGCATGGAGCTGCTTGAAGACTTTTTCTATCCTGTTGGGATCGATCCGCTTGAAGATCTCTCCTACAGCAATCCCGACACAGCCAGTATGCTGGCGGATTTCCGCGCGGCAGTCCTGCGCTGGCATCAAGCCGCTTACCTTCCCTTTGACCAGCTAATGCTTGTCATCTCTCAGGACCTTCCCATGGAGCCTTTTGAACTGGCCACGGTCCACAAAGCATCCTCCTTCATCAAGACCCAGATGGACAACCACCCCGAGTGGACTCCCCCGGAATTAATCACTGCTCTAACAGAAATAGCAAAAAATGAGCGCAGTTTCTTCAGCGTTAGTGAAAACCAGGATTCCTTTAACCCGGAACTCTATAAAGGAAAAGTTGTCTTGTGTACGTGCCACAAAGCCAAGGGGCTTGAATGGGACAAGGTATTCTTGACTTCAGTGAACAATTATGATTACCCCTCTGGGGCAGAGAAAGATTCCTACATCAGTGAAAAATGGTATATCCTTGACCAGCGTAACCTGCAGGCAGAAATTTTAGCCGAACTGGACCTGCTGACCTCAAGCAACTCTTCAGAAGTTGCCCATCCCGGAATAGGCAGACTTGATGCCCGCAATGAACTGATCCGCGACCGTCTGCGCCTGCTTTACGTGGGCATTACCCGCGCGAAATCTTCTTTGACTATCAGTTACAACACGGGAATAAACCTCACTCCAGCAGTTGCCTACAAAGCACTTTTGCAGGAGGCAGAAAATGACTGACCTCATCCCTGTGGGTTTCGTTTTCCATCAAAGCAATCTCCAGGCTTTTCAGAATTGCCGTTTCAGCTTCCTTTTGCGTTATATCAAGAAGCTTCCCTGGCCTGCACCGCTCGCAGCCAGAAGCAGCAGCTTTGAACAGGACCTGCTTGCCGGTTCAATGCTGCATTCGTTAATTCACCAATATTTTCTTGGGATTGATCCTGAGGCGCTTGTTTCTTGCGCACAAAATTTTCCTGATGCCAGAGTCTCTGGCTGGTTTGACAATTTCCTCGCAAGTAAGTACGCAAGAATCACAGACAATCAGTTTCCCGAGCACAGCCTCCAAATCACGCTGCATGACAGCCTTCTCCTGGCAAAATTCGACCTGCTCAGCTTTGACAGCAATACCCTTCAGATCTGTGACTGGAAAAGCTCCCGAACAATGCCAAAACGCCAATTTTTGCAGGAACGGATCCAGACCATGGTCTACGCGTTGGTTGCGGCACGCTCGCTTCCTCAGGCTCCCCGACCCATTACCATGCACTATTGGGAAGCAGGTTTCCCTGATCAGCCCATCATTTTCGAAATAGGGGATGCCCAATTACAAAAGTACGAGGAAACCATCACGGATCTGATTACCCGTATTCGTTCCCTTAGAGTTGAGCAATTCGAGCGCACGACTAATCTAAAAAAATGCGCTTATTGTGAATATCAAAGTTACTGCGCCCGCAGAGGCTTGCAAGAGGATGAAGAATCCTTCCATGAATGGTTCGAGATTGGACTTTCAGAATTGCAGGGAAAAACTGACATAGACCAAGCCGGGTAATAACTCACCTCATTGGCTTATAATAAAATAAAAAATGGGCAGAACAGGGCTCGAACCTGCGACCTCATCTGTGTAAAAGATGCGCTCTGACCAACTGAGCTATCCGCCCGCGAAAGCATATTATAAACTAAAAATGAGAATCATACGATTCAAAACACAAAATACACCTCCTCAATTTGGTTGGATCCGCGACGGCAGAGTTGGCGTGATCCAGGGAGACCCCTTTGGTGAGTTTCGCCGCTTCGAAGAAAGCTACGAACTCTCCGAGGTACAATTATTGCTGCCCTGCCTGCCCTCTAAGATCATCGCTGTCGGCAGGAACTACCGCGCGCATGCCGCAGAGATGAATAATGACATTCCAAGCTACCCGCTTATTTTCCTGAAACCACCCTCATCGCTGATCACCAATGGCGAGAGCATCGTTCTCCCCCCCCAGAGCAAGCGCGTTGAGCATGAAGCAGAGCTGGCGATTGTGGTAGGAAAGACTTCCCGCTGGCTGACCAAAGAAAACGCTCTCGATGCAGTCTTTGGTTATACCATCGCCAACGATGTGACTGCCCGCGACCTCCAGAAAACAGACGGACAGTGGAGCCGAGCCAAAGGCTTTGACACCTTTTGTCCGGTTGGACCCTGGATAGAGACAGAGTTTGACCCGACAGATGCCCTGATAAACTGCCACGTCAACAATACTTTGCGCCAGATGAGCTCTACCCGTGAGATGATTTTCAGCGTACAGCAGTTGATGTTGTACATCAGCTCCATCATGACCCTCAAGCCTGGCGACCTGATCCTCACCGGCACACCCGCTGGCGTTGGACAGCTCCAGGCAGGAGATGTGGTCAGTGTGCATATCGACGGGATTGGTACGCTCGTCAACCCGGTAACTGCTCAAGGTTAAATTGTGCCCTGGTTCATTGCCACCTTCTCATTGTTTTTACCAGGCTGTCAGAGCCTGAAACAAAAGCGTGCCGCCCTTTCGCCTTTACTTTCCCGTCTGAAAAGGTACAATCTATCGGTTATTGAAGCTGCCCATCAGGACAGCTGGCAAACAGCTGAGCTTCAGGTCGCAAAACTCGGGCAAAACCGCGCCCAATTGGATCGCGATCTTGCACAACTGATTACTTTGATTGAAAGTGATTTTCGTGATATCACCCTTACGGAAGTCAAACACGAATTCTACACATAGCAGGTCATATTGCAGACAATAAACTTACATCAACTTGAAAAAATACTGTACCATGTCGAGAAACCAGGGCGCTATGTCGGCGGTGAACACAATCAAATTCTGAAAGAATGGGACCTTGTTCGTACGCACGTCTGCCTGGTTTTTCCCGACATCTATGACATTGGGCAGCCAAACCTGGGTTTGGCGATTCTTTACGACATCCTCAACCAGCAGCCAGAGATCCTGGCTGAACGTGCCTTTGCTCCCTGGCACGACCTTGAAGCGCAGCTTCGCGAGAACAATATCCCTCTGTTCTCCCTCGAATCAAAGCATCCGCTGGCGCAGTTCGACATCTTCGGCTTAAGCCTTCCCTACGAATCCCTCTACACCAATGCCCTCAACGTGCTTGACCTGGCTGGGATCCCCCTCTTAGCTTCCGAACGCGGCAGCGAGCATCCCCTGATCATCGCCGGCGGTCAGGCTTGCTTCAACCCTGAACCTATGGCAGATTTCATCGACGCCTTTGTGATTGGTGAAGGCGAAGAAGTGACCCTGGATTTTATTCGTGCTTTTGAAGCACTCAAACAAGCCGGAGCAGACCGCAAGGCACTCCTCCAGGGCTTAGCAACAATTCCTGGTGTCTATGTTCCTTCACTTTACAATGTAAGCTACGCGCAAGACGACACTATTACAGGGGTAACGCCTTCAAACGCCTCCGTTCCAGCCTTTGTAACCAAACGCATTGTTTCAGAGCTTCCGGCCCACCCAACCCGACTGATCGTCCCAAACATCGAAACCGTTCACGACCGTCTTTCAATCGAGATCATGCGCGGGTGCACCCGCGGCTGTCGTTTTTGCCACGCTGGCGTTGTCAGCCGTCCTGTGCGGGAAAGACCCGTTTCCGAAATCTTGCAAATCATCGAAGATGCCCTGGCCGCCACCGGCTATGAGGAAATTGGATTGCTCTCGCTTTCCTCTTCGGATCACACCCAAATCCTTGAATTAACTAAATCGGTTTATGAGAAATTCCACGATCGCAAGATTTCGGTCAGTTTACCCTCCCTGCGCATCGCCTCGTTTTCTGTCGCGCTGATGGACGAGCTGCGTGATATCCGCCCTGGCGGTGGTTTTACGCTCGCGCCTGAAGCAGCCTCCCCCCGCATGCAGGCGATCATTAACAAACCGCTTGATGATGCGGTTTTCGAAGAAACAGTCCGCACGGTCTTTGAGCATGGCTGGCTCTCGCTAAAACTTTATTACATGATTGGTCTGCCAGGCGAAACGATGGAGGACGTTCAGGCAATTCTCGACGCTGGCAAACGCGTGCAGGCTATCGGCCGCCAGATCCGCGGCAACAGGGTCAGGGTGCACCTTTCAGTTGGCAATTTCATTCCGAAACCTCACACGCCTTTTCAGTGGTATCCACTCAATTCCAACGACGAATTGCAGGCTAAGTTGGATTTGTTAAAAACAGGTCTTCACCACACTGGTATCAAGCTTTCTTATAACATTCCAGATAACACCCTGCTTGAAGCCTGGCTATCCCGCGGGGACAGACGCCTTGGGCAGGTCATCCAGCGCGCGTGGCAGCTCGGCGCGAAGTTTGACGCATGGGGTGAAAACGAAAACATGCCGTTTTGGCGGCAGGCTTTCACCGATATTGGCATGGATCCGGACTTCTACGCTTACCGTGAACGCGGTCTTGACGAGATCCTCCCCTGGGATCACATCCACACTGGTGTAACAAAAGCTTTTCTCCACCGCGACCTTGAATGGAGCAAACTTGGCAAAACCCGCAAGGATTGTCGCGAGCAGTGCTACGCCTGCGGCATACTTGATGCTTTTGCTAACAAACGCCCGGTTTCTCCGCTTGTCTACTGGGGGTGCCCATGAGCAATGAGTCAATTCGCATCCGCATGACCTACGCCAAGCTCGGAAACCTGCGCTTTATTGGGCATCTTGACCTTCAGCGTCTCTTCGAGCGCGCCCTTCGCCGCACAAATCTCCCCCTGCGCTACACCCAGGGTTTCAGTCCGCACATGAGGATCAATCTGGCTTCAGCCCTGCCGCTCGGATTCATCGGTCAAGCCGAGAAGATGGACTTTTGGCTGGATCAGGAGATTCCGCTGAATGAAATCAGCAGCCGCTTGCGTACCTCACTGCCTTCTGAACTCATCCTTAAGGATCTGCAAGTGATCGATAACAAACAGCCCTCGCTTCAGGCCTCTCTGCTTTCCAGTGAGTACGAAATTTTACTTCCTGCTGATATCGACCTGCAAATCCTGAAAGATCAGATCGGCACGCTTCTGGCTCAAGACACTTTGCCAGTGCAGCGGCGCAAGAAAACGGTGGACCTGAAAACCCTGATCCTTGACTGGTCGCTTCCAAGTGATTCTCCAGTTACTATTCTGAAAATCTACATGATGTCAAGCCCGCTCGAGAATGGTCGTCCGGACGAATTTTTGGAACTTCTCGGGATAGATCCGGCGGATTGCCTGGTCACCAGAACCAAACTGATTTTTGAGGAGGAATAGTGGAAGATAATTGTATTTTTTGCTCAATCGTGGCTGGTCATACGCATGCCTGGAAGGTTCTCGAAACCGAAACCACACTGGCATTCCTGGATGCCCATCCGGTCGGGGTCTATCACACGCTGATTATCCCGAAAGCCCATTATTCTGATATTTTCACTGTCCCTCAAGCAGTTCTTGCAGACACTATGGAGACCGTGCGCCAGGTCAGCCTGCTCTATAAAGATAAGCTTGGACTAGAAAACCTTCATGTCTTTAATAACTCAGGACGTCTTGCTTCACAGAGCGTTTTTCACCTTCATTTCCACATCCTGCCGCGTTACCCGGACGACGGAAATAATTTCCCAAGATTCACCCGCCCTGATCTCAGCGACCGTTTTGAAGAGATGATTGAAGCATTACAATGAAACTTACTGACCTTAGTTTTGAAGATGCGATGGTATAATGTGAAATCCTGTTTCCGTGGCCTAATGGATAAGGCACTGGCCTCCGAAGCCAGTCATGTGGGTTCGAGTCCCACCGGAAACATTATTGTTTAACTCATCAGGTCCACTCACACAAGGAGCCTACTATGAGCGACGAAAAACTACTCCAGGAACTTGCCGAACTGCGGCAGAAAATAAACTATCACAATTACCTGTACAACACGCTCGACCAGCCTGAGATTTCCGATTTTGAATATGACCAGCTTTTCAACCGCCTCAAAGCGATTGAAGCGGAGCATCCCGAACTTATCACTCCCGATTCTCCAACCCAGAAAATCGGCAGTCAGATCTCGGAGAAATTCCAAAAAGTCACTCATCCTGCCCCGATCCTGAGCCTTGCCAACGGATTTGGCAGCCAGGACGCGCTGGCCTGGTATGAGCGCATTCTCCGTCTTGACCCACGCGTTGCCCAAACAGATTTCCTGCTGGAGCCTAAGTTGGATGGCTTGACTGTCGTTTTGCATTACACCAATGGGGTCTTTTCGCTCGGTGCCACCCGCGGAGATGGGATTATTGGCGAAGATATAACCGCCAACCTGCGCACCATCCCCAGCCTGCCCTTGCGCATCCCGGTCTTGAGCTCCACCAACCCTGCACCCCAGAAGATTGTATTTCGTGGAGAGGTGTTTATCAGCAAGGCGGATTTCGAGGCACTAAATGCAAAACTCGAAGAAAAAGGAGAGAAAAGCTACCTCAACCCCCGCAACACAGCCGCTGGTTCTCTGCGCCAGTTGGATCCCGCAGTCACAGCCTCCCGCCCGCTTAAATTTTTCCTTTACCAGGTGCTCGAATCCTCTGATCCACTTCCCCAGACCCAGTCGGGCATCCTGGACTACATCGCCAGTTTTGGTCTTCCGGTCAATCCCCTCAGGTGGCATGCCAAAAACATCAATGAAGTTGTGCGGATTTGCGAAACGGAAGGCCTCAACCGGCATAACTGGGCCTATGACGCGGATGGAATTGTGATCAAGATTAACGACCTCAAACTTTCCAATGACCTCGGCTACGTCGGCAAAGATCCCCGCGGCTCCCTTGCCTATAAGTACCCGGGCGAGGAAGTGGAGACCACTCTGCTCGATATCCAGGTCAATGTTGGCCGCACAGGCGTTCTCACTCCCCTGGCGCTGCTGGAACCCGTCAGCATTGGCGGCGTGGTTGTGAAACAAGCCACACTCCACAATTTTGATTTCATTGCGGAGAAAGATTTGCGTATTGGCGACCGTGTCTTGCTGAAAAGAGCGGGTGAGGTCATTCCCTACATCGTAGCAGCTCTCAAGGAAAAGCGCGACGGCAGCCAAAAGGTCTATGTGCCCCCGACAAACTGCCCCTCGTGCGGGTCCAAGGCTGAGCAGGCTCCTGGGGAAGTCGCCTGGTATTGCGTCAACGCAGCCTGCCCCGCCCAATTAACCCGGCATATTGAAAACTTCGCTTCCCGTTCAGCTATGGACATCACAGGGCTTGGCGAGCAGATTGTCGCTCAGTTGGTTGAAAGCGGTCTGGTAAAAAACTTACCGGATCTTTACCGACTAACCAAAGTTCAACTCCTCACTCTCGACAAATTCGGTGACAAGAAAGCCGAAAATCTCCTGGCAGCCATCCAGGCATCCAAATCGCAGTCCCTGCAGCGCTTGATCATCGGTTTGGGTATCAAGGGTATTGGCGAAGTTGCCGCCCGTAAATTAGCCCAAAAATATGGCAACCTCGACAAGATTGCGCAGGCAGATTTTGATGAATTGCAGCAGTTGGAAGGCATAGGACCCAACCTGGCTGAGTCCATCTTTGAATGGTTCAAACTCGAGTCTAACCAGCAGATTCTACGGCAATTGAAAGAGATCGGGCTTTGGCCGGTTGAAAGCACCAGCACGGACACGACGAAGCTCCCGCTGACAGGCTTGACTTTCGTGGTGACTGGCACGATGGAAGGTTTTACCCGGGATGGAATCTCTGAGTTTATCCTGGCAAATGGCGGTAAGGTTTCAGGCTCGGTCAGCTCAAAAACATCCTATCTGGTGCTTGGAGCTGACCCGGGTTCGAAGCTTGAAAAAGCGCGTCAACTCGGCGTGCCAATCATCTCCGAACAAGAATTGCGGGAGCTTGCTGCCTCCTGAAACTTCAATTAATTCTTTGCACAACGAAACTATGTGATGATAAATTCGCAATCCACCTTATCTTTTTGTAGGGAACGGATGCCTGTGCCCACAAAAAAGGGTATACGCCGTTCCAGGTGCGCAGAGGAACGACGCGACACACGTAGACATGAATGAATGTTTATAGAATATCCGATGTGTTTATTTTCAATTTTTTATGGCTATCCACCTTTGTTAACCCAGCGTATACACCGGACCAATGCAGCGGACAGGCACGGGGGCCTGTCCCTACGTGAGAATATATTCAATTTCAACCGGTTCGTGTAGGGGTAACCACCTCTGGTTACCCGTTATTGTAAATAACATAAATCAACACAACCCTCAAAAGGGATGTATTTGACGGATAAAATGTGTAAACAATCCCCTCAAATAAAGCTGTGGACAATCACTGTCTTGTCAGCCAGGCTATTCGCTACGACAATGAACTCAGGGCAGTAGGTCGGATTGCGCTTTTCAATCCGACAAATGGGATGTGAATAATCCGAAACAAAAACCGTAGGGTGGGTTGGCGTCATACAACTTTTGCCGACCTGAGTCCCGTCATAGCCAACCCACCGCCTATAGCACATCTCGATACCCCATCACAATCCCACTTCTACTGGCGGATTGAGGGCACGATACTTTCGCTTAAAACATTGATCACGGTGCCCTCAATCTCGCCCTTTCCTCTTGACATTCAACACGGTATCTACATATTATGCACTTGTGTTGCGGTGGGTTGGCTTCACAGATTGTTAAAATATCCGCATTCTTTTACGCCAAGCCACCCTACGGTAATTTGGTTGACAATTTTGTCAGGTTCAACTACGGAACCTGACCTACAAATGTAAAAAACAAAACCGCTTGGAAAATCCAAACGGTTTTTAGGTGGAGATGGCGGGAATCGAACCCGCGTCCGAAAGATTAGACTCTCGAATTTCTACGAGCATAGTCAGTTGTTCAGGTTCGTCCGTTTGCAGATCAACTGACCGAACTGCATCCAGACTATCCGCTTGGACCCGAAAGCCCTCTTAACAGAATCTCACGGCGCGATCCTAGGCAGCCTGATTTTTATGACGCCTTGGCTGGTCCCGATCAGGCAAACGGTCCCAGGAGACGTGACCTCATCTAAGGAGGTCAGCTTCCATTCAATTAGCTTATGCAGCTAAAGGAAGGGTTGCGTAACTTGTGCGATTGGCACTTGTTTTTTTGTACTGATTTTACGAGGTCGGTACCTCTCGGCTCGCAATCCGGAACCAGCTTCTCCCGTCGAGACCTGGCATCCCCGGTACTTGAATTATAGCACAAAATCCCCCTCAGGAAAACCTGAGGGGGTTCTGTACGAACTTAATAGATATTTACTGGATCTGAGATAACTGCTCAGCCAGGATGGTATTCGCGTTGATGTTTGCTTCGTCAAGGAGAGCCTTGACATCCGCAGTAACGTCATCAACAATGCTGGTCATAACCACTTCGATAACATTATCGCGAACGAAGTCGTAACCAGGCACTGGGGGTTCGAAAACGCCGTAAGGAAGCAAGGAGATAGCGGTCGCATATGCTTCTTTGTTGCCAGCAAATTCTGCGGCAACTTCATCTGCAATGCTTGCTTTCACGGGGAAGTAACCAGAAGCTTTGGCCCACAAGGCATTCACTGGAGCGCTAGTGTAGTACTTAACGAATTCCCAGGCAGCCAGTTCACGTTCCGGAGTGGATTTGGGGATTGAGACAGAGGCACCATAGATGTTCATCACAGGATCTGGGGTGGTATGGGGAATTGCAGCCACAGACCACTCGAAGGGGGTGCCGTCAGCTTCAACAGCATTGCCGTAGTAAGGCAGACCGGAGGAAGAACCAACGGTGAAGAGCAAAGTGCCATTACCAAAATCGGTTTGATCGCCGTAGGCTTCGGTAACAAGACGGGCGCAGCCATCAGCGAAGAGACCCTGGATAAAGGTCCATGCTTCCACAGCAGCGTCGCTGTTCAGAGTGAACTGGTTAGCGGTGTAATCGAAGATATCGCCGCCAAACGCGAAAGTCCAGCTGGCGAAGCGGGAAGTATCGATGCTTAGCTGATAACCGGTGGGCGAAGCTGCGCCTTCTGTGGCACCGCTAAATGGCGTCGCAGCGGCTGCACAGGCCATTTCTTTAAACTCTGCGGGGGTCGTGGGTGGGGCATCGTAACCAAGTTCCTTCAGCCAGTCCATGTTGTAGTACAAAACTTCCATGGAACGGTTGGGGGCCAGGCCGAGACGCTGGTTGTCAAACAGAGAGAGCACATCCTGGGCGAAGAAAGCAGGGAAGAAATCTTCCTGCTCTTCTTTGCTCATTCCGTAGACGGGATGATCCATCAGCTCGTTCATATCAAACATGGCATCCGCCAGTTGGTAGGTCGCGACCTGATTCTGGTAGCCAACAACTACGTCGGGCACGTCAGGGGTGTTAAGGATAGGCAGCATCTTATTGAAGATATCGCCGTAGCCTCCTGCGTACTCTGCGATAACGGTGATTCCGTACTTATTTGTCGCGTTGAAGTCAGAAATAATCTTCTCTATAGCTGCTTCACGCTCAGCACCGGTATGCTGATGCCACCATACAATTTCCTTGGCGGGGACTACATCCGCCCAGGGATCAACTTCGGCCGGTTCTTCGACAACGGGTTCCTCTACAACGGGTTCCTCTACAACGGGTTCTTCAACGACTGGCGCTTCAGGTTCAACTACAGGCACCTCGGTCGGCTTGGCGCAAGCACCCAGCACCAAGGCTGCAATCATCACGACTGCAAATAAACTAAACAATTTTCTTCTCATTTGTCAAAACCTCCATTTTGAACAGATAGTGTTGTTGATATCGGGTCAATTCCCGTAATATCCATATTATTTTATCCCTTTAATCCAGTGGTTGCAATTCCCTGTGTGAACTGCTTCTGTGTCAGGAAATAGACCACCAGAATTGGAATGATCGTTATCACTGCGCCAGCCATCAACAAATTCGTTTGGGGTCCAGCTTCCTGCACAAATCCGTGAAGACCTACCATCAGAGGTCGCCAGGTATCCCTGGTGGTGACGAGTAAAGGCCACTGGAACGCGTTCCAGGCACCGGTAAAGCCAAACAAAAGCACGGTCATAATTGGCGCTTTGCTGATCGGCATAACGACCTGCACGAGAAAACGTAAATGGTCGCAGCCATCAATGCGCGCGGCATCCCAAAGTTCGTTGGGGATTTGCGCAAAAAACTGGCGCAGCAGGAAAATGCTGAAAGCGTTAGCCATGAACGGAATCGTAAGCGCCCAATAGGTGTTGATCCAGGTGCCGCCTGGTAGCGGGATGATATTGCCGCGGATGAGAAGGTAGTTCGGTATCAATGTGACCGATTCAGGGATCATCATCGTGGCCAGAAAGAGTGCAAAAATAGTGTTCTTACCCTTAAAATCTATCCTTCCAAATGCATAACCTGCCAGAATGGATGTAAAGAGGAGTCCGGCTAAGGTGCCAAGCGTTATCAGCACGCTGTTTAAAAAGTATTTTGAAAAGCTGGCTTGAAACCAAGCCTCTTTGTAGTTGATCCACTGAGGCACATCAGGCAGAAATCGGCGGGTGATGGTTTCGCCCAAGGTCATCAAGGAATTCGAAATCATCCAGAAAAAAGGAAAGATAAAAATAAGAGCACCAACAAGCAGTATCAGGTAAAGAAAGGCTTTACCCAGGATTCTGCCGACATGAATATCTTTCTTTGTTTTTTTTGTTGTAGGAAGTGCTGCTAAATTATCCATAGAAAACCCGCTCTCCCATAAGCTTGTTTTGTGCCAAAGTCAAACCCAAAATGATGACAAACAAGACAATAGCCTGAGCAGTGGCTACACTGTACTGGTTTGCTTTATAAAAACGGTCAAACACCAACAAACTGGTTGTAACTACCGTATTCTGCGCACTGGGTGTGCGCATCACGTAAATATGATTGAAGGCCTTAAAGGTGCCAATAAAACCAATCAAAGTCAGGTAAAAGGTGACCGGAGATATCATAGGAATAGTGATATGCCAAAAGCGGTCCCATTTGCTTCCGCCGTCCATTTCAGCAGCTTCGTAGATTTCCTTGGGAATATTCCCCAGTCCAGATAAAAATATGACGGTGTTATAGCCCACAAAGGACCATATACCAAAGAAGATAATTGTCAGCAGCGCCAGGCTTGGCCCCCCCGCCAGACCTGAAACGTCAAAACCCAGTAAATTTAATACTGGTTTGGGTTCAAATCGCCATCTAAGCGGATCTATACCGAAAAAGCCAATCAATTGGTTGGCAAGAGAAGTTTCCCTGCTGGAGAAGATAATCTGAAAAACTACCGCGGTACTGATTGACGGCGTGATATAAGGCAGGAAGTAAATCATTCGAAAAGCTTCCTTCCCAATAATGTCCTGGTAGAGAATATACGCCAGCACCAACCCGAGAATAATTTCAGCCGGAACAGTCCCCAGTGCGTAGTAGAGGGTCACGATCAGGGAGTTGAGGAAATCCTTATTTCCGGTTTCATACATCAGTCCCCAACCCGTCACAAAGATTACTCCGCCCAGAATGAGCACCAGAGCTCCGGCGATATGAGCAAGACGCGAACCGTTATTCAAAGATTGGAATGCTTTTCTCCACACGAAGAAACCAAGCACAAACAATCCTAAACCCGCAAGAAGAACCAACAAGTTCGACCACGAACCAAATATCAACAGGTAGTTCTGACCACCTACATACGGCCCCTTTGTAACCTGCCAGTTGAACAGGCTCATATAGATCGAGTAACCGATGGGAAAAATACCAAATATAAAAATAATTATCAGAGCGGGAAACGTGAAAAGGATGCCGGTTATTTGATCTTTTAAAGCTTGCTGTTTAAAAGCGCTTCGGCTTTTGGTTGAAATAAGTTCTCTGTTAGATTCCATCGCACCTCAGTAGTTGAGCATATGTTGGTTGGTCATAACATCCATAGCTACTGTACCATTCTACCTGATTTTTTGCACAACAAAATCCACCATCGTAATTTTTGCTTATTAATAACATAATTTTAACTCGAGATCGAGCAGAATCCCAATTGTGAGTTTGGAAAGCTGTCAGTAATTAGCAAAAAACCCAACTCATCCAGCATCACGACACCTTCCCAATTTCTAGCAATGTCGAAACCAAGTAATTTTAGATAAATTGGAGCTTGATCAACTCGTAAAATTTCATCCTTTTCAATCTGAAGCTGCACCAGCCTTTCCACTGGCTGATTGCTTGCGTGTGTTGCGCCCTGCCCATATTGTGAGATCAGAGCGTCCTGCTCAACGGCAAGATGTGTGTCACCAGGAAAAAAGTAATTTACCACCCAAAACTTACCGCTCGGGTCACTCATGGTTGCGTCTGTAATGCGATAATCCATGATCGGAAATGCGATTTCCTGCATAAACTCGAGGCCTAAATCGAATTGATAAGCAAGCGGCTGCGCGTCGCTTTGTTTTGAGTTGTGTTCATAAATCACATATAGGCTTCCGTCCCAATACGTAATAGCCTCGAAAGTCGCGTTCTCAGCACTGGATAAAGGCTCCAGTTCGACTAAGGAGTTGGGGTCAAGGGTAATGCTCTCGAGCTCACCTTCGACGACGCCTTTAATCAGGTAACCCATCATCGGATTACCGCCGTGGCTTTCGACGGTCAGGTAAACATCCTGCTCAAAAAACAAAATCGATTCAAACCCTTCAAAGCCTTTGACCACATTCCGCAGGTTGGAATTAACTATCGGCACATCCCGCACCGGCAGTTCAAATTCCGGATCCTCGATTGCCTGAAGTATGTCCTCTTTAGAGATGGCAAACAAGTTTCCATCCCCTGAAGAATATCTGCCTTCAGGATACTGCGGCAATAAGACCAGAAAATCTCCAAACCACGCCAATCCAGAATACTCGAAGCTTGCAGCCTGGACCCTTTCCGGAAGTTTCAGCGGTACAACCTCCACCTCTTCGAGCAATGGCTGACTGACGGGAGTTGTGGACGTCTCAGTCCCGGTAAGATCAACGACATCGCCTGCCTCAGACCGTTCAACTATATTTTCGAACGTCTGCGTAGGCTCCGAGCTCGTCAAAAAAGCTTTAATACTACACGCATTAAGGCTTAATATTAAAATGCTTGCTATTAGTATTTTTGCCGTTTTCGCAGTTTTCATTTCAGAGCGCTCAGATCAAAGATTGCAACCACAGGGTCATGGTCACTCGATGCATTTCGCGGCAATTCAAGACTATTGATGTGAATCATTTCATAGCTCACCAGTCTGGGTGCCAATGCCTCGCTCGCCAGGATTTGGTCTAAAATCTGTCCATTCCCTTCATGCAAATAGGTAAAGCGCTGGTTTTCGGGCAGCGTTAGTGCCAGGTTCTCAAGCAAACCGCCTTCCAGGTTCTGCATGCTTTCACTCCAGGGGAAGTCGTTCAGGTCGCCAAGCACAACAATCAGTGCCTTGGGATTGATATCCAGGATGTCCCGCACAAAGCTATTGACAGCCTTTGCCTGCGCGATCCTCTGCTGTTCACTGGGTCCTTTCAGGGGCTGCTGGTCGCCATAAAGCGGTCCATCTTCGCCCTTTGAATTGAAGTGATTTCCAATGATGTGAAGGTCCTGCCCATTAAATACAAACTGGGCAATGATGGGTTTTCGACTATTAAAAAATGCGGAATTTCCCGGCCAAATTCTTCCGGGATTCAGACTGAGCATGGCGCGTCCGTTCTCGTTCTGCAAGCAAACCTCTTCATCCGCTTTGCCTGTCGGGGCAGCAGCTAACCTTAAACCCCGTTCGGTTTGATACAAAATGACGGTCCGGATATTCCCGCCCCGGATCCCCCCATCGGCGTTGCGCGCAGGGTCGATGTTCAAAGCCTTATAAACTACCTGTCCCTTACTGGTATCCACAATATCGTCTATCAGGCTGGCAAGATTCCGTTCAGCACTGACCTGCCCTGAATCGAGACTTCCGTCATCATCCATGATTTCCTGAAGCACCAGGATATCTGGCGCTTTCAATATCTCTACAATCTCCGAGGCGATCTGCCTTGAGCGTTCCTGGTCCTGCAGGCTGTTAAAGTTCTCCAAGTTGTAGGTCGCAACCGCCAGTTCCCAATCTTGCTGCACCCCTCGAGCCTCACTCGGCTCGAAAGGCACATTTTGACTTAAAATCGGTTTGCTTAAGGGTTGGACGCGGTAATTGCCAAAATCGTAATCTACCACGCCCACGATCGGCTCACTGAATACCGCTCCCACATGGATTTCCGGCATCATGATAAATGCGTCATCCAGCATGATTCTCTCAGGATTGGGATCTGTCTCCCGCAGTACCAGAACGCCTTCACTAGAAAATATACCGGCATCCTGACCGCCGTCCGCGACGACCAAAACCTCATTGTAGCGATTGCGCGTGGAGACTGCTCTCGCGTTATTGATTTGCACCAGCATACCTTCCAGGCTCTCAAAAAAGTCCATGCCGTCTTCCTGCGGGTCAATCGGCTGCTTGCTTTGCCCAACGTATCCGTTTACGTCGTTCTCGATCACCTGGTTGGGGATCATTCTGCCGCCCTGTCCGATAACAACAGGTGCGGGCAGGGGTTGATTTTGTTTCAGAACTGTCACATTTTTTGCTACAAGCGTCGTGATCGTCAGCGAGTTTTCTCCGAGACCAGCCGGATTCCATTCCCTCACCCATCCATCCGTAATTTCTACAAGATCTCCTGGAATAACCTTTGCAAAAGCCTGAAGGTCAATGTAAATCGCTTCAGATGTGCGCTCGTCCTGATCTGGCGTCAGGCTCTGCAGGTAAAACCCTTCACCATCCACGGCTGTTACCACCCCACTGACCTTCTCAATTGTCTTTCCTTCAAGCGGAGATCGATGAGTCATTCCCTGAATAACATTGATTGGTGTTTCATCTTCAAAAACCGGAATGGAACCTGCTGGTAGGGTCGTGGTTGGGAAAGCAGCAGGTGCATGACCCACACATCCCCCAGCCAGCAGCAATAGACAAAAGAGGATCAAAGGTAGTTTCACAAGCTTCTCCACAGTAACAGGTAGTAATTTTACATGATTAAGAGGGTATTCATGTTCATACGGACGGAATGCGATAAAATTGTGGCATGGAACTTCAGGCAGCAATTTCAAAAACAGCTCGTTATTCATCAACCGCGCAAGGTGACAATGTTGAGATCATAGAGCGTCCCCACGGAGGCATCTCCATCATCATGGCTGAGGGTAAGCTCAGTGGCTGTCGGTCAAGAATAGTTGCCATGAAAGCCGTTCATTCAATCTTAAGCCTTATCGCCAACGGCATGCACGACGGTGCTGCCTCAAGGATGGTTCTTTCCAATATCTTTGAGGATTTCAAAGGCAAGGCACAAGTGAGCTTGCATATCATTTCCTGTGATCTTGAATCGCAATCGGTCGTTATCACCAAAAATAATACGACTCCTGTTGTAACCGTCTTTGAAGATGCAGCAGAATACTTACGGTTTGATAGTACGGTCCAAACTGAGCAAGCCTTGTCCCCCTCTGTGTTTCAATTCGAGATTGAGGAGGGCCGGGATTTCATCCTTGTTTCCGACGGAATCCTGCAGGCGGGAACTCAGTATGAACAACCTCTGGACTTGCGTGTTTTGGTCGAATCACTTTTTGAAGATGAGGAACCCACTGTTCAGGAGGTAGCTGACGCTATCCTCAACCAGGCGATCAGCCAGGATGTTGGCCGCCCACAAGACGACATGACTGTCACGGTTTTGCGCATTTCTGCTTCTTCCTCCACCAATATCCGACGGGAATATGTGCAATTTCCAATTAGTGATTCAAAATAAAGGAGACGATCTATGCATGAGGAAGTTATTCTGATCACGGGAGCAAATGGAGAAATTGGTCACGGTCTGATTCGCCATCTGGCTGACCAAAAAAAAGCCATCGTCGCGCTTGACCTCAATCCCCTGGACGAAGTGCTTCAGCCGCTTGTGCGCCATTGGCAGGTCGGTGATATTCTTGACTTTTCGCTGCTTGAAGAACTCTTCGAGGAGCACCATTTCAGTGTCATCTTCCATCTGGCGTCAATCCTCTCCACAAAAGCTGAGTTAAATCCCGAGCTTGCTCACAAGGTCAACGTCGAAGGCACCCTCAACCTGCTCCGCCTGTCCGAAATCCAATCCAGACGGGACTGCCCGCCTGTCAAGTTTATCTATCCCAGTTCCATTGCTGTCTATGGCCTGCCCAACCTCGAGATTAAACAAGCAGCAGGCAAAATTTGCGAGTATCAATTCACTACTCCCACCACCATGTATGGCATCAACAAGCTCTATTGTGAGAATTTAGGGCGATACTACAGCAAACACTACAAACAACTTGCCAATAATGCCAACCCCGAGCAGCTCCTCGATTTCAGAGCGCTGAGATTCCCAGGTTTGATCAGCTCCGAAACAGTCCCTACAGGCGGCACCAGCGATTACGGTCCCGAGATGCTCCACGCTGCAGCCAAAGGCATCTCCTATAACTGCTTCGTTCGCCCTGACGCGCAATTGCCTTTCATGGTTATGCCCGATGCCGTCAAATCGCTGATCATGCTAAAGGAAGCCCCCCGCCAAGCTTTGACTCAGACAGTCTACAACGTCACCAGTTTCAGTCCAACTGCCCAGGAACTCTTCGAATGGACCCTCCAGGCTTTTCCCCAGGCAGACATTCGCTTTGCTCCGGATTGCCATCGCCAGGGTATCGTTGATTCATGGCCAGCAGACATTGACGACACTGCCGCCCGACGAGATTGGGGTTGGCAGCCAGATTATGACTGCGAACGCGCTTTTTCGGAATATCTGTCACCTGCTATCAAAGCCCGCTATCGTTAACTAAGGAAAACCTATGCCCCTTTACGAATATGTTTGTCAATCCTGCCAACAAAGCTTTGAAACACTCCGTTCTTTCAGCCAGGCAGATCAGCCCATCTCCTGCCCAAGCTGTGGAAAAATGGATGCCAAACGGCAGCTTTCACTGGTAAATGCCGTCAGTTCCGGAAGAAGCCTCACTAACAGCAGCTCGTCCTGCGGCTCCTGCCATTCAGGAAATTGCTCAAGTTGTGGGGACTCATGAAAACCGCAGAATATTATCGCGGTAAATCTGTGCTGATCACAGGTGGGTCCAGCGGGATCGGTTTCGCCATCGCCAATGCCCTGGTTGAAATGGATGCCTCGGTTATCCTTTTGGCAAGGGATTACGAGAAACTCAAGGCTGCCAAGGCTTCGATCCTGGCAAAATATCCAAAAGCCAAAGTCAAACTTGTTTCAGCCGATGTAACTGATGCCCAGACTCTCAACGTGCTGCATGAAAAATATATTCGCAACCACGAAATTCCGGATATCTTAATCAATTGTGCTGGTGTCGCGCGCCCAGGTTACGTTGAAGAAATCCCCTTGGATGTCTACCGATGGACGATGGATATCGACTACCATGGAACTGTGAATCCGATCAAAATACTTTTGCCTGGAATGATCGAGCGCGGTTCTGGACATATTGTGAATTTCTCCTCCATGGCTGGGGTCGTTGGTTTATTTGGATATACGGCTTATTCAGCTGCAAAATTTGCTGTCAAAGGTTTCAGCGATGCCCTTCGCTCAGAGCTCAAACCTAAAGGCATCAAGGTCAGCATTGTCTACCCTCCGGATACCGACACACCTCAACTCGCCTGGGAAGATCAATACAAACCCTTTGAGACTCGCGAATTGGCAGGCACTGCTAAACCTATCCCGCCATCCAAAGTCGCCGATGAGACTTTAAAAGCTGTTGCGCGGGGTAGATACAAAATAGTTCCAAGTTTTGAGGCAAAACTGATTTATTTTGTTGCCACCCACCTTGGTAGTTTGTTTAACCCGATTATCGATTTCCTGGTTTCAAGAGCGACTAAGAAGAAAGCCCGACTTGACAAATGATCTACACCAGCGCCCCGTCGGTGCTGGCATCCGCACTCTGATTGATCAATGGCAGCAGGATCCGGAATTTCGTGAAAACATTGCCTACTGGCAGGTGACGTCTGCGCGCGAAGCTCTTTGCACTCCTATCCCCAGCTCGCTTGATCCCCGCCTCCAAAGTGCGTTGAATGTGCGCGGGATAACCCAGCTCTATTCCCATCAAACTGAATCGATCGAGCGCGCCTTAAACGGAGAAAATCTCGTCATTGCCACAGGCACCGCCAGCGGCAAAACCCTGTGCTACAACCTGCCTGCCATCCAACAGGTAATTTCCAATCCAAATGCCCGCATCCTTTATCTCTTTCCCACCAAAGCTCTCACCCAGGATCAACTTGGCAGTCTGAACGAGCTGCTTACAGCAATTCCGGGCAAAAAGCTGATGCCAGCCAACATTTTTGATGGCGATACTCCCCAGCATATGCGTTCTGCCATGCGTAAGCAGTCCGTTTTCCTGCTGACGAACCCGGACATGCTTCACCAAGGCATTCTGCCCCACCATGCCATCTGGCAGCCTTTCTTCCAGGGGCTCAGTCTGGTTGTGATTGATGAAATGCACACCTACCGCGGCATTTTTGGCTCACATTTTGCCAATCTCCTGCGCCGCCTGAAGCGGGTTGCGGCTTTTTATGGCGCTTTTCCCAAGTTCATCCTGACTTCGGCCACCATCGCAAACCCGGTTGAGCTGGCTGAAATGCTGATCGATGACCGTGTAAGTCTGATTGATCAGAGTGGCGCTCCTCAAGGCGAGAAGCATTTCCTCTTGTACAACCCACCTTTGATCGATCCAAAACTGGGATTGCGCAAGTCCAGCGTGCAAACAAGCGTCAATCTCGGACTTTCGCTGCTGGAATCCAACCACCAGTCGCTGCTTTTCGCCCGCACCCGCCGTACGGTTGAAATGCTCCTGACTTATCTACTCGAAAAGATGCCATACCAACTACGCCCAAAAGTGCGCGGTTATCGCAGCGGCTACCTTAAGAGCGATCGCCGGGAAATTGAGCAAGGGTTCAAGGATGGGAGCATTCGCCTCGTGGTTGCCACCTCAGCGCTTGAACTCGGCATCGACATCGGTGAGCTTGAATCAGTCATCCTGGTTGGCTACCCGGGTTCCATCGCTACCACCCTGCAGCGCGCGGGACGTGCCGGCAGGAAGCAGCAAGATTCTCTCGCCCTCATGGTTGCCACCAATGACGCCATGGATCAATACCTGGCGAATCATCCCGAATATCTGAGCAACTCACCTGAAAAAGCCCTTGTGGATCCCAACAACCTGCTTGTGCTCTATCAACATCTTCGCTGCGCGACTTTTGAGCTGCCATTTTCGCCCGATGAGCGTTTTGGACCTGTCGATCCCGAGAAACTCAACCAAATCTTCCAGGCAATGAGTGCTGCAGGCGAAGTTCTCAGCCGTAATGACACGCACTTTTGGGTTGCGGACGCTTACCCCTCTGCTGAAATTTCCTTGCGCTCTTCCACGCCAAACATTGTTTCCCTGTTGGTAGATGGGCCCGACAAACCCACCCTGATCGGTCAGCTGGATGCCTACAGCGCTGAATGGCTCGTCCATCCCCAGGCTGTCTATTTGCATGAAGCAGAAACTTATCTCGTAGAAAACCTCGACCTGGCGCAAGGGGTCTGCAATCTCAAACCTGCCCAACCGGACTATTACACCCTGCCGACTATCAAGACCACAATCGAAAACTTCCAGGAACGTTCCAGCCAGCCGGTTGGTACCTCCACCGTCAGTTGTGGACCGCTTTCACTTTCCATCAGGGTTGAGGGATTCAGGAAGATCCGCTGGCAGACCAATGAGACCCTTGAACGTCTGCCGCTGGACCTGCCGGCACGCGGTCTGGAAACCGAAGGCGCCTGGTTTTCCATCGGTGAAAACCTCCTAAACCATCTCAAAGATCTTGCCTTATGGAACTCGGATCCAAATAATTATGGTCCAGGCTGGCTTGCCCTCAGGCAAAAAATTCTCGCCAGGGATCAATACAAATGTGCTGCCTGTCATCAAAACTTCGCCCCCGCCGAACTTCACGTTCACCACATCCAGCCTTTCAAAACCTTCGCTGATCCGCTGCAAGCGAATACACCTTCCAACCTCGTCACCCTATGCCATCGCTGCCATGCGGTCGTCGAAACCCGTGTGCGGGTTATCTCGGGCATGGCCGGCGCGAGCCATGCCCTGCGCAACATTGCCCCCTTGCTTATCATGTGCGATGATGCAGATATTTCGATGCTATCTGAGCCGAAATCGATCCTCAACGACTGCCTGCCGGCAATTTTGGTTTACGACACCATTTCCGGCGGGGTTGGTCTCTCTAATCAATTATTCGAGGATCATCGCTTCTGGCTTGCGCGTGCTGCTGAGATGATCGGCGATTGCCCCTGCGAGGATGGCTGCCCCGCCTGTGTTGGTCCTTTTGGCGAGGAAGGTTACGGCAGCAAGCGGGAATCCCTGGCTTTGCTGGAGGGGCTGCTTAATGAGTGATTGGAGCAATCTCTCTGACAGGTTGAAACGTCTGGGGATCCAATGGGGCATTTCGCAGCCTATGAAGCAAAACGCGGGCAAAGTCAAACCCCTCGAAGAACTTGTGCCTGGCCGAAACCTGAAAACCATCTACGGCGAAATCTTTTCCCTCAATCACGCGTACCCCGAAGATCTCCGGCACGGACATCTGCCCCTCAAGCCGTTAACTTCCCATGATTGGCTTGCTCAGTGGGCGAAGGCACCATCCACTCCTGATCTCGAATCGCTGGTTTTTCTGGATACCGAGACCACCGGTCTTTCCGGCGGTACAGGTACCATGCCCTTCATGATTGGTGCCGGCCGTTTCATAGAAAACCAATTTGTAGTTGAACAATTCTTTGTCCGCAACCCTGCCGAGGAAACCGCCCAGCTCGCCGCTTTATCGGAGTTTGTTGAAGGCGTGGAAGGTATTGTCACTTACAACGGCAAGTCATTTGATATGCCCATCATCAATACACGCTACATCATGCAGCGCCTCTCCAATCCATTCACGGCTGCCGCGCACTTTGACCTGCTTCATTTCACCCGGCGCATTTGGAAATCCCGCCTGGGTCAGTGCAATCTTGGAAATATCGAAACCCAGGTGCTCGGATTTCAACGAGACCAGGCTGACATCCCTGGTTACCTGGTTCCTGACTTTTACCGCGAATTTCTCTTCACCGGCGATGCCACCCACATGCCCGGCATCTTTTACCACAACGAAGTTGATGTGCTCAGCCTTTCAGCGCTCTTCAGTTGGCTGGCAGCCATCCTTGAGGACCCTTCCGACGACCGTTTCACCGAGCCTGGCGATTTAATTTCGGTTGGACGCGTTCTGGAAATCCTGGAGCGTGAACCCTTGGCCGACCAGGTTTACGCTTCCGATCGCCTCCAGCAACTTGAAGATGCGGATCGTCAAAAAAGCATCCTCTTGCGCGCGAAGCTCCAGAAACGCAATGGAAATTTACAAGAGGCCAGCAGACTATGGCAGGAAGCTGCCGCCTTGGGCGCCATAGAGGCTTTGATCGAACTGGCTAAGTATTATGAACATCATCTCCGGCACTATGAAGATGCTCTGCGTTTCACAGACCAGGCATTATCCATTTGTTCTGATGCCGCTATGACTGATTCCCTTTTGCACCGCAAAGCGCGGCTTGAAGCAATAATAATCAAGACCAATTCTTTTGATGAACATTAAAAAAGTAAAACCCTGCGCTTTCTGCACTTTTTACCTTCCGCTTCATCATTTTTGTTGGTTTTTGAAAGGAAATTTGCCCCCTCAATAGTCTGATTTTCGGATCTGTTTACTAACGAAATTTATGCAATGAAATCCCCCGACGATTTCCCCCTACGATTTTTGTCCCCTACGATTTTTGTCCCCTACGAATTTTTTGCTGAAGTTTCACCAGGGCAATTGCATCTTATTTCGTGTATCACTAATCAAAGCGCAATCATCTTAGGTAAGTATCCATAATTGCTGTCTTCTATCACGATCCAATCGAATTCTGATGAATTCAACTTGAAATGGGTCTA
>Ga0228536_1001263_pt1 | contig 26552 bp, 17 predicted proteins | sample SJ1Smetagenome_FD_168611 | JGI IMG/M metagenome (GOLD analysis project Ga0228536, IMG submission 168611) | Enriched culture of PCE-dechlorinating microbial communities from Ithaca, New York, USA - SJ1.S | ecosystem: Engineered > Modeled > Simulated communities (microbial... > Unclassified...
CGTAAAAGGAATTCTCGCCGCTTTCTGCATACCGTTGTTTTTCCATCGCTGCCTCTCAGGGTTGGGATTAGACTGCTCTAATTGAATCATATTTTGCCTAAAACGTCAATTTTGAACTTGTTTTTCAGTATCTGTTTCAAATGTCCGTGATTAGGACGAAAGAGGAAGATCGTCATTGATTATAGCCTTGAATAAACTGGCATAAGGAGCGGATATTTTCCCTGCTTTCAGCACTGGAAAACTGGCTGCGTGAACGGTTCCCGGATCTCCTTTTTTATTCTTTTTTGTTTGAGAGTTCTGTTTCGGATGCTTATTCTGATATGGGAAGCTATGTTCATACAACTCCTCCTGGTGTCTCAGCAGGGCCAGCATGGCTATCATTCCAGCAAGACTCCAACTGACACCGCGGGTTTTCATCCTTTGGGCAACCAGCTTGTCCACATTGGATTCGATGGCACCCAGGGAAGCTGCAGAAACAATTTCATCTGCATGATTGCGCAAGTATTGCAGACAATCCAACCTGGCTTTGACGGCAGCCTTTGTTCCGCCAGGCACGGCATCAAGCAGGGTCTTTTCAACGGCTTCAAAGCCCTGTTCATATAATTGGGTGATCACCTTTTGTGTATCCAACACACTGCCAAAAGCAAGGTGAATAGCCCGTTTGACGTGAAAAGGGTCCAGAACCCGGGTCACATGCCTGATCCCCACCAGGTCAAAGGAACGTCCCACCCATTCGCTGCCATCGCCACCAACAAACATTTTTCTGCATCTGTCCAAATCATAGCTTGCGTACAACTTTTCCCGGATCCTTTCCTGCCATTCTTGACTGGATAGGTCCACTCCCGTCAGGTAGACCTTGTCGAGCAGTTTTCTCCTGTCTTTTGAGATATATTGCTTGCCGGTATAGGCAATCGCCATCCGCACTTCTATCTTGCGCTTGTTCGTCTTTTGTAAGGATATCCAGACACCATCAGCCTCACCAAATAAGATGGGAGCTTTGACCTTTCCTGCTGCCTCGGCTTGAAACTGTGCCTCTTGGCTTTCTATTCTCTGACCTGCCTCACGTACCATCCGACATACGGTGGAAGCGCTCACTGCTTCCTGGCTGATATAACTGTTGATCCGGGCTGCCTTCCGATAACTGACGCTGGAAGCCAAGGCGCACAGCTGTTCTTTCGCTTTATAACTGCGGCGTTGATACTTATCAAAACCCAGTAACTCGTCTAATGGGCTCCTTACCGAGCCATCTGGCATGCGATAGCTCCGCCTTCGATAAGCGATGCTGAACCCCTGAAATTGATACTTGCGTGCTTCTGTACGGATGCTCACCCCTTCCCGATATTCCCCCGCTTTCAGTTTTGCCTCAACTCCAGCCAAAACCATTGCTCCCACTACTTCGGTTATCTGTTGGCTGAGCCCTTTCAGGTCTTCCTCTAATCGGTCGGTACTGATACTTGATTGAAGGTTTTTACCCTCCCCATTTTCTACTTTGACGTTTATACTAACTGTGACTGTTATGGTCATTGGAAGTTCCTTTCTTTTGTTTTTGAGTAAAAACTAATTGTATTGGAACTTCCTCTTTTTTTCCTTGATCACGGACTTTTGAAACGCATACTGAAAACAATCTAATCAGATTTTCTGTCTGAAATCGCGTTTATAATTAGGGGCGGGATATTCTATGACAGAAAACAATACATTGACTTCGCGTGAAACGGAGATTCTTGCCCTGATTGCGGAAGGCAAGTCAAACAAGGAAATTGCGGCAGAACTTTTTATTAGTGTCAATACCGTCAAAGTCCATGTTTCAAATATTTTTCAGAAAATTGAAGTTTCGTCAAGAACTGAAGCTACTTTGTATGCAATTGAAAACGGAATTGTTCAATCACCTGCCACTATCATATTCCTGCCAGACAGTGAAAAGACATCCGGCGCTTCTAATGACTACTCCGCTGAAGGTCATGAAGAACCAGACTGGTTGAAAAAATATTGGTGGGCATTATTATTAGGGCTTGTCGTCCTCTTTGCGATCATTCAACTCACATCACCGTCGCTTTCCTTGTTTAATGGAACTTCCACCCCCAATCCATACGTCGAAGCACTAAACAAAGACCGAATGGAAGTCATCCAATCCATGTCCGTTCCTCGCACTGGTTTCGCTTCGGTTATCAATGAAGATGAAATTTTTATTATCGGCGGAATTTCTGGGAATCAAACTGTTGATTTGGTAGAAAAATACAGCATCTCGTCTGACACATGGGAAACTTTGGAAAAAAAACCAACCGCCGTCTCAGAAGTCGATGCTGTGCTTCTACGTGGCTCCATCTACGTTCCGGGTGGAAAATTGAGCGACGGCAGCTTGACAAATGTCCTGGAGGTCTACAATCTCAGCGATAACAACTGGGAAACTAAAGCGTCACTTCCTGAAAAAATCAGTAATTTTGCCCTGGCGACATTTGAAGGACAGTTTTTTCTCTTTGGTGGTTGGAATGGTAAAAATGTGACGAACAGTGTTTACCGTTACGACCCATCGCTGGACGAATGGTTTGCTTGTGCCCCTATGCCAACGGCAAGAATGAACATAGGCGCGAGTGTATTAGGAGCGAAAATTATTATTATTGGGGGGCATAATGGTGATAGCATCTTGACAACAAATGAAAGCTATCTCCCAAGCTTCGGAGCAAACAGTGACGGAGAATGGGAAGTAAATGACCCACTGCCATTCACGTGTGATTATTGCAGCAGTAACAGCCTTTCCGATCAATTATTTGTCATAGATGATGACAAAATATGGCAGTTCTCAAGAGTAACAAATAGTTGGACTGAAATCCGATTGACGAACGAACAGGTTTTACCTGGGCAAGTTCGGAGCGAAGTAAGCCAAAATGGGTATTTGTTTATTTTTGGCGGGGTTGATACAGAGAATATCCCGGTAAATTTAGCCTTGAAGTACCGCATTCTTTACACAATATCTATACCAAACGTTGTGAATTAGGAAGAGTATCCGGACATTTAGCGAAAAGTGCAATGGAAAAAACTTACACAAGAATCAAAACAATCTTCAATAAGGCTCTTGTCACCCCAATCAGATGGGTATCACTTAAAAAAAGATATCCAGGTCAGATTGAGGCAATTGACTTTGTACTTAGAAATTCTCTTACCTATCTCGAGAAAGGTGCATTGTTAGACCTGTTTCTTGCCGTAGAATCAGTCGCGGACAAACCGGGAAATGGTATAATTATTGAAGCAGGATGCGCTCTTGGTGGTTCCGCGATCGTTATTGCGTCAGCGAAAAGTAAGACCAGGACATTCCAGATTTTCGACACCTTTGGGCTTATCCCACCACCATCGGGCAACGATGAGAACGATAGTATTGATCGTTATGATGACATAATTTCAGGTAACGCACAGGGTATTGCAGGAAACACCTATTACGGCTACTTCAAAGATCTTAAGACACAAGTAGAGTTAAACTTTGAACAAGCTGGATTATCTATTTCAGAAAACCACATCGAGTTAATTCAGGGACTGTTTGAAGACAAATTATGGATTAACCGACCTGTAATTCTGGCTCACCTTGACTGCGACTGGTATAACTCGGTACTTGTCTGTTTGGAAAGAATCGTGCCGAACCTGGTAGCTGGAGGTATCCTGGTGGTAGATGATTACTATCACTGGGCTGGTTGCCGAAAAGCAGTTGACTATTACTTTTCAGATAAGATGTCTTCTTTTGAGTTTATTCACAATTCAAGGTTACATATTCGTAAGAGGTTATAAGCCAGGGAATAGCACCCCTTTAAATATTACTCGAAAGGTCTGCATGCTCATAACGAAGAAACAAAAAAAAACGGGATACTGAGTATCCCGTTTTTTTGTTAGATACTTAAGATTTACTGAATAGGAATGCCAGAGTAATCTTCACCAACGATCAAAGCACCGGAAGCAGTCTGGACGCGAACAATCACCGCCAGTTCACTTCCTGCAGGACCTTGGACAATTGCTGAGCCGCCGTAAGTACCATCAGGATTGTACCCAAACTCAGGAGCAACATTCTCAGCAGTAGAGTTGACCTTTCCACCTGTCGGTATAGCGGGCATAGTTTCCGTGCCAACTAATACACCCTGGTTGTTGTAATAGTTCACAACAACTTCACCAGCTGCCAAGGCAGCGCCTACATTTTGAATTGCAATATAGGAACGCTGGCGAGTGCCATCGGTCCAATGATCAGTTGTCCAGCGTACATATGGAAGTGCGACCTTGGAAGCACCGCCTGAGAAGCCCAGGAAAGCAGTAGAGAGACCGCCACCGTAAATCTTACCCATGGCGACAATATCTCCAGTGGCTGTGATGGTCGCAGAACCAATGAAACCTGCTGGATTAACTGCGCAGCCTAAGAAGGATTTCTTGGCACCAGCCAGAAGATTGTGTGGGCCATCGACGATGCCGTTGCTATAGGTAACAGTGACGTCGATTGGACCAGTAGTCGTATTTTGTACAGCATAGGAAGAATCGGCGTTATATTTCTGGCAGAGGGCAGAGGGCATGTAGACGAGAGTTGAGAAATCTGTTGCACCTTCAAATGCATATGCCCCAATACCTGCGATGCCTAATTCCATTGCAGAGGCAACAACAAGGGCGGGATCAGTAGTGCCATCTTTTGTCGCAAACACCTGCAACGAACCATTGAACCCGGCCGGGATGGTGCTCATTGTGCCGAGATCATAGTATTTAGTCGCACCTGCGGGGACGTCCTGTGTTTCAACAGTAATTGGTGACCCGGTTACTGGGACAAAAATCAATTCGTAATCAGCCACGACACTGTCTACATTCTGAACAGAAACAATTGAGTTATAGTCATACTTATTTTTCAACACAGTAGGAACCAATACGTAACCATTCCCACTAGTGAAGCCGTTTGACATCGGTCGAACGGAAACGCCACTACCAGCCTTTGGAACCTGGACCAGGGTGGACACGAGTGGTTGGTTGGAGGACATCACAGCTGATCCCTTAAAGCCAGTGGAGATGTCAGCAACTGAACCTACATAGATGGATGTGCCCGCAAGGGGAGCTAACTCGGGCAAAGTTATCGGAATGCCAGTTGGGCTTGCTTCACTATAGAACACCAGACTGATGGTAGCAGGACCGGTACCAACGTTTTGATAGGTGACAGAGGTGGTGAATTGAGTGGAATAAGCACCAGCCTCGACACGGGTGGTTGAGATGCCAGCCAAAATCAACACCAACACCATAACGACACTAAAGAATTTGGATTTCATATTTCTCCTTATACGGTATAATTTTTTCTACGCTCCAATTTTACAGGTTACTGATCCCTAATCAATAGCCCTTAAGGATTATTCCTGGGATACAGAACTTTGTTTTTTTGTTCAAATAGCTTGCAAGTTATCAAAAACTATAAAGGAAAGGGAAAATCGGATAATGCAAAAGGATTATTTTCGGATATACATCGCCCTTGGATTATTTTTCCTGCTAACACTAACTGCCTGCATTCCTGAGAACCAGGCAACACCAATAGCGACAAAAATCGATGACGCACAAACAACTCCAGAATTTACAGAACCAACAGCAACCGAGCTCTCGTTTCTTCAAAATGGTATGACCCGGTTCTGTGGAACAATTGTCAACCAGGATGGTGTGCCCATCGACTCGATCGTCGTTTTCTTCCCTGAAGTTTATTATGGTGATGGTAATCAAGATGGTGCTTTCGTTTTGAACACATCAGCCAGCCCAAGTGCACTGACAAATACTCAGGGTCAGTTTTGCACGAAGGATATCGCTGCTGGCGATTACGTTCTGGTGATTGGAAGCCCAGATTCGGCATATGAAATTTACTCAGACGATGGAACAAAAGCTGTTCTTTGGTCTGCTGTTAAAGGCGAAACGCTTGACATCGGAGAGATCTACACAACGATGAATCCCTGAATCCTTACTACCAGCGTGACTTCTTTTTGTTGTGGTTTTTAGCTCATTATTTCTATGTAAAGTGCCTGATACTTTTCCGCAATTCTCTCCAGGGAGAACTCTTTAACTGACACTGCCGCAGCTCTCCTGTAAGACTCTCGATGCTCTGGGTCCAACAGTGCATCGACAATTACTTCAGCCAGGTGGTCCGGCTTATTTGGAGATGCAAGCCAACCATTAACTCCAGGCGTGACCAGATCAATCGAGCCTGGGATGGAAGTGGCAACAACTGGAACGCCCGCCAGCATTGCCTCCATTATCACTGTAGGAAGCCCTTCCCATAGTGAAGATGATATAAATAGATCGAATTGTTTTAAATAATCTTTGACATTACTCACCTTGCCGGTGAAGGTCACATAATCTTCAATGCCTAATTTTTCTGCTCCATCCTGCAAGGATTCTCTGAGTTCTCCTTCTCCTACCAGGATTAATCTAAGGTTGGGTATTTGTTTTTGGGCGATGGCTGTTGCAGAAATCAAGTCAGAAAATCCCTTTTGCTCAGTCAATCGTCCTACTGAACCAATCGTAAATGAACTTGATTTTTTTTGCGGTTCGGGACGAAGAGGGCTTTCTGTCCCCATGTTTATCCCGTTATAGATCAATCGTGCCGGAAGCATTTTCATTCCATGCTTATAGTTCATACACAGGGCATCCACTATCTCCTGCGAAACCCCAATCTGGATGTCAAGATAACGTGGATAGAAGTAATGTGCGGCGCTGGACTTCGCTTTTCCCAACCAGCCCTTTTCCCATTCAGATGCAAGGTGAGCTGTGCGAATACAAACTTCAACATTCAGGCATTTTTTTAGCGCGATAGCAGCAAAAGTTCCTAACTGAAAATGGCTATGTACAACCATGGGAGGGGATTCTCGACAAGTTTTTACCAATGTGATGATACTTTGGAGAAAGTCTCCAAAATGGTTTCTTCCTCGCCATGGTTGCAGTGTCATTAATCCCAGGCCTGCATTGAGGATACGTTTTTCCCATTCCGCTTCCTGGTTTCCTCCAGTTCTAAAGAACGAACAAATCGTAACATCGTGCCCCAACTTCTGAAGCTGCAAGCCCAGTTCAACCCCAAATCGTTCAGCCCCGCCAAATTGACCGCCGATATCTAAACCTTTAACAATCTGCAATATTTTCATATCTTGTTCAGACAATCACTCAACTGTTGTATCTGTTCGTCCATTTCATGTTTAATTACCACAAGCTTTTCCTGTATCAGAGCATGCTGCTCATCCAGGTTATCCCATAACCAAGTTAACTTAGAGAATAGAAGCTCTGAATTCAGCCTCGATATATCCAGCCCAAGTTCCGGCATACCAAGCGACTCCAATAAACCTATTGTCTTGGTCAGGTAGCCGATAAACAAAGTCGGAACTCCCATGCCAAAGGCAAAAATTCCGGAATGAAGCCGAGACGCCACAAACATATCCATCTGTCCGTAACAAGCTTTTAAGACTTCTGGAGATAAGTCATCATCGATAAAAATAACATCAACTCCATCACGCTTAAGGTCCTGGAAAAAGAGTTTTGTGGGAACACGATCATCCTCGACCAAGCTGGGTCCACTTACTTGGTTAAATAGAACAAGCTGGACGTTTTCCACCTGCGAGAACTTTTGGAGAGCTTGTTTCAAAACCTGGTAATAGTTTGTGACATCTCCCTGATCCAATGATTTGCCCATTACAGGGATCAGTGTTATCCCGATTTTGAACTTATCAGATCTGACCCCAGATGTACGTAATATCTCCTGCGAGATAAATGGTTTTGCTGGATGTAAGCGAAATGCGAGATCCCAGCCAAAGTGCACTTTGCTCCGATCAAGGCTAATTTTGTCTGCCAGCCTTAGTGAAATAGCATCACGTAAAAAAATCAGTTTTGCTGGCGAGTAGGCTCTGAAAAGCAGCCTTTGCTCCCACTTACGCCGCAATGGTCCTATAGACTGAGGCAATACAATAAATGGCTTTTTATACCAATTGGCTAATTGAACAGCCGCAATAGTGACCGGATATGGCCAACCAAATCTACCCGAAGAGTAAAGTTGATTGCCTGGAGCTGCAAAGATCAGGTCAGCTTCAAGGTAGGCCTTCTTAAGCGCTTCCAGATTATCCATGCAAATTCCGGATGAACAAATGGGGTTACTTTTCCCTCCAGAGTGGAACCAGTTCAACAGGCGAAAAAGCCTCCACACTTGGCTGAGTGGGTTCGTTTCTCCATCATTCTGGATGACGGACCTCAGAGAAGGCACAATTTTAAAGCTATGTTCTTGATAAAGGGGTTCATTAGGCCAATTCGCAGAGACTGAGATGACGGGATCAGGAAGCAATTGCTGGACTAAATCACGAGTAACCAATAAAAGCGACAAATCTCCTGCATTCAGGGTTGAGTGAAAATTAATTATCAAAACTCGAGTATGGCGAGTTATAGGTTCAGTTTCCATTTCTTGCACCAATGAGTAACTTGACAGCGATAATTCCATAGCTAACCAATAAGACTGCTTCCGTGACAAGATAAGCAATGACGGCACCGTTGGCTGCGATGAGGGGAATGAGGATCAAATTCAACAGCAAGTTAAGAACGGCTGCTAAGACTTGAGGAACCAAACGGCTTCTTTGTGCTTTAGCAGCGACTATTATGGCCGCAAATCCAAATTCCAAAGACTTGAACAATAGAATTGGCGACAACCCCAACAAAAATTCACCTGACAGTCTGTATTCCTCACCAAGAAGTAACTGAGTCAATGGACGGCTTGTTAAAGCCAATCCTGTTGCTAATGCCACTCCAATTGCTAACGTGAGCAGCAATACTTCCTTACTTTTCTTCAAAAAAGCCCTGCTTGAATAGGTATATAACCTTGTCAACGAGGGCACAACAAAATTGAATACTGCATTGGGAATAACAAAGAGCGCGTTGGTCATGCTAAGCGCTGGTGAATACGTTCCCACAGCAAATGCGCCTCGAAAAAAATAGAGGATATTGACGTCAACTTGCATATAGATAACAGCCAGTAATTCAGAAAGTGCATATGGACGCGATTCCTTAAGAATGGATCTTTCCCCATATCCTCTGCTGAATATTGGCTTTGTTATAAGTAAGATGATTAACATCATGATTGCGGAGACAAAAAAACGCCAACCTGCAAAAAACAATAAGTTTTTTGTGTTGAGCAAGATCAAAGCGACAATTCCGCTTAGCTTACCTATTCTTGATATGAGCAACAGGATTGAATATTGTTTGATCCAACGATTCAGATTGAAACCAACGAGCACTGTTGTGAAGATGGCATCTGCCCAAATATCTAATGCTACAAGCAGCATCAGCTGGGGGGCATATAAATCTGGGCGTATTACAGCGGAAATAGTCAGTAGAATAAACAGCCAAATGATTCCCCCAATACCTTTTGCCCTAATTATCTTGCCGAGAGTACTCTTTAGATCTGAAGTAAATGCTCCTTCACGGAGAAACCACGTATCCAAACCCAAATTAAATACAATCGAGGTCAGGGTGGCAATGGCATAAGGAGAAGTTAAGCGGCCCGACAGTTCCGGTCCCAAATGCCGTGCGAGGATGATCGAAATGATCATCATGATTAATTGAGCCAGAGCAGAGGCCATACTAAAGCTAAAAAGTTGTTTGACGACCATTTCATATCCGGAAAAATGGTGATCAATGACAAACTGCTTTAGCATGTTCTTTTAATTTCTCCTTCAGTCGCAAAACCTCCCCTCAACAAAATCCATTATTGAAATATTTGAGGGGATGTTCATTCTACCCGTAAATATGGTTGATAATTTTCCGATTCGCTGCCTCAGCAATCACAGCCCAGTCATAATCCATAGACCGCTGTAGTCCAATAGCGACCCGTTTTGCCGCAAGCGCCTTGGAATCCAGGACCTGTTGAATTTTTTGAGCAAGATCTTCTTCACTGCCAGGCTGGGCTAAAGTAGCTGCTGGAGGATCTCCAGCCAAGATCTTACGATCACCAACATCTGAGGTCACCACTGGAACGCCCATTTGCCAGCTCTCAAATATCTTCAAGGGGCATCTGCCCCGGTCAGCCAAGGTGTCGTTGACGGGATCCACGCTCACTTCTGCTAATCGGTAATAGACATTCATCTCATCGGGTTTTACTCTTCCTGTAAAGATAACTTTGTCTTTCAAACCAAGCTCTGCCGTTAATTTTTCCAGATGATCAAGATCTTTTCCACCCCCAACGATCAGGAGAATGACCTCATCAATCTTCTCGGTAACTAACTTGAAACTTCGGATTAATAAGTCGACAGGATGATTAGCCAGGTTCAGGCTGCCATAGTAGCCAATCACGCGTTTGCCATCAAGACTTAGTTCTGTTCTCAGTTGAGCAACTTTGTCAGGAGATGGCTCGCAAAACCGTTCTGTGTCCACCCCGTTAGGCAGGTATACAATCTTCTTTTCCTCTACACCCTGCAGAATCAAATGATCTCGCATAAAGTATGTGTTTGTGGTGACCAAATTTGCTTTCTTTGGTAATAAATTTTCAAAATACGCCAGGACTTTCTTTTGCCATTTCGCATTAGTGCGGTTCGATTCAGACTCATAATCGTCACAATCCACTATCAAAGGTAGATCTTCTCTTCTTGTAAGCCATAATCCGGCTAATCCGTTCATTGGGTGAGGTTTTCCCACAAAGATAAGATCGGCGTTTTCTTTTACACCTTCACGATAGAGGGTAATCATCGCTTTAATACTCGTACTTACCAACTTCATCGGTGAAAAATAGTGTGTCTTATTTCCATATTTATGCACATGCATCTGGGTAACATAGCGCACCTTCACGCCCTCCTGGACAAAATCGCGTTGCTGCAAACTGTCAAAATCTGAATGCAGAGCCAGGATGCTAACCTCAAAACCTTCCCGCACCAGGTACTTTGCCAAAGGGAAATAGCGACCCAATCCGGAGGGGCTTTGCAAATCTTGAGTCAGGAGCATAAGCAGGTGTGGTATTTTCTTTACGATCATCACGACCAGTTCACCTTTGCGTTATGACCAATTGTCAGTGCACTGATCAGATTATTCCATGAGTCCATGGAATAATCCTGACCATTTTTTACAGTTCCCTGGGGTAACTGAGTATTCTGCATTGCTTCAGCTAAAGCGGTCGCATCTCCCGCTGGAACTATCTGCCGACCAATTGGATATTCCAGAATTGTCGGATCGACAATCACATCGGATACAACCAATGGTAACTGATAGCCCATCGCGATCTTGATAGATCCGCTCTGGGTGCCGTCCAAGTAAGGTGCTACAAAAATATCTGCCGCTTCAAAATATAATCCAGCTTCCGAGTCCGGGATGTAATCAGCCCGGACAGTCACCATATCATGAATCCCCAATTCAGCGATTTGCTTTTCATAGATCGCTTGATCCTGCCAAAATTCTCCGGCAATCACCAAATGGACACATGATCCTTGCGCCTTGAGTTTACCCATAGCTTCAAGTAATGTGTTTAGCCCTTTATATGGTCGAACAAACCCGAAAAACAAAGCAATCTGTGCTTCAAGGGGCAATCCGAGTTTTTTCCGCACTTCGACTTTGCTCAAATCACTTGAGGGGAATTGACGGTAAACAGGATGCGGGGCGGTAATGATTTCAGCCTGAGGATTCACCACGGTGCGCAGGCGTTTAGCCTCTGCATCCGTCATGGTCACAAAAGAGACAGCCTCACGCAACGCCCAAGCGGTGAGTTTTTTGTCTATCCAGGTTGACTCATGAGGAAATGCATTATGGATTAGGATCTTGGTATTGATCCCTGCTTTTGTAATCTTGTGGATAAGCCAGGATGTAGCCGGAGCCCAAAATGTAGCCCACCATTGATAAATTACTAGGTCGGGTTGATAGTCTTGAATCTTTCTATAGGTTTTACTCCAATCCATGACGTTCAAGGGGCTGAATAAAAAAACGGTGGGTACCCGAGATGTGCTTTGACTATGGTCTTTTTCGGATTTGCCAGGATAAAGTAATTTCGGATATTGCTTACGAAAAGAAACCACCTCAACATCGTGACCCATATCCAACAGATGTTCGGCTAAAGAAGCTGAGAAACGCGCAATGCCGCCACGGTAGGGTGGCATTGGACCAATCATTACGATTTTCATATTGTCATTTGCTTTTTTGTTGCTTCGTCAGCATAGAAACATTTTCTCTCGATCTGGATAGAGATTATACTCTACTGGGGTTTTGATTCCTGATGGCGCAAATCAGGAGAAGGCTGATGATATAATCACTTCCAGTCTTTAGGAGTAATATTGAACCTCTTCCTTATCAGAGGTAACAAGCAGCTGTCATCCGGAACATGAAGCAAAAAATCATTGACAAAACCAAACTCCTTCGAGCAACCATCATCCTGCTTGTATTTTTCTTTTCTTTTTATAAAGATGCCTTCGCACAAACGGGCAGTAACGACTTTGTCCTGTTAGATCAGGAAACGAATGTTGGACAATCTTTTACATCGCTTTACAATGGATTGAATCGACTAAATATCACCTTATCCTCCGAATCTCCCGTTGAGGGGGAGTTGGTATTGAGCCTGTTTGAGAACAACTCAGAGCATAAATTAATCACAGAACAAAGCTATTTTCTTGAAGTAGGCAGCGCTCGTTACGTTTCTCTCGAGTTTGAGTTTCAATCAAAATCCACATTGAAAAATTATTATGTGGATCTGAGTTGGAGTGGCCCAGGTCAGCTTCAAGTCGGCAAAGCTGGTTCAGAAAGCTACTTGGAAGGCAGTCTCTACAAGAACGATACACCTGTCATGGCACAGCTTGCTTTTGATCTCGGATACAACAAAGGGCTGATGTTATTTGGATTGTTAGAAACTTTTGTACTCTGGACGTGGAGACTAAGCTTAACAGCACTTGTCCTGCTCTTGCCAGGTTGGGCAATTATGGCACGTTTATGGTCCAAATGGGGAATTTATGATCTTCTGACAAAAATTGCATTGGCGAGTGTGGTTTCATTCTCGCTCTATCCAATACTCTTCCTGCTTACTGACTTCTTAAAGATTCATCCGGGTGAGCTGTTTTTTGTTTGGGCTGTCATGGCAACATCGATCTTATTGCTTCTCATACCCAGCCTCAAGAAAAACAACCTGGCTTGCCTGAACAGGAGCACCCTCACATCAAGGTTGAAAGAAGCCCGCACAACAACCTTTACGAATGAAAATCTCGTTTTCCTGATGGTAATTTTGGTTCTCATTTTTACCAAGTTATGGTCGATCCGGGCAATAACCTTCCCTTTGTGGGGAGATTCCTACCAGCACACTGTCATAACGCAGTTGATGGTTGATAATGGTGGATTATTCAGCTCATGGCAACCGTACACACCCTATGAAACACTGACTGTCCATTTCGGTTTTCACTCAATTTCCACTGTGTTTGCCTGGATCAGTGGGTTGAATGCCAGCCAATCGGTGTTGTGGATTGGCCAGATCAGTAACGCGATGGCCGCCTTGAGCCTGTATCCGATTGCACTGCTCATTTCCAAGGGGAGAAAAACTGCGGGTATTGCCGCGATTGTTTTTGCGGGACTGTTGTTTAGGTATCCCAACTATTATGTTAACTGGGGAAGATACGCTCAGCTTAGCGGTCTGGTAATCCTGCCAGTAATCGGATTTATGCTAATCGAAACCCTGTTTCATTCGGAAGCAAAATGGAAAGATAATCTGATTATCTCTGCCATGATTTCCTCGTTGGCTATCTGTTATTACAGAATGCCTTTTTACCTGAGTCTGTGGCTACCCCTAATAATTGGCGAGTTGATTATTTGGTCTCGCAGTCCTGAGCGTAGATGGCATAACCTGTTATTAACTATAGTTAGTGTTGCGGCTGGTATGGTATTTTTTCTCATTCCACTCTACTTAAGAATAAGGGGGGGATTACTGGCTGAGTCCGTAGCAGTGAGTTCAAATTCAAGTTTTTCCCCGGTCCTAAGTAATATCCTGAATGACCTGAAGGGCATAAAATATTATTATGCACCGGGCTACCTGGTGCTTTCCGGCTTGTCTATCCTGCTCTCATTCATTAAAAAGAATTGGCAAGTCACGACCATTCTTCTGGGCTTACTTATGCTCTATTTCTTCCGACTTGGCGCGGTAATCGATCTGCCTTTCGCTAACTTTCTCGATGGCTTCTCCATACAAATCATGGCTTACATTGGGTTCAGTCTTATACTGGGATATCTTTTTGGTGAGTTACTGGCTAATCTGGAAGTTGTAAATTTCCGTGTTGTTCCGATTCTTCTTCTGGGAGTTGCGCTGCTCTCTGCCTGGAGCGCAAAAAATGTGCTCGATAAAACAAAGCATGAGATGGTAACCTGGGCAGATGAGCGTGCTTTTGAATGGATAAAGACCAACACTGAACCGGACAGCCTGTTCCTGGTTAATGGATTTGCAATATATGACGACACGTCGGTTGTGGGCAGCGATGGGGGTTGGTGGATCTCTTTGTTAACAAACCGCCAGAGCACTATGCCGCCACAATACGCCCTTCTCAATGAGAAGCCACAACAACCCGACTATTCAAAGTGGGTGGTGGATGTGGTTTTAACGCTGGAGGGAACCTCACCGGATAGCCCAAAGGGATTCAGCCGGCTCTGTGATTGGGGAATTGATTACATTTATATTGGGCAGAGACAAGGGTTGGTTAATGATGCAGAGCCTTTGTTAACATGGCAGGAATGGGACGGATCCATCCGGTTTGAAAAAGTATACATACAGGATCATGTCAGGATTTATCAGTTAAATCGATCACTTTGCTCTACGAGCGCACAGATAAGTTATGAGTCAAACCAAAAGTAGCATTCTCACTGGCGCTTATTGGGTTCTGGGAATCAGCATACCCGTAGTCCTGCTCAGCCTGATCTTACCTGCGGATACAGAGGCGATAGTTTTTAGGACCTTTTTTGTTGCCAGTACGGTTCTTCTCACCTGGCTGTTAGATCCAGATGCGAGTCAATCCGTGGAGAAATTATCCAGAGCTCAGGCGGGTTTGTTCGTGATAAGCTTTGTTTTGCTTATTATTTCCATCACTACTAATCTGACTGTTGTCTCCTGGGCGTTTCTGGCAACGTTTTTCGCATTTTTGATCACACTGACGGTAACGTTTTCCCACTTGAAGGGTCTGGTGAAGTGGATAGCTTATCTGATGGTCTTTGGATTTTCCGGGTTATTCCCGACGTTGGTGAACCAGATTGTGCATCGTTTTTCTGAAGAGGAATTCTACACATTCTTGATGATGGGTATCATCTGCGCCATATGGCTGTTGCTGTGTATTGCTTATCATCAAGTCATTAAGCGAAACCCCGGGAAATTCGTGGCTCTCAACTCTACGCCAGCACTCTCTGCGAAGGCTAGTTTGATTATCCTTGCACTCCTGCTCGCCATAACAATTGGTGTCAGCGCCAAAAGCTATCAGAACAGTTTTTATCTTCAGTCAGTTGAGGACCCATTTCCAGGCATCTCCAGTGAGGAGCCTATCTATTGTGGTTCCACCTCTTCTGAGACAGAAGAAGCGGCAGAAAGCGGTGTTGAAATCCAACAACGCTACGCTGAGGTGATTGCCGGAAAAGAGGACCTTACTACAATTGATTATGGCTTTCTTGCCACTTACTATCAGGACGAGCCTTATTATGGACAATTCCGCAAGCTTTTGCTAGCCGATGCTCAAGCTAACCTTTATGCTGAGCCGGCTAGAAGTGTGAAGTGGGGACAGTGGCTTGCTTCGCAAACAATCTATTATTACCTGGAAGTCTTGGAGCAAAAACCGACTCTTTTCTCCGAAAACGACAAAAGCACCATTACAAGCTGGATCACCGCAATCAACGAGCGCGCATTGAAAGCTGGATGGGTGGATTGGATGTATGGTTTAGCTTTCTCTCACCCACCGGTCGGTGCTTATCTAAATCAGGATATCGGAGCTGGATTATACGCAATTTTGAATCAAGTGCCCTCATTAGATCAATCTCTGATTGAAAAGAACTCAGCTTTTTTATCATCAAGCCAGCGTGGATGGCTAAAAGGCTTTCGAGTTAGCGATGATGCGCTTAGTTACCAACCTGTCTGGATAACCAATTCTCTGTTCCAGGCCATGCAGTCGGGAGAAATAGACACGGATAACCAAAGCCTGTCATTTGACTGGCTGCTTGCCCAAGCCCTACCTGATGGCGGGTTACAAACCTATAACTTTCCGTCTACAACCAGTCTCGTCCCGATAAGCCTTTTAGGCGCAAATATAGAACAAGATGGCAGACTGCTCTGGCTGGCTGACAGGGGAATGACCACGCTCGGAAAGGATTATCGATTCCCTGTTCAGGTTGGTTCAGAGAAAAAGATATCAGACGATCTGACAACCGAGATTCCAACAATTGGCAGTTGTCTGATCTATGCTGATTCGGGATTACCCGAACAAGTTGGACCGCTCTCACCGGATAAGGTTGTCTTCAGAAATGGCTGGTCGGAAGATGACTTGTACCTGTTGCTTAACCTGCGATTTACAGGATGGCATCGTTACAAGGCATCCAATGCGATCTCGCTTGTTTATGCCGGGCAGCCCCTGATTGAGGAGCAATACACTCAGGACCTGATTTCATGGCTTCCCATCGGTCGGGCATTGGTACGTGATAAACGGATTCCCATTGAGCACCTGAACACGCTCCTGATCCCCAGACGCGGACTGGATTCGGTTTTGAACACTCTGGTTGGGTTGTTTGGCAATTACTCCCAGGATCCACCTTTTTATGCATCGGTTGAGGAGTTTAAGATACTCCAGGACTACGACTTTAGTAAAACGGTTTTGGATGACTGGAATGGCTGGAAATTCACCAGATCAATCCAATTCTTCCATGACGGTCCCGTCATAGTTCGCGATACCGCCACTTCAGAGCTAAAAGAGACTGCCCAAATCCAGTGGCACTTTAGTTCTGATTATGAATTAACGGAAAGGAATCGTTTACATAGCCCGGATGTCAATGTGGATTTTGTGCTTGAAGGACAAGAAAATGGCAATATCGAAGTAAACAAGAACGACTCCGAATTGAGCGTACGATATTACAGCCCCAAAACCGGCAATCTCCAGTTGACGACTATTATCTTGCCTCAGGAATATCGAGACGCTCAGATAATTGAACTTACAGCGGATATTTTGACAATTGAATTAGATAGCGAAATAATGAATTTTGCTCTGGAACCTTGAGTGCACCAAAAATTAAAATGAGTTAGTCGACTTTAAGCGTCATTCAACAGATTGTCTGTTTTTATTCAGGTATTCCATCAATATGCCAGATTGATACGCAATCGCCAATGTAGAGCTGAGAAAGGTTTGGACAATTTCTCAGTGCGTCTACCTGCAAGCCACTGGTTCCCTCACGGGAGTATACGTACTGCAGATTTGCTTCCGCCACCAATTCCCAGAAATCCGTACCACAAGTGCTTACAATACTTGCACGTTTTGCCCAATCAGTCCATGTGTTACTCGTATTCTGGTCTGCGCCATAAGGATAAAATATCGTCGGTGCCAGGCTCCAGCGCCCGGTGTAAGGCAGGATCCAGCCCCCTCCATCCACTCCACGGTATAAGCCAAACCCCCAGCCGGTTGTGTTGACAAAAAAGCGCGCATCCTCGGGGGTGTGGGTTTCTATCCATTTCAAAGCATCAATATCGTCCACAGTCACCAGAATCGTGGAGTCGTTGATTGCGTCCTGATTTTCCTGCCCACCAAACCCAAGGATCAACATTACAATCAGCATGAAACCAACAAACACAATGTGTGGCTTATGGGTTTTAGAGACGAGCCACTGCATCAACCAGACCAGACATGCCGCACTTAAGATGCAGATTGGGGCAAATAAGATCAGACCAAAGTGATCGTTGCGGAAACCCATGATCTGCAAGCCGAGTGGTGCCGTCAACGTTGCTGCTATTAGGCTCCAAATGGCGAAGCGCCGCCAATCTGCCCTAAATAATGACCAAACGAGTCCTGCTATTGCAAGAATAATCAGCCCGTAAGCTGCTTCTGGACCCAGTATATAACGCAAGTAGCCTATTTGATCTGTGTCCAGTACCATTCCTTGTTCGGGAAAATTAATACCGACGTTCATTACACTGACAGAGTAACGAAATACGCGCCAATACCAGCGTGATGCCAGGATCAGCCCCGCAAAAGTTGCAATCGCAACGCTTGCGATGGGCTTCCAATTGGCTGACTTTGCCCTGATGGTCTCCACGAGCCAGTGAGCTCCCAACACAGCAAGAAAAAGGACGAACAAGAAAGCCGTAAAGTAATGGCTGAGCAGGGTGCCGGCGGTGAGCAGGCTTAGACCTGCCAGTTTCCACCATTTGTCGTGGCTTTCCCACGCGCGGATTGCTTCCGCCATAGCCACCGGCAGGATCATTACGCCGATCAGCAGGGTGTAGCGCCCCCATGTCAGATAATAGCCCGGCATTTTGGTAACAAAAGTAACAAACAGCGCCGCCAGCAAAGCAATGCGCCAATCTCTGCCGAGCTGCTTTGCCAGCGCGTAGATCGCCAAGCCGACGCCGGCGCTGATCACCTGCCCCAACATCAGAACACTCGCGGCGGGGTCCAGCCCACTGAGCACAGAGAACAGAGCTGTTACAGAATGAAAGCCAAAGTGATAGTAGAACGTTCCGGGCAGGTAAGGCTCGAGCGTGCTCGGCAGCCCGCCAAATTCGATCATTTTCCGAATGATCAAGACATGATGCTGTGAATCCACCCAATTAGGGAAGACCAGATCTCTTGCCTGCCAAAAGCGCCAAACCAGCGCAACCGCAAAGCCAAGCAGCGCGAACAGCCAGGTCTTGTTGAACGCGCCTTTGCCTCTGCGAATGAGCCCGGCGAAGGCGACCCCAAAGCACAGACCCAACAGGATCCCGAGCAAAAGGGGAGTGAACTTGAGACGGACGGTATAAAAACCAAGCGTGCCAAGCGCAATAAAACTGGCGCTGATCGCGAAGATCTCAGCCAGCGCCTGCGCGCCATCTTTGCGGCGGTCGCCAAACCACAGCCACCACGCCAGACCCGGCAAGAGCAGAGCCGCAAACGCCAAGCCTATCCGCACTTCTGCACCCCTCCCAGGTCTGGTAGAGCTGCAAGCAATTGAGCGATGGTCTGTTTTTTTTGCGGATGCACAAAGTCCGGCGCGATCTCTGCCATTGGCACCAATACAAAAGCACGCTCCGTCAAACGCGGATGCGGCACCTGCAGACGTGGGGTTTGGATGATCCTGTTGCCATAAAACAGGATGTCCAGGTCGATCAGTCTCGGTCCATAGCGGAAGTTTGCCTGCCGTCCCAATTCTTTTTCTGTGTGTTTGAGAAAATCCAGCAGGTTCAACGAGCTCAAAGTAGTATGAGCTTCAATCACCTGGTTGAGGAAGGCAGGCTGGTCCAGATATCCCCAAGGGGCGGTCTGGTAGACGGAGGACTCTCTGAGGATCTCCAGCCTTTGGCTCAGAGCCGACAGCGCCTCCTGAAGGTTGCGCCGACGGTCACCCAGATTGGTGCCTACGCCGAGAAAAACGCGGATCATGCCTGTTCACCCTCCAGATCGATCAGATCTGCAAGCATGCCGTAGGCAGTGGTTTTTGGGCTGGGGTTTGATTCGAGCACTCCCAGTCCGGGCAGTACGTCGAGTTCAAAGTTCACAAAAGATGATGTGCCGCCCACGCTGTACAAGGGCGATTCTGGTCCAACCCGCTCGGGTCGTACCCGGGCAACGAAGCCTCCATCCTGCCAGTATACCTTGCAGACTAGCTTCCAGCGTTCGCCGTCAGCTTCTGCCTCGGCAATCATTTCCCTTGTAATGCCGCGGATACCCTCCCGATCGACTTCCACGGGTGTGAGGGGATGATCCATCAGCACGGTAGCCAGTGCTGCCACTTTAATTGACGCGTCCCAGCCGTCCACATCGTTGCTGGGGTCGGTCTCGGTGATGCCGATGGAGGCTCCATAGGCTATGGCTTCTTCGAGGCTCTCGCCCTGCCCCATGCGTTCGAGCAAGAGATTAGTGCAGGAATTGAGGATGCCGCTGAAACCCAGCAGACGGGCACCTCGCAGTGGGTGGCGGAAGAGTGAGAAGATCGGCGCGCCGTCCATCACGGCTGACTCGAAACGAAAACCAAGCCTCTGCCTGGCAGCAAGTTCTTTAAGCTCGCGGTAGCCATAAACCACGGGGCCCTTGTTGGCGGTGATGACGTGCATGCCGTGCTCGAGGGCGTGGCGCAGATGGCTCAGCGCCGGCTGCCCGCTGATGGGGTTGACGGGTGTGGTCTCAAACATCACATCTGCCGGGCAGGATTGGATGAACTCCAAGGTATCCCCCGAAAAGCTGAAGGTGTCAAGCTCGGTGAGGGGACGCCCCTGGCTAATATTCGACAAAGCCTGCTCCAGGTCGATACCTGCCGGATTGATGCACGAGGCATGCCGGCCGGTCATGATGCCGGTGACCACGGGTGTGATGCCGTAATCAGTTTCCAGCTCGAGCTGTTTTTCGATCAACAAACGGGCAAATGCCTGCCCAACGTTACCAAATCCTACCAGTGCTAAACGAATTTCTCTCATGTTACACCTGCAATTCCTTTGAATTTCAATTATAGCCAATTCCATTCCGCGCGTTTGTCTTTGCGGATGGCTCTTTATTGTTTAGCCAGCCGTGTTCTGTTTTTGTTATTGGGGCAGGAAGGTAATGCACAACCTCAGCAAGAATATTTACAAAAAGAACATTTGAACTACCATGATGCTGCCCTGCAGTCTCACTTTACCCTTCCCAAAATGCGAAAATAAATTTTCGCTAATGTTGAAATCAAAAATTCTGGTCAGGATTTGTGATCCCAGTTGCTGAAGCAGAAGTCGCTGCCGCCGGCTATCTTTAGCTCCAGAGGGTCTGAGCTGCTTTGATATGCCATTTCAGGTCCCAAGAGCGCCAGTCTGCGCAGTATTTTTGCGGGTTAGAAGACAAACTTATGCTCAGTCATCCTGGATCTCAAACCTTTCTTTGCGAATAAAGAAACTGTCCTTCTCCAGAAATCCATTGAGCTGGTCCAGCAGATGTTGGCTGATTTGCACGCTTTCATTTGGGAAGACATACTCGCGCCACCTTCCCTCAGCAAAAAACTGAAAAGCAAAATGGTCTTCGCCCGGATGAGACCCCAGCCAACCGTGCAGATGGTGGATTTTACGGGTGATGCGGTCCGGAGCTTCATCCTTGGCAATCTGCACCACCAACACCCGCCTTTCAACCACGCGCACTTCCTTAAGCGCTGGTGCGTGGTTTTCTGAAGATGGCGTTGGAGCCGCCGTTTGCGCTGTGGTTTCGGGGATGTGGTGCAGGGTCTCAACTTCAAGATGGGGGGCATCTTCAGGCGTTTCGGATTCTTCGGCTAAAAATATTTCTGTTGGTGGTTCCTGGTCCAAATCCAAGCTGTCACCCCAAGGTTCATCTTCCGGCTCGTCGAACTCTTCAAGTGGTTCCAGTTCCTCTTCGAGATCCGGTTCCCCAGCTGCACCAACGCGATAACGCGACAAGAGCCGGATATCGGGCAGGTAGTTTTCGAGTAAACGCTCGTATTGGTTACCACTATTTTGGTTAAATAGCTCTCCGACGGCGTCATCCACTTCAATGCGCCTGACATTATCAACCAGAACAGAAGTCCCGCGTTCCTGATGCTGCAGCTTGCCCTCCACCACCAGCAAACTGCCCAGTTCCACCATGCGGTTGTCGCGTTCCCACACCGAGGGGAACATAACCAGGTCTACTTCGCCAAACTGATCCTCAAGGGTGACAAAAGCCATGTTCTGATTCTTTTTCGTCAGGAAAGGCTGTACGCGTTTTACCAACCCGCCGATCGCAATCTTGCTGTTAGTCTCGACCTCAGCCAGTTGATTTGAGCTGTGGCTGATCTTATCGGCGATCTGGGTCATGTATGAACTCAGTGGGTGATCGGAAACATAGAGCCCAAGTAATTCTTTCTCCCAACCAAGTTGCTCGTTGCTATCCACATGCACGTTGCTGGGGAGGATCACATGGGGCAAAGCTATCGTTCCGGCGCCAAAAAGGTCGAGTTGACCCATTTCAATTGCCTTCATATTGCTGATAGAGACATTGACCATCTGGTCAATTGAGCGAAGCAGTGCTTTTCGTGGACCAAAGGAGTCCAAGGCGCCCACCTTGATCAAGCATTCCAGGGGACGTTTGCCCACCTGGCGCAAGTCAACCCGCCTGATGAAGTCGTTCAGATCCGAAAAAGCCTGGTGACCGCGAGCCTGAATGATCGTTTCCACCGATCCCTGACCCACATTTTTGACAGCACCAAGCCCAAAGCGAATACTGGCTTTGCCTTCGGTTTGCTCCTCAATAGTGAAATCATAGCCGCTGTGATTCACATCCGGCGGCAGCACTTCAATGCCCATGTTGTGGCATTCCGAAACATACGTGGAGCATTTATCGTTGTCGTTTTTCCACGCGGAGAGCAGTGCCGTCATATACTCAACCGGATAGTGAACCTTGAGGTATCCGGTTTTGATCGCGATCATGCCATAGTTGGTGGCATGGCTTTTGTTGAAGCCGTAATGCGCGAAGGCCTCCCAGTGGGCAAAGATTTCTTCGGCGGTTTTTCGCTCAATGCCGTTCTTGACCGCGCCTTTGAGGAACTTTTCGCGGTGTTTTTTGACTTCCTTGACCTTCTTTTTCGAGATGGCGGAGCGCAAGTCATCCGATTCGCCCGGGCTGTAGCCTGCCAGCTGCATGGCGGCGATCATGATCTGTTCCTGGTATACCGCGTGCCCGTAAGTCTCGCGCAGGATAGGTTCCAGTTTTTCGTGCTGATAGACCACTGGCTTCTCGCCGTGCATGTTGGCGATATATTCAGGGATGCTTTCCATCGGACCCGGTCTGAAAAGCGCAACCATGGCAATCACATGATGGATCGTTTTGGGCTGCATCTGCACCAGGTAGCGGGTCATGCCGTTGCCTTCCAATTGGAAGAGACCGACTGTGTGACCTTCGCTGATGAATTGATAAACTTCGGGATCATCTATGGGGATGCTGCCGAGTGTAAGCTGAATGCCGTGACGCTGGGCTATATACTCGCAGGCTTTGGACATGATCGTGAGAGTCACCAAGCCCAGGAAATCGACTTTGAGCAAGCCGAGGTAGTTGATGCCGTCCATGTCATACTGCGCCACGGATTTGATTGGCAGCTCAACGCCGCTGCTTGTCGGTCGGTGCAGCGGGAGGTATTCTGTCAGCGGTTGATCGCTGATGATCACGCCCGCCGCGTGTGTGCCCACGTTGCGCAGGCTTCCTTCCATCCTTCCAGCAGTATCCAACAGCGTTTTCATCTGGTCAGAGGATTCATACACTGCCCGCAATTCGGGGGAAGATTTGAGGGATTCCTTGATGGGCACGTTTTTGCCCTGCACCGGACCAGGAACCAGCTTTGCGACTCGGTCCACGTCCGCCAGCGGGATAGCCATCACCCGCCCCACGTCGCGCACAGCGCCGCGGGCTGCCATGGTGCCGAAGGTGATGATCTGAGCCACACGATCGGCGCCGTATTTTTGATTGCAGTATTCCATCACCTCGGCGCGGCGATCATCCTGGTAATCGAGGTCGATATCCGGCATGGTGACACGGTCCGGGTTCAGGAAGCGTTCAAACAGCAGGGCGTGGCTGAGAGGCTCTACGGAAGTGATATCCAACGCGAACGCCACCAGTGAGCCATTGCCCGAGCCGCGTACGTTGTACCAGATCTTTTTCTCGCGTGAGAAGCGGCACAAATCCCACACAATCAGGAAGTATTCCGCAAAACCCATCTGATTTATGACTTTTAGTTCATAATCCAGGCGCTTTTGAAACTCCTCGCTGTCCGCCTGATCCGGAACGTTGCGCCTTAGACCTTCCTGGCAAAGCTCGCGCAGGAAGCTGGAGGCGGTCTGGCCGTCTGGCACCTCAAACTGGGGCAGGTGGTAGCCCTTGCGCGTCAGATCCACGTTACATCTTTCGGCAATTTCGAGGGTGTTGCTGATGGCTTCGGGCACCTGGGAGAAAAGATTTTGCATCTCTTCGGGGCTGCGCAGGTAGTAGGTGTCGTTGTTCATGCGCATGCGGTTGCGGTCGCTGAGCAATTTCCCCGTCTGGACGCAAAGCAGGATATCCTGCAGTTCGGCTTCATCACGCCGCACATAGTGCACATCATTGGTCGCCACCAAGCGGGCGCCTGTCTTTTGCGAAAGCTCGATCAATCCACGGTTGACGCGATAGAGTTCGGAAATATCGTGATCCTGCAGCTCAAGATAAAACCGGTCCTTGCCAAATACTTCCAGATACCAAGCAAGGCTGCGCTCTGCGCGCTCCGGGTCGTTATCCAGCAGAGCACGGGGAAGCTCTCCGGACAGGCAGGCGGAGGAGGCAATCAGCCCCTCGGAATGAGCGGCAAGGTAGGGCTTATCGATGCGGGGGTGGTAGTAGAAGCCCTCAAGCTGCGAAGCTGACGCAATTGAAAGCAGATTACGGTAGCCAGTCATGTTCTCAGCCAGGAGAACGAGGTGGGAGGAGTATTTATCGCGCGAGACGTCCTTATCGTGCATGCTGCGCGGAGCAAGGTAAGTCTCGAGCCCGATGATCGGTTTGATGCCTTCAGCGGTGGCTGCCTGGAAAAAATCCAGCGTGCCAAACATGGTACCGTGGTCGGTCAGGGCGAGGGCGGGCATGCCCAGTTCTTTGGCGCGTTTGACTAAGGCCGACGGGCTGCCAAAGCCGTCGAGCACAGAGTAAGCGGAGTGAACATGAAGATGAACAAATGACATTTATGTTGTCCCGGGCGCGTCAAAACGCCGTGTGGAATATGAGTATAGCACAGCGATTTGGCTGACTGGGGAAATTTTAAAGATTTAAGATTGCTTCACTCGACAGAGTCAAAAGCAGGGGGGTTGAATGACGAGTAAATTGGATGCCCTTGAAACTCGCGCAGGTTTTCGAGCTGCTTAAGGCACGCTTGGTCCCGCTGGCTGATCATGGTTTCTTCTGCCACCTGGCGATTAGCTCGCATAGAATCCCCCAGGAAGCCAAACATGATCAATGTGATACCAGCGGTCAGCAGCGTGCCGCCAATAGAAACAGATTGAATGTAGCGGGAGCCCTCGTCGAAGAAGACGTAGCTGACCAGGAAGCGTCCTAAAAGGATCAAGCCTGCCAATAGGAACAGTGATCCCGTGCTGACGAAAGTGCGCAGGGGCTGGTAGAGTACGTAGGAACGGATAATCGCGCCGCCCTGCCGCCAGATAAAGTTGAAAATGCCTTTATGCAGGCGCGACTCACGCAGCGCAGGGTTGGTGCGAATGGGCACGTTTACCAGTTTCATTTGCCCTTTGCCAGCTTGCACGAGCGTTTCAAGGGTGTAGGAGTAGGGGTTGTAAACCTGCAGCCGCAGGGCGGCATAGCGCGAGAAAGCCCTGAAGCCGCTGACCGCGTCCGGCACATCAGTTTTCGAGACCCGGCGCATAAAGAAACTGCCAAGGTGTTCCATCAGGCGCTTGCTTTTGGTAAAGTTTTCGTTAGCCAGCGTCTGACGGTCGCCAATGACCAGGTCTGCCTGGTCGGCAAGGATGGGGGCGATCAGCTTGCTGATTTCGCTGCCAGGGTACTGGTTGTCCGCGTCGGTGTTGACGATGATGTCCGCCCCGAGCGCCAGCGCAAACTGCACACCGCTGATGAAAGCCCGCGAGAGACCGCGGTTGCGGCGGTGCCTCAGGACGTAATCCGCACCGCTTTCCAGCGCCACGCTTGAAGTTTTATCGGTTGAGCCGTCATCAATCACCAACACAATTACTTCATCGACCCCGGGGAATTGCCGCGGGATATCGGAAATCATCACAGGCAAATGCCCAGCTTCGTTGTAGGCAGGGATCTGGACGACGAGTTTCATGATTATCAATTGTACGATAGATTTCGTAGGTTGGATGGCGATTTTCAATCCGATGTATTCCGTAGGGAACGCGGCCTCGCCATATAACTGTCATCGCGAGCAAAGCGTGGCGATCTCTCCTTTTTGTGTCGACCCAACAGCAAAAGGATTTTGTAGGCCGGGTCATCGAGCTCAAAGAGCATGCGATTTCCAACCCGTCATCTGCCGCAAGGAACGCGGCCTTGCCCTGGTAGCGAAGCGGATAGGGTGTCCCGTTCCGTGTGTAGGCAGGCTGCATATTTTGCGTCTCACAACACCTTGTCAACCAGGTTTTTCGTAGGGCGAGCTTGGAAGCACTACAACCATAAATAGTATGTGGCCTCTCCGTGCTTCCAAGCCGCCGTACATAATCCCGCAAACAATCCGCACGGCGGATTGAGGACGGTCAAACGTTTACTTTCACATCGTCCATATCGTCCTCAATCTCGCCCTTGTATGCTTGAGGTGATACCAAATACACTATAGGTATCAACCAGGGGAGGTGAGGGTGAATTCGTTCTCGCCCTTGAGAAAAAGACTCGTTAGGTAGATTGAATCCCCTCACCTGAGTTTCACAA
>Ga0228536_1001264_pt1 | contig 26544 bp, 26 predicted proteins | sample SJ1Smetagenome_FD_168611 | JGI IMG/M metagenome (GOLD analysis project Ga0228536, IMG submission 168611) | Enriched culture of PCE-dechlorinating microbial communities from Ithaca, New York, USA - SJ1.S | ecosystem: Engineered > Modeled > Simulated communities (microbial... > Unclassified...
TGTAGGTAGGGTGTGAGGGAAGAGGGAAGACTGGGGGGAACCCTTTCTTTGCTGCCCAAAGAAAGGGTTTCCCCCCAGGCCCCCCTTCCCAAAGAAAGGCGGGTGGGGGGAGGGATGAGCCCGCCTTGCATGCTATCCGGCTGTCCTTTTCACCGTGTTCTGAGCCATAATCTGGGAGTGTCGGCAACCGCCAGCCGGGCCGAAGCCTGGGGCCACGGTTTGCCGCTGCACCAATACAGGCAGATGCCGTCATTGCGAGGAGCGCCAGCGACGAAGCAATCTCTTCTCCTGCCTCTGCATGATCCGGGAGATTGCTTCGCTTCACTCGCAATGACAGAACATGCGATCCGCGCTTGTCATTGCGAGAAACCATGGCGACCAAGCAACCTCCCGAACTTGTGCCCGCCCCGGTCGTGAGTCGGGCGTCCCATTTTCGTAGGGGCGGGGTTCATCCCCGCCCGGCCTTTTTCCCTTCCGGCCGCCCCGTCTCGCCTCCGCGCCCCGCCGCCGGGGGCCGGCCATGATCCTGGGCCTGGGCCAGGACCTCTGCCTGGTGGCGCGCATCGCCGCCGCCCGCGCCCGCTTTGGCGACCGCTTCCTCTCCCGCTGCTTCACCCCGGCCGAGGCCGCCGCCTGCCTGGCCCGCCCCCGGCCCGACTCCGCCCTGGCCATGCGCTTCGCCGCCAAGGAAGCCTTTGCCAAGGCCGCCGGCCTGGGCATGCGCGGCCTGGCCTGGCACGAGATCGAGGTCGCCCACCACCCCAGCGGCCAGCCCTATCTTGTCCTGCACGGCCGGGCCGCCGCCTGGGCCGCCCGGCGCGCCATGACCGCCAGTCACCTGAGCCTCACCGACGACGGCGACTACGCCGCCGCGGTGGTGGTGCTGGAGAAATGAGGCCACCCATGCTCCTGGCCACCGCCTCCCAGATGCGCCAAGCCGACCAGACCACCATCCAGACCATCGGCCTGCCCGGCATCGTGCTGATGGAAAACGCCGCCCAGGGGGCCTGCCGGGTCCTGGCCCAGGAGTACGGACCCCTGGCCGGGCTTTCCATCGCCGCCCTCTGCGGCCGGGGCAACAACGGCGGCGACGGCCTGGCCATGACCCGCATCCTGGCCGGCCAGGGCGCGCGGGCCACCGCCTACATCCTGGCTCGGGCCGAGGATCTCACCGGCGACGCCGCCCTGAACCTGGCCGTGGCCCGCGCCTGCGGGGCGCCGGTGGTGGAAATCCCCGACGAGGCCGCCTTCGAAAAGCATCGCGCCGCCATCTCCGGCCATGACCTTTACCTGGACGCCATCCTGGGCACCGGCCTCAACGCCCCGGTGCGCGGCCGCCAGGCCCTGGCCATCGCCCTGCTCAACTCCCTTGAGCGTCCGGTCCTGGCGGTGGACATCCCCAGCGGCCTGGACGCCGACCGGGGCGTCCCCCTGGGCGCGGCCGTGCGCGCCGACCACACCGCCACCTTCGGCCTGGTCAAACTGGGCCTGGCCTGCGAGCCGGGCGATCACGTCGGCCAACTCCACCTGGTGGAGATCGGCATTCCGCCCCAGGTCTTGGCCGGGCTGGGCTGCGCCGCCTGGCTCCTGGAGACCTCCGAGGTCGCGGCCCTCTTGCCGCCCCGTCCGGCCGGGGCCCACAAGGGCGGCTTCGGCCATCTCCTGGTGGTGGGCGGCGGCCCCGGCAAGACCGGCGCGCCCTGCCTGGCCGCCCTGGGCGGGTTGCGGGCCGGGGCCGGCCTGGTCACCGCCGCTTTGCCCCGCGACCTCAACCTGGTGGCCGAGCTCAAGCTCACCGCCGCCATGAGCCAGCCCCTGCCCCAGACCAGCCAGGGCGGCCTCTCGCTCCAGTCCCTGCCGGTCCTCCTGGACCTGGCCCGCGCCCGCCAGGCCATCGTCCTGGGCCCCGGCCTGGGAACCGAAGACGAGTCCCGCGCCTTGGCCCGCCAGTTCCTGGCCCAGTCCGCCGCGCCGGTGGTGGTGGACGCCGACGGCCTCAACGCCCTGGCCGGCGTCCTGGCCCCCGGGGCCATCGCCGCGCCCCAGGCCATCCTCACCCCCCATCCCGGCGAGGCCGCCCGCCTCCTGGCCATGGACACCGCCATGGTCCAGGCCGACCGCCCCGCCGCCGCCCGGGCCCTGGCCGCCCAGAGCGGCGCGGTGGCGGTGCTCAAGGGCGCGCGCAGCCTGGTCGCCCATCCCGACGGACGCCTCTGGGTCAACCCCACCGGCAACCCCCTCCTGGCCTCCGGCGGCTCCGGTGACGTCCTGGCCGGACTGATCGGCGGCCTGATGGCCCAGGGCCTCAGCGCCCTGGACGCCGCCCGCGCCGGGACCTACCTCCATGGCCTGGCCGCCGACCTGGCCCAGACCGACCACGGCCAACGCGGCCTGATGGCCGAGGAACTCACCGACTGGCTGCCCAAGGCGTTCCGGGAGGTGGGGGAGTAAGAGAGATGCGGGGGGAACCTTTTTGGCGCCCCAAAGGTTCCCCCTGCCCCCCCTCCAAATAGGCGAGGGTGGGTGTGGGGATGTACTTGCGGAAGGCTCTCTGGCTTCAGGCGACGATGCTCTTGACCTGAACGCGGTGGCGTAGCTTAATGCGCCGCGGTCTTTAAGACAGGTTTTCCCGGGTGGCCGGGACAATTCCTATGTGGCCCGGCGACGTCAGCCGCAAGAGGTTTCAGCGCGAAGCCTCGTAATTGAAACGAGTCTTGGCGTCGGGGTGGGGTTTTTCCGCGCCCTTCTTGGCTCTTCCCAGTGCGAGGCCTCTACGGGAGCGGGCGAGGCCCGAGCACAGGCCCAGCGCCACCCGACCCGGATACGCCCGTCGCGGCACGCGACCTACGGGAGCGGGCGAGGTGCGGGCGGAGGCCATGCCCCGCCCGACCCGTATACGCCCGTCGCGGCACGCGACCCGGGGGCGCCCGGCTCGACTAAAGGTGCTTGGGCGGCAGGTCGGATTCGCCCCAGAGGGAGAGGCTGGGCAGGACCATCAGGGTGGCGGTGCCATGGGCGGCCAGGTTGCCTTCCTGGTCCAGGAGGCGGCTCTCGGCCAGGCCCAGGCTGCGCCCCAGACGGATGACCTTGCCCCGGCCCAGCAGGCGGCCGGATTTCAGGGGCGACAGGTAGTTGAGCTTCATCTCCACCGTGGTCAGGCCGCAACCCTCCGGAGTCTGGGTGTAGAGGGCCCAGAAGGCGGCCGCGTCCACCAGGCTGGCCGCCACCCCGCCGTGCACCAGGCCGAAGGGCTGGAGATGCTTGGTGTCCAGGGCGATTGACAGCTCGGATTCGCCCCATTCCAGCCCGTCCAGGCGCATGGATTGCAGCTGGAAATAAGGGCAGTCGTTGACCACCCGGCGCACCCCGGCCACCCACCGCGGATTCAACTGCCGCATCGCTAAATATCTCCCCGAATGGTGTTCATCGGCGGCAAATACGGCCGGCCGGCCCCGCCGGGACCGGCCGGCAATCCCGTTTCGCGCGCGGCCCTACGGCCCCAGGGTGAGGAACTGGCTGACCCGCCCGCGCTGGGCCAGGACCGTGAACCGGCCCATCAGGCGCTGCTTGGCGATCTGGCGCTGGAAGCTGGCCAGGTCGGGGGTGGGTCCCTCGCCCACCTGGCGGATGAGGTCGCCGGGCTGGAGGCCGACCCGCTGGGCCGAGGAGCCTTCCCGCACCCGGCTGATCACCACCCCGGCCCCGGGTCCCACCCGGTGCAAGCGGGCGCTCTGGGGGTCCAGCTCGGCCACCGCCACGCCCAGACGCCGCCAGGCCAGCTCCGCCGCCCGGGCCAGGGGGAAGGGCCGGGCCACCAGGCTCACCTCCTGGCGCTGGCCGCCAACCACCAGGCCCAGGCGGACCTGGCCGCCCACCTGGACCTCGGCCAGGGCCGCGCTATAGTCGCTGACCTCGTTCACCGGCCGGCCGTCCAGGGACCGCACCACCATGCCTCGACCCAGCCCGGCCTCGGCCGCCGGGCTGTCGGCCATGACCTCGCTGACCAGGGCCCCGCCCTGGCCGGCCAGGCCGAAGTGGGCGGCCAGTTCCGGCATCAGATCCTGCAATTCAAGACCCAGCCAGGCCGGCACCACCTCGCCGTAACGCACCAGGTCGTCAACCACCCGGCGCACCCGGTTGACCGGGATGGCGAAACCGATGCCCTGGGCGTTCTGGAAGATGGCGGTGTTGATGCCGATGACCTCGCCGTCGGCGTTGAGCAAGGGTCCGCCGGAGTTGCCGGGGTTGATGCTGGCGTCGATCTGGATCAGGTCGCGCAGCCACTCGTCCTGGCCGGTGCGGACCTTGCGGCCCAGGGCGCTGACCACGCCCCGGGTGACGGTGTGGAACAGGCCAAAGGGGTTGCCGATGGCGATGACGTCCTCGCCGATCATGATCTGGTCGGAATCGCCCAGGCGGGCGGCGGGCAGGGCGCCCTGGGGCCTGACCCGCAGGACCGCCAGGTCGGTGCCGGGGTCGGCCCCCACCACCTGGGCCGGTAGGGAGCGCTGGTCGGCCAGTTGCACCGTGATCTCGCTGGCGGCGCTGACCACGTGGCGGTTGGTGACGATCAGCCCCCGCTGGCCGTCGAAGATGAAGCCCGAGCCCAGGCTGGAGCGCTCCCGGGACATGGGCTGGAAGAACTCCTCGAAGAAGCGGTCGAAGAACTCGTCGCCGGTGCGGAAGGGTCGGGCCTGGACCCGGCTCTTGGTGGCGATGTTGACCACCACCGGTCCCACCTGCTGGGCCACCCGCACCGTGGGGGTGGTGCGGCTGGCGCGGTCGGCCCGGGCCGGGGCGGCCCCGGCCGCCAGCAGGCAGGCGCAGATCAGCATTCCGATGAAGGCGGCGCGCCTTGTCATGACAACCCCCGCGCGGGTGAAGGGAGACCTCAGGTGGTTGGCTGGCTGGTCAGGGACGCGGGGGGCGGGCCGCGCCCGCCCGCCCTCCGTCAGGACCAATCGATGCCGCCGCGCCGACCGCCGGCGGAGGGAGGAGGCGGGGGCGGCGGGCTGAACCCCGGCAGGGGCCCGGAGGCCATGGCCGGCGCGCCCGCGCCGGGGCGGACCATGGCCCGCAGGCGGCCGATGCGCTCGGCGATGGGCGGGTGGGTGGAGAAGAGGCTGGCGAAGGATCCGCCGCTCAGGGGATTGACGATGAACATGTGCGCGGTCTGGGGGCTGGCGTCGGCCATGGGCTGGGCGTGGTTGGCCTGCTCCAGCTTGCCCAGGGCGCTGGCCAGGGCCTCGGGATCGCGGGCGATGGCCGCGCCCTCCTGGTCGGCCAGGTACTCCCGGCCGCGGCTGACCGCCATCTGCACCAGCATCGCGCCGATGGGGGCCAGGATGGCCATGAAGATCATGCCCGCCGTCCCCAGCAGGCCGCCGCCGTCCTCCTCGTCGTGGGAGCCGCCGCCGAAGATGGCCGACCAGCGGGCCATGTCGGCCAGCACCATCACCGCCCCGGCCAGGGTGGCGGCCACCGAGCTGACCAGGATGTCGCGGTCCTTGACGTGGGCCAGCTCGTGGCCCAGGACCCCGCGCAGTTCGCGGGGGGTGAGGATGCGCATGATGCCGCTGGTCACCGCCACCACCGCGTGCTCGGGGTCGCGGCCGGTGGCGAAGGCGTTGGGGGTGTCGTCGTCGATGATGGCCACCCGGGGCATGGGCAGCCCGGCGTTGGCGGCCAACTCGCGCACCATGGCCTGGAGCTGGGGGGCCTCGTGGGGCTCCAGGGGCCGGGCGCGGTACATGGCCAGGACCATCTTGTCCGAATACCAATAGGAAAAGAAATTCATGGCCGCGGCCAGGACCAGGGCGACGAGCATGCCGGTGCGTCCGCCGATCAGGCCGCCCAGGCCCACCAGCAGGCCGGTGAGAAGCCCGAGCAAAAGCACGGTCTTCAACTGGTTCATGGTTCCTCCCTTGGGGCGCAAGCCCCGGTTATTCCGGTGATAAACTTAAGGTCACGTCCCCGGGTTGTCAACATTTCGCGGTTTGACAGCCCTTGGTGGCGGGAATAGACTGATGGACGCCGCCATCCGTCCACCCACCCGGAGGCCCGCAGCATGCGCATTCTCCTGACCAACGACGACGGGGTCTACGCCCCCGGCCTGGCCGCCATCCACGCCACCCTGGCCACCCAACACCAGGTGACGGTGGTGGCTCCGGAGACCGAGCAGTCGGCGGTGGGCCACGCCATCACCCTGGTGGACCCCATCCGGGTGCGCCGCCTGGGGCCGCGCACCGGCTTCGAGGGCTGGGCGGTGACCGGCACCCCGGCCGACTGCGTGAAGCTGGCGGTGAGCGAGCTCTTGCCGGAGCCGCCGGAGTTGGTGGTCAGCGGCATCAACCTGGGGGCCAACGTGGGGGTCAACGTGCTGTATTCCGGCACCGTCTCCGCCGCCACCGAGGCCGCCATCCTGGGCCTGCCGGCCATGGCCGTCAGCCTGGGCACCCACCAGGACCCGGATTTCGGCTACGCGGCCCAGGTGGGGGCCTGCCTGGCCGGCCAGATCCCGAGCCTCGGCCTGCCGCCGCAGGTGGTGCTCAACGTCAACGTGCCCGCCCTGCCGGCCGAGCGCATCCAGGGCCTGGCCTGGACCCGGCAGTCCGGGGCCCGGCTGGTGGAGCGCTTCCTGCCCCGCACCGACCCCCGGGGCCACACCTATTATTGGCAGGCCGGGGAGACCATGGGCCAGGAGGGGGACCTGGCCACCGATTATCCTGCGCTACTCGCCGGTTACGTAACCTTGACCCCGGTGCACCACGACCTGACCCATCATCAATGGCTGGAGCGACTGCGGCAAAAACCGGTTTCCCTCCCGCCCGTCGGTTAGGCGATGGGGCGTTTCGCCCCGGGGGGTGGGGCAAGAAGCCGCTTGGAACCGGCCTTAGTGATGAATGGAACAAACTCTGGGTTTCGCGCCCTGGTTCCGCAGATTCTTATTGGAACATAATCAGCCGGTTATCCTGGCCCCATAGCTATGTCTCAGCCATTGGCACCTCCCTTGCTTATACCGAAAAGCAGGCAAGCGACACGCCTGTTCGGCAACAAGGAGAGGTCCCATGCCCGTCTACGAATACACCTGCACCAACTGCAACCAGCGCGAGATCCGCATCACCGGCATCGACGATCACACCGTGATCTGCGATCAGTGCGGCCAGGTCATGGTTCGGCAGATGGACGTCGACGCCCTGCTGGCCCCCTACACCGAGACCCCGGAGCTGGTGGAGCTCTAGGCCGCCTCCGGGCCGTCGCCGGATTATCCGCTCCGGGCGGGAGATGGGGGCGCGTCCCATGAGACGCGCCGCCGCCCCGACTCCGGGCTGGCCGTCCGGATGGCGCGCGTGGCTGGGTTCCGGCGTCGGCCAAACCCTGGATCGCCGCCTGGACCAACTCTATCAACGCCTGCCCGTCACCACCTGCCAACGGCAGGGCCATTGCTGCTCGCTGCTGCCTCCCTTGCAACCAGCCGAAATCATTGCCTGGATGATTCGCTTCGCCCAAACCGCGGCCCCGGAGCGAACCGTGACCGCCGCCGGCCTGGTCCGTCACTTCCTGCTCAACGCCGCCCAGCGCCGGGCCTGTCCCTGGGCCCGGCCCGGGGCCTGCGCCGATTACGTCCACCGTTTTCTGGCCTGCCGCGCCTATGGTCTGTGGTCCCCCGTGGCCTACCAGGCGCGCCGCCGGGCGGCCGAGGCTGGGCAGGCGGTGGTGGTCGCGGCCTGGGCCGGCCTGGGGGTGCGTCTGCCGGAGGAGGTCCTGACGCCCGGTCCGGAATACTGCCGCCATGTTCGATTGTGCAACAATGGGGAGAAACGCCCCAACCTCGATGAATTGTTGTGCGAGTTGGAGGCGGCGATGACCACCACCGCCCTGGGCCTGGGGGCCGAGGCGGACCTGGCAGCCATGGGCGGGGACCTGGCCCACCTGGTGGCCCGCCTGGCCCTGGGGGAGCGGGAGTGCCTGGAGGCCAAGGTCGCGGTGACCCGGGCCTGGGTGGCGGGCCGGCGTGCCGAGGCCCTGGGGATGGTGGAGGCGTGCCTGGACCAGGCCCGGGCCTGGTCCCTGGCCGCCCCGTCCGTCTAGCCGCCGGGGCTCAGCGCTGGCAGCAGGGGCAGAAGTGGGTGGAGCGGCCGCCCAGCACCGTGCGCTCCACCAGGGTCCCGCAGGCCGGGCAGGGCTGGCCGGTGCGGCGGTAGACCCGGTGGGCCTCCTGGAAGGTGCCGGCCCGGCCTTCGGCGTCCACGAAGTTCTTGACCGAGGACCCGCCCTGGGCCAGGGCCTGGTCCAGGGTCTCGCGCAAGGACGCGTGCAGGCGCAGCAGATCGGCCGGGGTCAGGTCCGCCGGACGACGCTGGGGGGCGATGCCGGCCCGGTGCAGGGACTCGTCGGCGTAGATGTTGCCAACCCCGGCCAGGCGGCGCTGGTCCAGCAGCAGGCTCTTGATGGGGGCCTTGCGCCCGGCCAGGCGCGCCACGAAATCCTCGGGCGCGATGCTCAGGGCGTCCGGCCCCATCTGGCCGTAGAGCCCGGCCATCAGCTGGTCCCGGTCGGCGTAATAGGCCAGGTAGCCGAACTTGCGCGGGTCGCGGTAGTGCAGGCAGGGGCCGTGGTCGGCGAAAACCACCCGGACGTGGACGTGGTCGGCCTCCAACCGGCCCGGGGCCAGGATGAGTTGGCCGGTCATGCCCAGGTGGGCGGCCCAGAAGGCCCCGCCCTCCAGGGTCAGCACCAGGAGCTTGCCCCGGCGCAGGCTGCCGGTGACCCGGCGGCCGACGATCCCCCGGCGAAAGCCTTCCGGGTCCGGCCGCACCACCCGGCTGGGACGGGCCACGACCTCGGCCACCCGGCGGTCCAGGATGCCGGGCATCAGGGTGCGGCGCACCGATTCGACTTCGGGCAGTTCAGGCATGGACATAGTTATAAGGCCGCACGGCGCGGCGGGCAAGGCTGGCGGCCCGAAGTTGGAGCGCAAACCCCACTATTCTGTGGTTGACACCCGCCGGCAACCTATATACAGTACACATGACAGACAAAATCCACAATGGATTCACGCGATTTCCGCTCCTGGAAAGATCAAGCTGTGTCCAAATACGACGCCATGAAAGACCGCTGCCCCAACCTGAAAGCCAATCTGGAACATTGCTCCTGTTCATATTCCGGTTGTGACAAGCAGGGTCTGTGCTGTCAGTGCGTGGCCTATCACCGCCAGATGCGCCAGATCCCGGGCTGCTTCTTCAGCGCCGAGGGCGAGCGGAGCTACGATAGGTCCTATGCCAATTTCTGCCGCGACAGCCGCTAGCCCCTCCCGGTCGGCGGATCAGGGCCGCATGGATCATCGTCCCGAACTCAAGGACGCCATCAACCTGTTGGCCGATCTCACCGAGGCCTTCACCGCCGCCCTGTTCCTGCGCGAGCGGGGGGGCGAGAACCTGCGGGCGGCGGTCTGGCACTCCTTCGCCCATTCCTTTCGCCACGACGCCGCCATCCGCCCCAGCGAGGGGGTGGTGGGCTTCGTGGCCAAGCACGGCGTGCCGGCCGACGTGGACCGCTACCACCAACCCTCCCAGGTGACCAGGGTCTACGGCGCCGACGAGGGCGTCAAGGCCTTCCTGGCCATGCCGGTGGGCGACTTCGGGGTGCTCTTTGTCGACACCAAGGCCCGCCAGGTCTTTGGCGAGCGCGAGAAAAAGACCATCCGGGACTTCGCGGCCTTTTTCGCCCACCTGGTGGTGCAGCAGGACACCTGCTCGCGCGAGGCGATGTACGGTCGCATCCTGGATCTGCTCTACGACGTGGAGAACGCCACCCTGGCCTTTGGCGAGCCCCGCCAGTACTTCGCCGAGGTGCTGGACGCCGGCCGGCGCTACACCGGCCTGTCCATGGGCCTGTTGTGCCTGTTGCACCCGGGCCGCAAGCAGTTCATGGTGGAGGCGGTGGAGGGCCCCTCGCTCAGCACCCTGCGGGGCCGGTCCTTCCCGGTCAGCCTGGGGCTGGTGGGCTGGGTGTTGCGCGAGATGAAACCCCTGACCCACTCCCGCCTGAGCCCCTTGCCGGGAAAATCCTACCTGGTGTCGCCGGAAGAGCCCATGCGGGGGTACAATGCTTTTGTCGGGGTGCCGCTGTTGGCCTGGCGCAGCCTGATCGGGGTCTGGGCCTTCGCCGGACGCACCGAGCGCCAGATCGACGAGGAGGAGGAGCGGGCCTTGCAGTTGGCCGGCAACCGCTTGGCCGCCACCATCGAACACTACCGCCTGGGCTCGGCCAAGGGCTGAGCGGGCCGGGCTTGGCATAGCGGAGGGCGTGGGATATGGTTTTCGGCAAGCTTCTGGGTCTATTCGGCAAAGACATGGCCATGGACCTGGGCACGGCCAACACCCTGATCTTCATCAAGGGCCGGGGGGTGCTGCTCAACGAGCCCTCGGTGGTGGCCATCCAGCGCGACACCGGCAAGACGGTGGCCGTGGGCCACGCCGCCAAGGAGTACCTGGGCCGCACCAGCCCCCAGATCCTGGCCAGCCGCCCGCTCAAGGACGGGGTCATCGCCGATTTCGACCTCACCCGCCTGATGATCAAGGAGTTCATCCTCAAGGTCCGCTCCGCCGCCGGCCTGGTCAAGCCTCGCATGCTCATCGGCGTGCCCTCCGGGGTGACCCAGGTGGAGAAACGGGCGGTGATCGAGAGCGCCGAGCAGGCCGGGGCGCGCGACATCTACCTGATCGAGGAGCCCATGGCCGCCGCCCTGGGGGCGGGCCTGCCCATCGACCAACCCCGGGGCAACATGATCGTGGACATCGGGGGCGGCACCACCGAGGTGGCCGTGATATCATTGTTCTCCACGGCCTATTCCGAGTCGGTCCGGGTGGCCGGCGACGAGGCCAACGAGGCCATCATGCGCCACATCCAGCGCAAGTATCAGATGCTGGTGGGCGAGAACACGGCCGAGAACCTCAAGATCGCCATCGGCTCCGCCTTCCCCCTGGAGGAGACGCTGGCCATGGACATCAGCGGCAAGGACCTGGTCAACGGCATCCCCCGCACGGTGACCCTCACCGACGAGGAGGTGCGCGAGGCCATGGCCGAGCCGGTCGCGGTCATCGTGGAGAGCGTGCGGCGGGCCTTCGAGAAGACCCCGCCCGAGCTGGCCTCCGACGTGGCCGAGCAGGGCGTGACCCTGGCTGGCGGCGGGGCCTTGATCCGGGGCCTGGACAAGCTGATCCAGCACGAGCTGAACATCAAGGTGCGCATCGCCGAGGACCCGCTGACCTGCGTGGTGATGGGCGCCGGCATCGCCCTGCAGAACATCAAGGAGTTCCGCAGGGTCTTCATCAACTGACCCGCCGCGCCCGGGCGGGCCGTCACAACCGCGAGGAGAGCCTTGGCCAGACGCCTGGAGCCCCAGGACCTCGAGGACCGCATCGACTGCTTCGGCGAGTTCGAGCGCACCGACCCGGTGTGCCTGGCCCATTGCAGCCTGAATTTCCAATGCGCCGCCCACCGCGAGCGCATCTTCGACCTCAAGCTGCGCGATGACTCCCTGGACGAGGTGGGCTGCCCCCACCGCGCCTGATCCCTCCCCCCGGCCCCGCCCTTCCCGCGCGCGGGCCGGCCGGTCTTTTCCGGCCCCCCCTGTCGGGGGACGGCCCTGACGCCAGTCCTTCCCCGGTTCGGCCGCTCGCCTAGGGTCTCGCTCCCTGGTCGTCTCCGACTTCCGGCGCGTCGCCACCCTCCCCGCCCCCGGGCCGGGGAGGCGGATGGTCGCGCCCCCCCACCCGCACCCGCCGGACCGGGCGCAGCCGCCGCATGGGATAGACGCCGCCGTTGCCCGCGCCGTCGGGCATGGCCCGCAGCCGGCGCTGGTGGGCCCGGCGGCGCAGCACCAACCCCAGGCCCGCCCCCAGCGAGACCAGGGCCCAGAGGGAGCCCCCGGCGGTCAGCACCGCCAGCCAGGAGAAGCGGCTGGTCATCTCCTCGCCGAAACGGGCCTCCAGGGCCGCTAGGCCCTGGCCGGTGGCGGCGTGAAAGGCCTGGGTGGTCTCCCGTCCCCGGGCCAGCTCGGCCACCACCTGGCGCAGCACCCCGGGTCCGTGCTGGTTCAACAGCCAGGAGATGAAGTAGTAGCTCTGGGCGTAGGCCAGCTCCACCTGGGACTCCCCGGCCGGGTAATGGCTCTCCAGCTCCGCGAAGGGGATCAATCCCGCTCCCAGCACCCCCCGGGTCATGGCCGCCGTCCGGCCCAGGCCGCCCTCGTCGGCGGCGTACATGGCCAGACCCTCTTCCAGCCAAAGGGGATGCTCGCGGCGGCGCAGGGTGGCGGACAGGTAGAGGTGGGTCAGCTCGTGGATGACCAGCAGGCGGTATTGGTTGGGATCCAGGAGGAGCTTGGGCGAGCGCAGCAGGATCAGGCCCTGCTCGGGCAGGGCCAGGCCGGCGGCCCACTCCGGCCCCCGCACCTCGGCCACCCGGGCCTTGAACTCCTCATGGTCCGAGCAAACCACCAGCCGCACCGCCGACGGGGCCGCGCCCAGCCAGGCCCCCAGCTTGGCCCCGGCCTCCAGCGCGATCTCCCGGGTGTGCTCGGCCAGCTCCGGGCTGGCGGCCCGCACCTCCACCCGGGGCAGGGGCGGCGGGGGCGGCGGGGAAGAGACGCTCCCGCCGGGTTGGGCCAGGGCCAGGCCGGCCAAGACCAGGCTCCAGATGAGGAGGATCAGGCACGCGCGGGCGATCGGCCGGAAGAGGCTCATCCGACCAGCCGCTCCCGCACCTGGTCCGGGTCCAGGCCCTCCACCCACAGGCGCTTGTTCCGCCCCCGGGAGCCGGACAACAGCCGCACCCGGCTAGGCGGCACCCCCAGGGTTTTGGCGACCAGGCGCAGCAGGGCGGCGTTGGCCTCGCCCTCCACCGGCGGGGCGGCCAGGCGCACTGGCAACACCCCCTCGCGGGGCGGGTCGATGCGGTCGCGGCCGGCGCGGGGGGTGACCCGCACCGCGAACGACGCCCCCCCGTCCTGGGCCTGGACCGGAAAGGCGACGGGTTGGCTGGTCATGGCTGGGCTTGGCTCCGGGCAGGGGCGTGGCCGGCGGCCAGCGGCCGCCGCCGGAGGATGGATTGGGGCTTATTCACCCAAACAAGATTACCAGATCAGTAAATCGAATCGGGGCGGACGCCGGGCCCCGCGTGAAACCTGTTTTTGTCATCGCGAGGAGCGAAGCGACGCGGCAATCTCCTATTTTCCTAATACAGCTAAAGTAATAAACAATACCGCGAGAGACCGTTTCGCTACGCGCGCAATGACATCCGGAAACGCACCACGTCACCCCGATGATATCAACAGGCCCTAGGCCGGGGTGCGCAGGATCTTGATCTTGTCCTCCAGCTCGGCCAGCTCGCGGTCGCGTTCGCGCTCCACGTCCAGGAGCTTGAGGTGGGCCTCCACCAGGGAGTGCAGACGCACCTCGAACTGGACCCGCTGGCGCTTGAGCTCGGCGATGTCGTCGTGGATGCGGGCCAGGCGGCTGTGGGCCTGGCCCAGGATCTTCTCGGCCTGGAGCTCGGCCTCGGCCACCAGGAGCTGGGCCTCGCGTTCAGCGTTCTGCTTGATGCTCTCCGAGGCGGCCCGGGCCTGGTTCAGGGCGCTCTCCAGGCTCTGCTCACGGGCGCGGTAGTCCTGCAGCTCGGTCTTGAGCTGGGCCGTCTCGCGGCGGGCGGCCTCGGCCTCGGCCTGCGACTCGGCCAGGCGCTCGGCCAGGTGGTCCAACAGGGCCTGGACTTGGCCGGGGTGGTAACCCCGCCAGGTCCGGGCGAACCGGCGGTGACGAATCTCCTCGGCTTCCATCGCGCTGCTCCCCGCCGCCCGAGGCATTCGGGCGGTCCATCGCCTCACTTATAGCGATTTAGGCCGTGATTTTCAAGTGTTTCGCCCAAATCTCCATTCCTCACGCCTTCCAGGTGGCCCGCAGCCGCTGGGCCGACTCCTCCGGGGGCAGGAAGGTGATCATCTCGTCGTGCAGCTTCTCGAAGTAGTTGATCTCGTCGATGCCCATGGGCGGGATGTCCACCCGGCTGACCAGGCGCAGCAGCAGCGGCAGGTCGCCGCCGGGCTGGAGTCCGGTGAACAGGGCCATATTGAAGGCTCCCACCTTCTCGGCCGCGAAAAAGCCCAGCACCCGGGCGATGCCCTGGGCCACCTTCTCCACCTGAGCCGGTTTGAGGTCCAGCAGCCCCTTGCCGGCCGGGGCCAGGCCCAGCACGTCGTAGATGGCCCGGGGCGCGAAGGGGGTGCACCAGCCCAGGGGTCCCAGCTTACCCAGCCAGCGGGATTTGCCCTGGCGGGTGGCTTCCAGGTAGTCGGCGGCCAGGTCGGCCCCGGCCGCCTTGCGGGCGTGAGACCGCGCCCGGCGCTGGAGCTCGGCCTGGAAGCGGGTGGGCTTCTGCCCGGCGGCCAACTGGAAGTGGGGATGGACCAGGCCCGCCCCGGCCGGCATCATGTAGTTCCAGTTGACCGAGGCGTAGTTGAGGCCCTTGGCCAGGCGGCGGAAGCCCTCGGCCGCCAGGAGCAGGGCGTTGGCCAGCAGCTCGGGCGTGAACTCTTCCGGACGCAGGTAGTGCTCCGGGCACAGCACCAGGACCGCGTTCATGGCCTCGTAGGGAAAGGCGTTGGGGAACAAGGTGGCCCCGCCCCGGCTCAGCCGCCCCTCGGGCAGGTCCTCGGGCAGATAGCGGGTGGTCATGCGCTCCAGATTGCCGGGGCAGAAGGGGCAGGGTCGCTCCCGGGAGCGGTCGATGAAAAGTTGGTGGTCGATCGGCTCCAGGGGACGGGCGCGGAAGGAGAGCACCCGGGCGGTGTCGCCGGTCAGGGGGTCGTGGCGCACCTCGATGGTCAGGTCGGTGCGGGCGAACTCGCGGAAGGGGTCCAGGAAGCTGACGGCGCGGTGCTCGGTGACGAACTTCAGGGACATGGGTCCTCCTTCCGGCGGGGGTGGGCGGGTGGTCCCGACGATGATTTAGATATTAACTAAATCAGGACCTGGCGCACCAGGGCGAAAAGCTGGCTGGGACGGAAGGGCTTGGCCAGCATGGGATAGCCGAAGCGGCGGATCTCGTCCATCAGCTCCTCGCGGATGGAGCGGGTGCCGAAGAAGCCGCTGATGAACAGGGCCTTGAGGTTGGGATCGCGTCCGCGCAACTGGCGCACCATCTCCACCCCGTCCATGATCGGCATCACCACGTCGGTGATCACCAGCTCGGGCCGGAAGGAGAGATGGGTCCGCATGCCCATCAGGCCGTTGGCCGCGGTGGCCACGTGGAAGCCCTCCAGTTGCAACAGCTCGGCCAGGTTCTCCTTCAGACCCTCCTCGTCCTCCACCACCAGCACCCGGGGGTGGCCCTCGGCCGGCCGGGCGGCGGCCCCCAGGCAGCGGGCCAGCTCCTCGTCGCTGGTCTGGTCCAGGCGCTCCTTGACCGCGTTGAGCCGCCGTTGCCCCTGTTCGGCCGCGGCGCGGTTGGCCTGGTGCAGATCGGGGTGATAGACCTTGCTCAGCAGGCGATAGGATGAGCGCACATAGCGCACGGCGGCCTGGGGACCCAGCTCGCCGGCGATCTGCAAGGCCTTTTCCAACACCCCCAGGTAACGCAGGTCCAGCTCGATGTCGCGCATCGGATTCTTTTTCCGGGAAGGGCCGCGCCCTTGGGCCCGCCCTCCCCTGACCGGGTGTCGAACTCAGGCCGCCAGCCAGCGGTCCAGGCCCAGGGTGAGGAAATACAGGACCGAGACCACGCCGTTCAGGGTGAAAAAGGCCAGGGGCACGTTGGCCAGCCGCCGGGCCACCAGCCATTGCTCGCTGGCCAGGATCAGGGCGATGACCGCCACCCCCCCGAAGTAGACCCCGCCCAGGCCAAAGCGCCAGCCCACCGCCAGGAACCCGGCCAGGGCCAGGGCGTGCAGCAGGCGGCTGTAGCCCAGGCCCCGCTCCAGGCTGGTGCAGGCCGGCAGGGACTTCAGCCCCTGCCGGCGGTCGAAGTCGATGTCCTGGCAGGCGTAGATCACGTCGAAGCCGGCCACCCAGCCGGCGCAGGCCAGGGCCAGGGCCAGGGCGCCCCAGTCCCAGCGGCCGGTGACCGCCAGCCAGGCCCCCAGGGGCGCCAGGGCGGTGGCCATCCCCAGCCAGACATGGCACAGGGCGGTGAAGCGCTTGGTGAAGCTGTAGCCCAGGACCCAGGCCAGGGCCACCGGGGAGAGCGCCAGGCAGAGGGGGTTGAGCATGGCCGCCGCCAGCACCAACAGCCCGCAGGCCGCCGCCAGCCACAGCCAGGCCTGGGTGGCGCTCACCCGGCCGGTGACCAGGGGGCGGCTGGCGGTGCGGGGGTTCAGGGCGTCGAAGCGCCGGTCGGCGATGCGGTTCATGATCATGGCCGCGCTGCGGGCCGCCACCAGGGCCACCACGATCCAGAAGACCACGCCCGGGCTCAGGGGACGCTCGGCGTGGGCCAGGACCAGGGCCGAGAGCGCGAAGGGGAACAGGAAGATGGTGTGGCTGAACTTGACCAGCTCGCCGAAGTCGCGCACCCGTTGCCAGATCATCGTCGCTGCCAAGCCTATCTCCCGCCCCCCAGCAGCCCCCACTTCCTGAGCTTGGCGTTGGCCGCCGCCTGGATCTCCGGGGTCATGGCGATGCGTTCGGGCCAGGGGCGGTCGAAGCCCTCCTCGGGCCACTTGCGGGTGCCGTCGATGCCCATCTTGCTGTGCAGCCAGGGCAGGCGGGCGGCGTGGTCCAGGGCGTCGGCCGGCCCCCGGCTGAAGAGCACGTCGCGCTGGGGGTCGATGTGGTTCAGGGCCTCCCACCAGGCCTCCACCGGGTCCTGCACGTTGACCGAGGCGTCCACCACCACGATCACCTTGGCGAACATCATCTGGCCCTGGCCCCAGAGGGCGTTCATCACCTTGTAGGCGTGGCCGGGGTATTGCTTGTCGATGGCCACGAAGACCAGGTTGTGGAACACCCCCTCGGCCGGCATGTGATAGTCGCGCACCTCGGGCAGCACGCTCTGCAGCAAGGGCAGAAACAGGCGCTCGGTGGCCAGGCCCAGGTAGAAGTCCTCCATGGGCGGCCGTCCCACGATGGTGGTGGGATAAATGAATTTCTTGCGGTGGGTTACGGCGGTGAGGTGGAAGACCGGATAGTCGTCGGCCAGGGAGTAGAACCCGGTGTGGTCGCCAAAGGGTCCCTCCCGCCGCCAGGGCTCGGCCGGGTCCACGTAGCCTTCCAGCACCACCTCGGCCTCGGCCGGCACCATCAGGTCGCTGGTCGCGGCCTTGACCAGCTTCACCGGCTTGCCCAGGAGGAAGCCCATCAGCATGGTCTCCTCCAGGTGCTCCGGGAAGGGCGCGCAGGCGGCGTAGACCGCGGCCGGGGGGCCGCCCAGGGCCACCGCCACCGGCAGGCGCTGGCCTTTCTCCTGGGCCGCGCGATAGTGGGCCGCCCCGCCCTTGTGGCGATGCCAGTGCATGCCGGTGGTGCGCGGGTCATAGACCTGCATCCGGTACATGCCGAAGTTCTGCTTGCCGGTCTCGGGATGGGCGGTGATGACCTGGGGCAGGGTGATGAAGGGCCCGGCGTCCTGGGGCCAGCAGGTCAGCACCGGCAGCATCTCCAGGCTGGCCTTCTCCCCGCTCAGCACCACCTCCTGGCAGGGGGCGTCCTTGACCTTCTTGGGCGCGAAAGCCGCCAGGTCCTTGAGCTTGGGCAGGGCAGTGCGGATCTTGCCCCACAGGCCCTCGGGCAGGTCCATCTCCATCAGGTCCTTGAGCCGGCCGCCCAGCTGGTCCAGGTCGTCCACGTTCAAGGCCAGGCCCATGCGCTCCCGGCTGCCGAAGAGATTGATGGCCAGGGGGCAGTCCGCGCCCTGGACCCGCTCGAACAGCAGGGCCGGGCCGCCGGCCTTCATCACCGGCTCGGCCAGGGCGGTGACCTCCAGATGGGGGTCCACCGGCTCGGAAATGCGGCGCAACTGGCCTTGGCGCTCCAGCGCCGCGATGAATTCGCCGATGCTCTCGGGGGCGGACATGGGGAGCCTCCTGGGGCCGGGGCTGAGACGGCCCATGGGCCAGGATGATAGCTCATTCAGGCGCTTGTGCAAAGTGGCGCGGGCGCTTTTTCCCGCTCCGGCCCCCTGGCGAAGTCCCATGGTCGGGTTTATAGTTGGAAGTGGGCGCGTTCGGTAACCAAGAATCACCTGGTGGCGACAACATGGCTCGGTCCCTGCAAAACCTGGATTTCGCGCCCGCCGGCGTCAACACCTGGCGCGGCCTTTTCAGCGGCCTGTTCAGCCCCAAGGCCGTGACCTTCGCCCGCCTGGAACGCCATTTCGCCGAGCATCCCGAGGCCTTGACCCTGGCCAAGGCGGTGTGGCTCACCCGCCGGGCGCGCCGGCTGTCGGACTGGGGCAATGGCTATCAGGCCCGACTCCACCTGGACCAGGCCATGCGCCTCAAGCCCGACTTCTTCCCGGCCCGCCTGCACCTGGCCGCCATCTACCGCCAATACGCCATCTTCACCGGGGTGGTGAGCATGCTGGAGACCGCCCGCCAGCTCCTGGACGAGATGCCCCGCGCCACCCGCCTGCTGGGCGACAAGGTGGCCGATCTGGCCCAGTGCGGGGCAGCGGTGGAGGCCGAGCGCTCCAGCCTGGCCCTGGTGCTGGGCCTGCGCCAGGAGGCCCTGACCCACACCCGCCGCGCCCTGGAGTTGGCCCGGGGCCTGGGCGAGCTGGATCCGGAGGTGCTGGGCTTCGTGGAGGCCTGCGGCTGCCGCCTCTCGCCGGAGATGACCCGCCGCCTGGAGGGCCGCCTGACCGTCCTGGCCAGGGGCGAGGAGCTGCACTGCCGGCCTCAGAACTAGCACGCTGTAATTAGAAACTATTTCGCCGGGGCGGGGTTGATTCCCGCCCCGGTTTTTTAGCCTCGGCGGCCTCGATCGCAAGCGGTTCAACCCCACCCGACCCGACCGGCCCGTCGAGGCCCGTGGCGGCCCTCGACCCCGCGCCATGGCTGTTGGGGATGGCTTCTTCGGGAGCCGGCGAGGGTGGTTCAGGGTTCAACCCCACCCGACCCGGATGGCCAGTCGAGGCCCTCGAACCTCCGCCATGGCTGTTGGAGATGGCATCTTCGGGAGCCGGCGAGGGTGGTTCAGGGTTCAACCCCACCCGACCCGGATGGCCAGTCGAGGCCCTCGACCCCGCGCCGATGCCAAGAATCCGATGCGCCCAGCCTCGCCGGGGGTCAGGCCCCGGCCGGCAGTTTGCCGCCCCGGGGCAGGCGGCTGACTGCGTCGGCGGCCAGTGACAGGCGCTGGCCCTGGCGCAGGGCGGCCGTTCCGGCGGCGGCGATCATGGCCGCGTTGTCGGTGCACAGGCTCAAGGGCGGCAGGGTCGCGCCCATGCCGGCCTCGGCCGCGGCCTGGGCGGTCAGCTCGCGCAGGCGGTGGTTGGCCGCCACCCCGCCGGCCAGGGCCAGGTGCCGGACCCCGTGGGCCTGGGCCGCGCGCAGGGCCTTTTTCACCAGCACCTCGGCCACCGCCTCCTGGAAACCGGCGCAGAGGTCCTCGATGCGGTAGGGCTGGCCCTGGTGCTTCTGGCGGAACTGGAGCACGGCCGTCTTGAGCCCGGCGAAGGAGAAATCCAGGGTGCCGTCGTGCAGGCGGGGCCTGGGGAAGACGATGGCCTGGGGGTCGCCCTGGGCGGCCAGGCGGTCGATGATCACCCCGCCGGGATAGCCCAGGCCATAGAGCTTGGCCACCTTGTCGTAGGCCTCGCCGGCGGCGTCGTCCACGGTCTGGCCCAGCTCCTCCTGGTCCAGGGGCCCGCGCACCAGGTAGAGGCTGGTGTGGCCACCGCTGACCAACAGCGCCAGGTGGGGATAGGGGGGGGGCTCCTCGGCCAGGGTCAGGGCCATCAGGTGGCCCTCCAGGTGGCTGACCCCGGCCAGGGGCAGGTCCCGGGACCAGGCCAGGGCCTTGGCCAGGTTGAGGCCCACCAACAGCGCCCCGATCAGGCCCGGCCCCTGGGTCACCGCGACGCCGGTCAGGTCGGCCAGACCCACCCCGGCCTCCTGGAGGGCCGCCCGCACCACCGGCGCGGCATTCTCCAGGTGCCGCCGGCTGGCCAGCTCCGGCACCACCCCGCCAAAGGGGGCGTGGTCCTTGACCTGGCTGGCCACCACGCTGGAAAGGACCCGGCGGCCGTCCGCCAGGACGGCCGCCGCGGTCTCGTCGCAGCTGCTCTCGATGCCCAGGACCAGGCGGCCGGGGTCCTCCCCGCCGCCCGGTCCCTGGCCGCTATGGCCTTTTGCCGGCATAGAACTGCTCGGCCAGGTAGACCTCGTCCGGGCTGCCGATGACCAAGGGCACCCGCTGGTGCAGCTCCTGGGGCTGGACCTCCATGATGCGCTGACGGCCGGTGCTGGCCGCGCCGCCGGCCTGCTCGCAGATGAAGGCCAGGGGCGAGCACTCATAGAGCAGGCGCAGCTTGCCGTGGGGCTTCTTGGGGTCCTTGCTGTCGGCGGGGTAGAGGAACACGCCGCCATAGAGCAGGGTGCGATGGAAGTCGGCCACCAGGGAGCCGATGTAGCGCAGGGAGTAGACCGGCTTGTTGGGGCCGGGCTTGCGCAGGAAGTCGATGTAGGCCTGGGTGTCGGCGTCCCAGTAGTCCCAGTAGGCGGTGTTGGCGCTGAAGATCTTGCCCTTCTGGGGAATCTCGATGTTGGGGTGGCTGAGCAGGAACTCGCCCACGCTGGGGTCCAGGGTGAAGCCGCTGACCCCGGCCCCGGTGGTGTAGACCATCATGGTGGAGGAGCCGTAGAGGAAGTAGCCGGCCGCCACCTGCTCGTAGCCGGGCTGCAACAGGTCGCTCATCTGATAGGCCGGGTCGTCGGACTTCTTGCGCAACACGCTGAAGATGGTGCCGATGGAGACGTTGGCGTCGATGTTGGAGGAGCCGTCCAGGGGGTCGAAGAGCAGCACGTAGTTGCCCACCTGGAAGCCGCGCGGAATCTCGATGGGGTCGGCGTCCTCCTCCGAGCCCATCACGCAGAGATGGCCGGAGTGGCAGAGGCGGTGGATGATGACGTCGTGGGCGAACTCGTCGAGCTTGCGCACCCGCTCGCCCTGGACGTTGCGCTGTCCGGTGAAGCCCAGGATCTCCACCAGACCGGCCTTGACCACCTCGCGGCTGATGATCTTGGCCGAGAGGACCAGTTCGTTGAGCAGGCGGGTGAAGGCGCCGGTGGCCCCGCCGTGCTCGGCCTGCTGGCTCAGGAGGTGCTGGGTTACGGTGACCCCGATCTCTGGTGGCATGGCCGTCTCCTCCGGGGCGCTTACGGCCCCTGACAGAACGTGAGCGGTTGACGGACTCCAGCCCCGGAGCGCGAGCCGCACCAATCGCGGGGGGCGCGGGAGGGGCCTGGCGGCCGGCCTCCGGCCCGCCCCTGACGGGTTGAAACGGGCTAACGGCGCGGGGCTACCGCTGTTTTAGCACCAGCCCCCCCGGCCTGACAAGGCCGCCGGCCGCCGGCGGCGCGCAAAAATGGAAGCCCCGGGGACCTTGGGCTCCGGGAAAGGGCCGCCGGCCGGTGGCGGGGACGCTCCCCAGCCACCGGCCGGCGCGAGGCGACGCGCTGGCAGCCGCCTAGAGCTGCTTGTCCTTGAACAGCTTGTAGCGGATCGAATCGCCCAGGGCCTGCCAGGAGGCCTCCAGCACGTCGAAGGAGACCCCCACCGTGCCCCAGCGGCTCACCCCGTCGCTGGATTCGATCAGCACCCGCACCTGGCTGGCGGTGCCGTCGGCCCCGGCCAGCACCCGGACCTTGTAGTCCACCAGGCGAATCTCGGCCAGGCGGGGGAAGAAGCGGGCCAGGGCCTTGCGCAGGGCGCGGTCCAGGGCGTTGACCGGGCCGTGGCCGGTGGCGGCGGTGTGCTCCTCCATGCCGCCCACCCGCACCCGCACCGTGGCCTCGGCCATGGGCAGCTCGCCCTCGGCGGCCTTGAAGTCCATCACCCGGAAACCCACCAGGTCGAAGTAGCGGTGGCGGTGGCCCATGGCCCGGTTCATCAGCAGCTCGAAACTGGCGTCGGCCCCCTCGTACTGGTAGCCCTCGCCCTCGCGGGCCTTGAGCTCGGCCAGGATGGACTGCACCTCCGGGTCCTCGGCCGCCAGCTCCAGGCCGAACTGGCGGGCGCGTTGCAGGATCGCCGCCCTGCCCGCCAGGTCGCTGACCAGGTAGCGGCGCTGGTTGCCCACCAGCTCCGGGGGCAGGTGCTCGTACAGGGCCGGGTCCTTTTCCACCGCGCTGATGTGCAGGCCGCCCTTGTGGCTGAAGGCGCTCTGGCCCACGTAGGGCGCGAAGCGCTGGGGCGGCAGGTTGGCCAGCTCGTAGACCAGGCGGGCGGTCTCGGTCAGGAGCTTCATCCGCTCCTCGTCCAGGCAGGTGAAGCCCATCTTGAATTGCAGGGTGGGGATGATGGAGCAGAGGTTGGCGTTGCCGCAGCGCTCGCCAAAGCCGCACAGGGTGCCCTGCACCTGGCGCACGCCGGCCTCCACCCCGGCCAGGCTGTTGGCCACCGCCAGCTCGCCGTCGTTGTGGCAGTGGATGCCGATCACCAGCCCGGGATGGCGCTCCTTGACCATGGCCACCCGCTCGGCCACCTGCCAGGGCAGGGAGCCGCCGTTGGTGTCGCAGAGCACCAGGCCCCGGGCCCCGCCCTCGGCCGCCGCCGCCAGGCAGGTCAAGGCGTACTCCGGGTCCTCCTTCATGCCGTCGAAGAAGTGCTCGGCGTCAAAGTAGACCTGGCGCTCACTGGCCTTCAGGAAGGCCACCGAGTCGCGGATCATCTCCAGGTTGCGCTGGGGGGGGATGGCGAGCTGAGTGGTGACGTGGCGCAGCCAGCTCTTGCCCACGATGGTGACGGTCTGGGTCTGGGCGGTCAGCAGTTCGGCCAGGTTGGCGTCGTTTTGGGCGCTGGTGTTGGCGTGGTGGGTGGAGCCGAAGGCCACCACCTGGGCCTGCTTGAGCCCCAGCCCTGGCACGGCGGCGAAGAACTCGCGGTCCCGGGGGTTGGAGCCGGGCCAACCGCCCTCGATGTAGTGGACGCCCAGGCGGTCCAGTTGGCGGGCCACCTTGAGCTTGTCCTCCACCGAGAGTGACAGGCCCTCGGCCTGGGCGCCGTCGCGCAGGGTGGTGTCGTAGAGCTCAACCGGGGTGGTCTGGGCCTGGGGAGACATGGGCGGAACTCCTTTCCTTCCGCCCGCGTGGCAACCATCCCCAGGGAAAAAACGCAATAACCCCCATCACCGTCCCCTGGAGGCGGCGACCGACGCGAGCACAAAAGTGCGCCGGCCGCGCTTCAAATTCGCGCGATGGCGATAATCAGGGCGAAGGCGATGGGGGTGCTGCCGTGGGCCAATTCGAGCTGTTCTCCCTTTGACTCCCGGCGGTTGATCTTCCCCAGGGCGCCGACATGGCGCCACACGCATTCATTTGTATCACGCCCAAGGGGTCCTGTCACCAGCTTTATTGGGCGGAGCCGCCACATGACCCTCAAGCGTGGCCCCCGCTGAGTCAGCTTGACATGCCTCCCTCTGTTTTTTGTGCCTTTTCAGCAGTTTGTCGCTACAAATAACACATTTCTTCGACTAAGAGGGACCAACTTAGGCGGAGGCTATCTCATCAGACGAGACCCAGATTCTTCCAAATCCGCACTTTTTTTGGCCAATTTAGTGGGAGGACGTCATTCCGCTGGAGGTCCCATTGCTGGCGCCATACTCCCGGCACAACTCCAGGTAAGTACTTTTTTTATTTTTTTAAGCTATTTGCGTCTCATGAAGCCGTGACTGCGCATTGCCTTGAGCCCTACTGCAGCGACCGCTCAGCCAGCAGACTCAATCTGCGACTTATGATTGACAAGTTTTGCGGTTCGGGTAATATGGTAAGAAATTGGACTGCCTGCCTAAGGGGCCATAGGATTTGGGGGGCTCATGTCTATTCGCACGATTACCTAACATCTTATCTTTTTAAGGCAAGCCGAATCGTTCGCAACAATGAGTTGGCTCATTGTATCGCTGAACGATTAGTAGGGATTCTTTTGTCTTTTTCGCTCGGTAATTGCATTTAATGTGAATCAATTATTTATTAAATGAAACCGTTTATTTGCGCTACTAATAGTGTACGAAACCAATAATTTTTCTGCGTTTAATTATCTTGTATCTGTATGCATGATTCCATCGTCAACCCAAACGGATCGCGTGACTCTCAAAATCGCAATTGGCGGGGGATTCTAATGTCTATTCGCACTATCACCTAACACTTTTTCCTCTTAAGGAAAGCCGGGTCGTTCGGCGCAATGAATCAGTTTCATTGCATCGCCTGACGGTCGATAGGGACCTTTTTGCCTTTTTCCGGCCAGCGATTGCATTATTCGAAAAGGTTAAGTTGGCAATGAATCATATTCGTTGCCTCACAAATAATGGGCTGTATCAACCCATTTTCACTGGAAGGGGTAATTATTATGGACGTAGTATTTGTGATCCCACCTTCCACTTATAGTGATCAGCTAGACTATAGTGAACGAAAAGGAATGCCTTTAGGACCGTTGCACCTAGCGGCGCATGCTATCAAGAATGGCTACAGCGCTGATATAATCCAAGAAAGCATTGACCAGTCAATTCAACGATTAAAAGAAGTCGTCACCAATGAGACGGTTATTGGCATTTCAACCATGTCGGGGTTTCAACTCGGGAATGGCATCAAATTGGCCGTCAAAATCAAGTCCCTATTCCCAAACAATCTAATAGTGTGGGGCGGGGCCCACCCAACAGCTCTCCCTGAGCAAACAATCAAGAGCGGCCTTGCTGATCTGGTGGTATGGGGCGAAGGTGAAGTGTCTTTGCTATCAATTCTCCGAAATCGCCATACTCGTTTGTTTGATAATATTCAAGGAATTTGTTATAAAAATGGAGACCAAATAATCTTAACAGACCGCCAGCCGTACACTGATATTTTTTCAAGTCCTCCCCTTCCATATTACATGCTCAATATGGACCATTACGCAAGAAAAATGATCATTGGATTTAATAGGTGTTATTCGATAATGACATCTAGAGGATGCCCTTTCTATTGCAAATTCTGTAGCAACGCGAGCTCATTCTGGCCCAATCGTAAAATGCGATACCATTCGAATGAATTTGTGCTGCATGATATTGCTGAATTAGTTACAAAATACAATGCGGACGGGATTACAATTGCTGATGAAAACTTTGTTATCAACTTCAAACGAGTTCGGTCTCTGCTCGAAAGTATTCAACGTGAGTTCCCAGGATTAGGCCTGCGGATCTCAGCTAGGGCAGATATTTTAAGCAGACTAGACGATCGAGATCTTAAATTCATGCGTAGTCATGGCATTGTTGGTATATCTGTAGGAATTGAATCAGGTTCTGAAAAAATGCTCGAGCGGATGGGTAAAGGCACAACCCTTGCCCAGATTTACAAATGTGATGCAAATCTTTCAAGGCATGGATTCTATAAAACCTACAATTTCATGACAATGATGCCTGAAGAGACCAAAGATGATTTAAGAAAGACATTAGCTCTAATTGGACACCTTGCGAGGAATAGTAAATATACTCCTTACCCATTTGGAGCGCTAAGCTATTATATCCCCCTCCCAAACACCGAAATGTTTAAAATGGCTATTGAGAACGGTTTTTCGCAACCTACTGACATTTTTGGTTGGTCTACTTTTGATACTATAAATCCAGAAAAAACATTAAACATTGTACGGCCATGGTTAACAAGCGATCTGGCAAGAGTCACCGTCCAGGCTAGCGACCTAATCATTAGGCTGAATGAATTATTCACTGGGAATGATTGCGATAAAGATGGAATTGATTTGGGTATACACGAATTGGAGCAATTTGCTAGTAGCATCTAATATGAGAATGCTGCACGGGCGAGCAGGTCAGCCTTTGGTTCTAATTGGGATAACAAATTGATATAATGCAACAAACCAATGAGGGGCGTTGCAAATGGGCACCAGATTCGATTTCAAGGGGGGATTCGCGGACCAGGCGGCTCATAGGCGTCAGCGTCACCAGAAGACTCCTGAGAAGATAGACGCGATTATAGACTGGCGGCCCATAGAGGCGTTGTTGGACAAGGTGTACAGTGATGGTATTCGCCTGACAGTCGCCTCCGGCTGGGGCTTGGTCAGGCTGCCTTCCTGGCGGCCTGGCCTCCGGTTCGATCCTTTTTTTGCTTCAGTCCATCCATGAAAGCCTTCAGCGGGGTCCTGCCGTTCATGCCTCGGCCCTGGTGGGGGCGCTTGGTGTTGTAGACCACCAGGTACTCAACCAGGTCCTTCTGCATTTCCTCCACCGACTCGTACCACTTCTGCCGGCCCTTGATCCGGAAATGCTCGTCCAGCAGCGTGCGGTGCAGCCGCTCCACGAAACCATTGCTCTGGGGCCGGCGCACCCGCGTGGTGCGGTGCTCGA